>Ga0209499_1001366_pt1 | contig 17073 bp, 17 predicted proteins | sample C_130208_EF_Meta_FD_187306 | JGI IMG/M metagenome (GOLD analysis project Ga0209499, IMG submission 187306) | Freshwater microbial communities from Lake Croche, Canada to study carbon cycling - C_130208_EF_MetaG (SPAdes) (version 2) | ecosystem: Environmental > Aquatic > Freshwater > Lake...
TGTAGTTTCATCATCTTCTTCAGATTCTTCATACATTTCTGTAGTTTCATCATCTTCTTCAGATTCTTCATACATTTCTGTAGTTTCATCATCTTCTTCAGATTCTTCATCCATTACGATTTCATACATTACACCTTCTACTTCTTCTTCAGTGTCAGTCATGCCTTCCATCGGAGAATTTTTACGTCTTCCCACATTAGATATTTCTTCAAACCCCTCTTCTTCATCATCCATGCCAGTCATATTAGACATATCAAAATCCCCAAATTCATCATCAAATCCTTCACCTAAAGAAATTTTGTAATGAGCATCATCATTAGTATCTTGTAAATCAACTGTGTTACCGTCTTTTTTTACGATAATACCATCTTCTTCACCCATACCTTTGAATACCTTTAAAATTTCTTCGTCAGAAGCATTTGTTAAATCAACAGGTTCTTCATCTTCGTCGTCCATGTCGTCTTCTGTGTCAGTCATGTCGTCCATGTCATCTTCAGTATCGTCCATGTCATCTTCTGTGTCAGTCATGTCGTCAGTTTCAGTGTTGGTTTCATCTTCAGAATCATCTGGCATACCAACTTCCATGTCATCATCTTGTTCATACATTTCAGTTTCCATACTCATTGATTCATCTTCTTCAGCCTCTTTAAGGGACTCTTTTACTAATTCTCCGATTTCTTCTCTCATGGTTGAGTGAAGTATTCCTTTTGCATTTTCAGAAATCACATTTTCCAAACTTCTCATTTGGAGTAATGTTTCTTCTACTAGTGATTTTTTTTCTGCCATTTTTAGTATAATTTACTATATAAATATTTCTATTTATACAAAAAGTTTATTATAGGAGTGTTTTACCCCCATTTATTTTAGAATTGCGGTTTATTACTCCAATAAATAGTGTCATATACGAAAAAAGGAGACATATTGTCTCCTTTTTATTTTAATTTCTTAAAATTACTTAAACTTCTAATACCTCATCAATTTTGCTTTCAGATACTGAAGTGATTCTCCAATCTTGTGAGAATGTTTCGTATCGTTTTGTAACCTTTGCCTCAACATCAGTTACTGAATACCCACGAACCAATTTCTCTTCTCTAATTTTTTTAATCTTCCCTGTCTCAGGGTCTGGCAAATCATAAGTGATTTTTGCTACAAAGTACTTTTCATCCATAATTATTATTTTCCCAAATAATCGGATAATTTTCTCATTAAGTCAAGTGATTTGTTTCCTTCACCAGGTTTTGACCCTAATACCCTTTCTCTTTTCATTTTATTTTCCTCATCAAGATTTTCTTCGTAGTTATTTCTATCTTCAGGATTTAAGAAAAGATATGCTCCCGGTGTTGACGGAGATGACACCAAATCAAAACAAATTAACTCAAAATCATCCTGAACTTCATTTTGGTCTCCTTTCTTAGCCAAAGAACCAACACCTCTTGACGATATACCTAACGTAACACCTTGTCTTAGATAGTTAGCAGCCATATCTCCTTTACAAGAGATGATACCTCTTTCGTGAAATCCTGGTGATGTTAATAATTTTAACTTACCCATTAGAATATTACCTTCCCACCATACTTCAGTTATCATATGAGATACTCTATCCAAGTCAATCAATGATGATTCGGGGTGATTAAGTTCTGATAATGAAGTTCCTTTAGCGATTGCGGTTTTATAATTTTCTGCTTCTCTTTTTAATATTTTTTCAGGGTAAATTCTTCCGTTTCTATTTGGAGTATTGTATTTTTGTAGCACAGCATAAAACTCAAATGGTTTGGAGTAATCTAACATATTTTTAGATTCTTTAATTATTTGAGCATTATGTTTGTCAGTTGGTGATATATAACCCGCATCATATTCTACCAATATACCTTTACCAATTTCATTTGGTGCTAATATTTTCATATTATTATTTTATAATAAATATGTTGTTTAAGGTATATTTCATTATTTAATAGAAATAGTTTCTTTTTTGGTTAAACTAAATGAATAAGAATCGTTCTTTTTGAAGTTTTTATTTATGATTCCGTCTGTAATTTTTTTGATTTCATTCTTAAGTAATAATGACTTAAAATCTTCGTTTTGGTTTTTTAAGTAAAAAAAACATTCTAAATTTAGAAATGATTTTTTATTTAGTTGAATTCCGCTTGACCTTAAATCTAAATCAACAATAAATTTTTCGTTAAAAATGTTTGTATTTAGGTAGTCTAAAATTGCGTGTTTGATTTGTCTTGATAAATTGTTAACTGACCTTTGTGGTGATTCTATTTCTTTTTTAGGTTCAGCCCAAGTTTGAATGTTGAGGTAAATTGATTTTAGTGTTCTTGAATCCACTGTTCCATAGTTCACTTTATAAGAACGATAACCTGTTAGTTTCGTACTTTTTCCTTTCTTCATGTTTTTCCATTATGTGTAGTTTATTTTTTATAAAAATACACAATAAAATTAACCATGTCAAAGAATTTTACTATTTTTGGTGATATTTGTAATTATATGATAATAGTAAATTTAGATAACAAAACGCCAATAGATAAGGCACTTAAAATGTTAAAAAATAAGGTAATAAAAACAAAACAAAACGACATTTTAAGAGAGAGAAAAGAATACACTAAAAAATCCGTTGTTTTAAGAACCCAAAAGAAAAAGGCTATTTACCAACAAAAAATTACAAGTTCTCGTTAAGAGTTTTTAATTTTATTAGTGATATTGAATCTATAGTATCGTTTTTAATTTTAGAAATTGTTTCGGTAATTCTTTCTTTAGTTTCTACATCAGATTCATTTAACATATTCTCCAATTTTTCAATTACAAGTTCACTTAAAACTTCATATCTTTTAGATATTTCATTTTTAGGTAATGTTAAATATTTTTTAACCTGATTTAGTTCAGATTCATTTAAGTCAGTTAGATAATTTTTTAAGTTTTCGTTAGCGACCTCAACAATTTTTTCCAAAGGAATATTAATAAGTTCAGTGGTGGATTCTTTAGTTGTTAAATTAGAAATAATCTTATTTTTACTTTCTATAATATTTTCAATAACTAACGTACTTTTATTAAAGATAGTATCAATATCTTTATATTGGTTTTCACATTTAGTCCCACTAACCCAAGATTCTAATAATGAAATAGATTTTTTAGAAAACTTAATTTTATTAAAAATGTCTATACATTCATTAACATAGTCCTCGGCAAATTTCTTATCAAACCCTTTAGATTTGGAAATTTCATTGTATATGTGATATGCCCTACTAATACCCTCATTCTTCAAAACAACATCTCTAAAGGTCTTAATTTCTTTATTAAAACTATTCTTTGAATAAGATTCAGTTAATTTTTTTTCTATTTTTGATTTTAATATTCCAAATTCCATGATATTATAATTTACAATAAATATTAGTCATTTAAGAGTTTATTCAATTGCTCCTCCATTTCACCTAAATAATTTTTGGCTCTAGACAAATCAATTATTTCATCATCCATTAACATATCATCATTTTCTAATAAGATATTGTAGTTAGAATCTTTTTTAGATTCGGGTGTTACTTCTCCTCCGGGTGGTGGTGCTCCTTCTCCGGGTGGTGGTGCTCCTCCTTCTTCCCCTCCTCCAGGTGGTGGTGCTCCTAAACCACCCAATCCACCGGGTTCAGGTGCGGTTTCTTCACCTCCTCCAGCTGGTGGAGCTGCACCTGCGGTAGTACCTGAAGATGAACCGTATAGTTTGTCAATATTATCAAAAATACCTGTTTTAATAATAACTGTTGCTGTATTTTCAAGTTCAGTGGCAACTGCTTTCTCAATTCTTTGTTGTTGTATATCAAGTTTAATTTCTTCATCTGACATACCCAATATATGTTTTTTAGCCCATGAATGAGATACAGGTGCAATTCCTTCTACTTTGGTTGTTGCGTCTTTGTATAGTAAAACTTTTTCTTTCCAAACATCAACTTTTAACAAGTCGGCTTGAGTTGATGGGTTTGTTAACGATAAGGTAAAGTTGGATAATTCATCTTCAAATCCAAGTAAAAACAAATGTATAATAGCGATTTTATTCATTTCGGCTAACATACTTTTTTGTATTCTATTAATAGTTCTTGCAAAACGAATATCTTGTAGTGATAAGTTTTTACCGTCTCCAGCAACTTCTTCAAATCCTAAAAACGCTTTTGGTACTCTCAAAGCTGTCAACAGTTTCTTTTGGATATATTCAATATCCGCAATTTCAGATAGGTTTTGAGCTCCTGGTAATGTTGTAATAGGGTCAGGTGCTGATGCGTCTCTAACAGGTATGAAATAATCTTGGTCTACAGCCATTTGATTAAATCTCAAATCCACATTACCTGTCTTATTGTCAACAACTTGGTCACGTTTGAATTTATTTGCAACACGTTGTACGTATGCTTCAACATCTTTATCATCCATATTACCAACAAACACCTTAAACATTCTTCTTTCAGGTGCTCTTGATGTACGATAAATTAACATGGCATCTTCAGATAACAAAAGTTGTTTCCAAATACGTCTTGCCTTTTCTAACATTGAAGTACCATAAGGAAGTTTTCTATCGTCACCCAATAATCTGAAGTGAGCAATTTCCCAAGTGTTAAATTCTAAATCTCTATTTTTCCAATTAAATCTTAATGTTTTTTGTTCCGATTCGTTATTATCCAAATTAGATTTACCTTTCATACCCTTTTCAACTCTTTCAATCTCAATGTTAGGTAATTGCAAGCAACCCACAATTCCTTTTTCGGGGTCAAGTTTTAAGTAAACAAAATTATCACCATATTTACAAACATTTCTAGTCCACATCACCAAGTTAGTGTTGATGTCTAATGCGTTGTTAAACAAATCCGCTAATACTGATTTTATACGTTTTGATTCTGAATATATTTGAAGAATAAAACCATTCTGATTTACAGTTGTTGATTCTTCAGCGTATATGTCTAATGCTGCCGAAATTTCTGGTGTGTACTCCATACTTTCGTAATCATAATATGATGCCAATCTTGTTGGTTCAAAGTAAACCCCTTGAGTGTAAAGATTATTTTCTATTTTTGTCCACTGTTGAGCAAGATATACGGTTTGTTGTGCCTGTAATTTTTGCTTTTCAAACTCTTGCTTATTTGTAGTCTTTAATAATTCTTTTTTATCATACCTGAAAGTAGGATAGTCCTGATTTAATAAAGAATTTGGACCAAAGGTTTGTGATAACCTTTGCCATATTGTTAAATTTTGACCATTTTGATTATTTTGAGTATTCTGTTCCATCTATTAAATTTAATCTATTTGTTTTTTTTATAAATACTATCTTCTTGAACCAAATAACCAACCATATGTTTCATAATCTTTCCTAGACGGTTCATTGTCAAATCTTTGATTTCCCATCATTGGGCCTGATGGTAATACGGGGTTAAACGATACCGCTTTACTTGTTTCTTCATTAATATTTACTTGCCATGAGTTTAACATCGCTTTGGTTTGGTCTGTTGCCTTTGTTAATTGACTAAATGAACTTTCACCAACGTATGTCGCCATAGAAATTCCCATTATCAAATCATCATGATGTCCTTTTTGGTGGTCAGGTCTACCATTGATATAGATAAAAGTATTCATCTCGTTAAATAACCTATGACTATACATCCTAAATCCGTGTCTTAACGCCTCCTCAAATGATGCAATTATTTGAACCCTCTTATTATTAAAGTTAATTCCTGGTATTTTTTCTAAAGCTTTGGGGTTATATTTCCACGGATTTGCCATATCAACTCCATCAATGTATAGATTTTTATATCCCATTTCCTGTAGTTTTCTTGCACTAGCAACGCCCATACCTCCTGTAATATCAATAACAATATATGCGTTGTACATCAAACCCCATTTATAGGCAACTTCTGCTGCTACGTCAGGAGGTATTTTACCTACGTATTCTAATACTTGTTCTCTCTCATCAAAGTCTATTATCACTAATGAGGTAAAGTCCTCAGAATCACCTCTGGATACGTCCATACCCATAATATACTTGTGTCCTGAAACAGGCTCCTTCCAAATCCATAAACAATTACTCATTAATTTATTCTCGGGCTCTTTTAACATATTTTGGAAGATACCTTGTAATTGTTTTGAGTCAAAAACGTTATCACCCGAACCCAAGAAATTACACTCCAACTCTTGAGATATTTTTCTCTTATCAAATTTTAATTTCTTAACCATTCCCTCAAACCAAGTTGATGTTGGTTTATACCCGTCCGCAATTTTTTTCTTTATCTCCTCAAAATTCCTATCCTTAAAATCAACACCCTCAAAATCAATTATTTCAGGTTCTTTATAATCGTTTCTATTTAAGAAATAATGTACTAAATCATCTATTTTAACCAGCTTTAAATCTTTGGTATATCTTGGGTCTTTATACCAAAACATTTCAGATATCTTAAACTCATTCATTGACCTTAATGCTTGGTCATAAATTTCATAGTAAATTGGGTCAAATCCATTTGGAGTTGATATTACAATAACCTTACCACCCGTAGATAGTGAGGCCATACAAGCAGCCCAAAAATCACCATCGGCTTCAATATACGCAGCTTCATCAAATATTAATATTGTTGGGGTATAACCACGAAGGGCATCCTTTGATGTTGCAACGGCTTTAACCTCACATCCGTTATTTAATTTGTAATGTCTCTGAGAATCTTTTTCTTTAGAAAAGTCAATACCAGTCCATTTTGGCCATTGAGAAGTAAATGACCTAACTTTATTAGCCATTTCAATCGCAGTATCCAATTTGTTTGCAATAATCAAAATCTTTTCAGGTTTCTTTTTAGAAGCAAACGCTAACCTTTTTGAGGCCCAAGCAGCAGTAACAGTTGTTACACCCGCCTGCCTGTATTTTAATGCAATGTTTTCATTATGTGTTTCATAATCCTCAAGTAATGAAATTTGGTCTGGAAATAACTCTAATGGGACATACTGAGACGCCGTATTATCGTATGTCTGTAGATATGTTTTAAGAGCATAAGGAGTGTTCTTAACACACTTTGTATATTCTAAAATTAATTGTTCTTTTGATAAACTCATATACTATAAATACTAAACCCCTCACATTTATTCAACGGAGGGGTTTTTATTATTTATAATTCGTTTATTTAGGTCTACTAATTCCTAATCCACCTAATAAATCACCTAATCCATCATCATCGTCATCATCACCTTCGTCATCACCATCTTCATCACCCATTGCCTGATTATATTCATCACTTCTTAAATCAGCAACAATGTCATCAACCATTTTTTTAATGTACTTACTACCTTCAGGACTACCTGATAAAATCTTTTTAGATAAACTTAAAAATTCATCAGCAGTTAACATTGCAAATCTTGAGATAAGATAGTTCTGTATCATTTTTTGGTCTTCCTCAAATAACTCATCGGGGAATGATGCCAAAAATTTCTCCCAAAAAATTGGTCCTAATCTTAAATCCCAAATTTCCGCTGGCAGTGTATCTTCAGAACCTCTAACCATTTCGGCTTGTTTTGGGTCATCAGGTAAACCATGAGAACCTAAAATATCGTAAACACCTTTAAGTAATTCATGAACTAAGATTGGAAAACTTGAACCTTTAGCTCTTACAGTAGGGGGGTCGGTTTCTAAATCAACTTCTTCTTGACCCGCTTGACCTGCACCACTACCAGCAGCACTCATAACCATGTCTTCAGGATACATCCAATATAGATAATCCAAAATAGCCATTGATAATCCATACCAATTCATTAATTGGGGATTAATTCTCTCTATTTCAGTTCTCACTAATTCAAACATGTAGTGACCTTTTTTAGATGCTCCCTGTATTAAAGAGTTCATAAATCTTCTTTTCGCTTTCTCCATGTCAAACTTCTCAAAAGCATCTTCAAATGCTTCTAATTCCTCGGCATGTTCACCAAATGCATCTTCAATTTCTTCATCAGAAAATTCCTCAGATTGTCCTTGCATATCTTCAGCGGCTTGTATTGCACCCATAGGAACTAAACTAGCTTCAAAGTTAATTTTACCTTCAGGTATGCCCATTTCTTTTTTTACTAAGTCAACGGCAAGATTCTCTAAATATTGTTTGTTTCTTTGTTCTACCTGACCAATATTACCCATTAAACCCATTGCAGTTCTCATTAAATTCATGAAAGCGTTAGGGTGGTTTAATTGGTCTCTTGAACCAGCATATCTTGCAAACTTATCTACAACATCCTTAAATCTTTTAGAAGCAACGATTTGGTCAAAACTTTTTTCACCTTCAGGCATTGCCGGATGTTTAGAATAGGGTGTTTCACCTCGTTCTAATTTTCTTTGTATACTTGGGTCCATCCTTTCAGGATAATCACCATAATCAATTTGTTCTTTAATTCTTTTACTTTTCATTATTTTTTGAATTTGATTCCTAAATTATTAAATGTTAACCAACTTGGTATTCTTTTTTTAGCTTTTGGGTTTGGTTGTTTGTGTGGTTCAGGCTTAAAAGGGTCTTTTGTTTTTGGCTTTGGAGGGGTTTTAGTACCTGGATTAACCTTTGGTTCTTTAACAGGTGCGTCCATTACTACCTCTTTAGTTTCTTTTTTCGCCTTTGGATTTGGTTGTTTGTGAGGTTCTGGTTTAAACGGGTCTTTTGTTTTTGGCTTTGGAGGGGTTTTAGTACCTGGGTCTTTTACAGGTGCTTCTTTTTCTTTAGTACCACTTTCATTAACTATTTTTCTACCTAATAAATTCATAAGTTCTCCTTTTGTCATTTTTGGATTAAGATGTTTCTCAACCAAAGATAGGATTTTATTTTCTAAAATCACATCAAAAGGATTTTTATTTTCTTTCATTGATTGTTTTACTTGTCTAACACATCTTTCAAACTTAGGAGTTTTTTTAGGTCCTACTTGAGAATGACATATCGCAAATGGATTTGGTTCTTGTTTTTTTGTTGTTTTCTTTTTTGATTCCCCCATTTCTCCACCACCTATTACTTTTTCCTTTCTACTTTGTTCTCTACCTTGTTTTAATTCTCTTGCGTGTATATTATTGTCACTTCCTATTGTGATATCAACACCACCTACATTAGCACCTGTTGTTTTTGCAGTTCCTTGTGGTATAATATATTCAGTTGAAGGAGGAAGGGTTTTTTTTACAACTCCTTGCTCTTTAGTCTCTTTCTTTTTATGGTTACATTTACAATTCGTCATACCACATTTAGGGCAAACATCTTTTTTACCCTCAACTAAGTTTCTGTGTAATTTGCTAATATCTGACTCGCTTAAGGTCATCAATGTTTTTGGGGTAAACCCAAACTTAACTAAATCTGCGTATTTGTTAGTTTTCATATACTACTTTTTTTTCAAACTCAAGAACGACATCTCGTTCATATAATTTATCTTTAACTGACTTTTCAGTGTCTCCAAATCTAAATACCAATCTTTTTGTTATTGTGAAATCAATGTCCTCATTTTCTTTTTCCCAAGCCAATGATATCACATCATCCATACTATCCGTGAAACTAAAAAAATCGGAATTTTGAATCAAATCAAACTCAATTGACGTGTCTTTCAATACTCCGACTTTCTTTATAAATTCTAAACTTGGTGGTTTTGGATAACCATTAGCGGGCTTCGCGTCCCACGTATCATCCCAAACATTTTTTATTTCATCGGAAAATATAAATTCATACATGTTATCTCCTTTATAGTTTGGTCCTAAACCATTAACATAAATTAAATAACTCATATGATATCTCCCGTAGTTGAAACTTTATACTGTTTATTTCCAAGTTCAAATATTAAATTTTTTTTATTTGTTTTACCAATAAATTTAGCACTTTGGTTTTCCTTTAAAAATTTTCTAGAACTAATTTCTTGAATAACATTTTCAGAAAGTCGTGAAATTTCTTTTGTAATTTCTTTTTTAGTAATTGTTTTAACTATTTTTCTTTCTTTATTAACTTTATCATTAAATTTTTTCTCACCTTCTGTGAGTGTAAAATATTTTGACAAAATATTTTCAACTTTATTTTCAACAAATAATTCATTAGCAATTCTATGAATATGAGAATTATCGTCGTCTCCGTATTCTTCTCCAAACTCACCCATTTTTGCATGGTCTGACATTGTATTTACAGCCATATCTGACATAGTATTAACTAATCCTGTTTTGGCAAAATCACTCCATAAGTTATCTTCTTCTTTCATTTCACCATCCATATCTTCTTCTTGTCCCATGTCATCATCTGATGGAGGAGGTTCCGGCATATCTTCACCATCCATATCTTCATCACCCATATCTTCATCACCTACTTCGTCAAATTTAGAAATAATTTCTTCTTTATCATTGTCATCCAAAGAGTTTATATCTAGTGCAGATAAAATAGAATTAATAACATATTTAACATCTTTTGAAGACATTTTATTTTCTTCGTCAGAATTTAATGTTCTTAATTTTTGACCTAATTTCCCCGTAAGTTTTTGTATACTTTTGAATGTTACACCACCTTCTTCGTGTTCATCACCCATATCATTCATTCCTTCTCCTCCCATGTCGTCAGGAAGTGGAGCTGTTTCATCTCCCATTCCTTCTTCTCCTGATGGAGGTGGTGGTGGTGGCATATCTTCACCTCCCATATCAGCAGGTGCTGGTGGAGGTGTTGTACCCATTGGTTCTGCGGGTGCAGGTGCTGGAGGAGGTACGTTTTCAATATCCGAACCTAAATCAGGACTTTTTTTTTCAGCGTTTGGATTTTTCAAAACAAATTTCTTTTGTTCTGAAAATAGTGAAGTACCTTCTTTATTTTCATAAAGAGTGTTAGTTTCTTTAGCCATCAAATTTAATCTTTTTAATGCTTGAGAATATGACGGGTAATATTTCCTATTTTTCATAGGTTCAATATAATCACTTGTTCCTTCCGATATTGTTTTTTTAATTATATATCCTGATTTCTCTCTAACAATCTGATATTCATTACCATCGGCTAAAGTTAAGTTATATTCATTTCTTGATGTTTCATTAACAGAATTTGGTGAGTTTTCTTTAAATCTGGAGATTTCAAGAATTCTATTTATTTTATCCATCCCTGTTAATTTTTCACTTCCAAGTGGTTGTAAATCTGCCATTTTATTTCTATTTAATTTTTTTTTATTTAACTGTTCAACCCATTTGGTCCTCCAAGAGTTACCATTTGTAATTGCACGACAACGTCACCAACTCCATTAGTATATGACGGATGTGGTGTATCTAATGCTTTAGTAGATACAATACTGCCACCTGTAACGCATTCTTGACATATGTAAGATACAAATGTCCCTGCTGAATATGTTGTTGCCATAATGTTTTTTCTTAATAAATATATCAGTTTATGCATTTGTTATATGGTGTTCTGACAATGAAAGTGATTTATCCATCAATTTATTCTCAAAATCATATAATTTTTCAATATAACCATTTCTTCTTAAAAATTTGAACACCAAATTTTCATTAGAATACTCACCATTTTTTTCTAATCCTGATGTTCTATATTTTTTAAGTTTTTCTTTAAACTTATCTAAAATACTTTTTGCTTCATCTAAATCTTCATGTGATGCGTGTTTCATGACATTATCAATATTTTTCATCCACTCTTTAGCTTTATTTTTAATTGATAATTTATCTATATTAACGGTTTCTTTTTTTGGTTTTTCTAACCACTCGTCAAATAAAATTGAATACATTCCACTACTAAAATGAGATTCGGTTGAATCTTGGCAATACAACTCAACATCATAATTTTTTATTTTAATGTCGTGGTTATTATTAAATAAAAGTTTTTTAATGTTTAATAACTCTTTATAAACTTCAACTTGTTCTTCGGGGAATTGACTATAATCAATCATTAAATGTAAATCTACGTCAGAGTATTCTGACCAATTATAATTACATAATGAACCTGTCATTATAATGTCTTCAACAAAAACCTCAACCTTTAAAAAATCAATAAATTGATAAGCAATCTCTAATAAAGATTCTCTGATATCAGGTTTCATTTCTGTATCAGGACTTTTTGTATTAACCCAAATTTTTGGATTTAATTCTTTCCTTACTGAAAAACTTTTTAATATACTCGTACTCTTATCCATTAAGTATAAATATCAAACTCTTTTGTATTTGTATGTTTTTGATATTTCCGTGTTAAAAAATTTCCCTTGGGATTCTGCCATTCTAAATTTAGTGTAGATATTGTGTGGGACTTCGTCGTATTCGTATTTTGCTCCGTTCTTAAATTCGGCAATTAATTTCTTGCTCTCAACATCATATTCTGTTTTTACCAAATTACTTGATTCGATTTCATTAATAATTTTTGTTCCTGATATTGTTTCTTTTTTTACAGCCATATTATTCCTCCTTTAAAGGTATTTCTTGGTTTATTTCTTTCATCTTATGTTCAAGATAATTCGAAACTTCAGAAACGTCAATATCACCAAAAAATGTTTTTAACTCCTTCATTAATTTATGTTTTTTGTTGTTAAATGCTCCATGTAAAAACATCATATCGTTTGTATAATATGGAGGTTTTTCCAAATCTTTTTCAGACCATCCGTACCCTTGAAACAAATACCTAAGTTTACGATAATCGTCAAGTATGTCATTATCAACATTAAGTTGTTCTATGTATTTAATAAATGGTTTCATTATAAATTATTTTGAACCTATTTTCCAAGCCCCTTAGACCCATTTGCGTATAAAAATTCGGCCATATCGGTCAAATACTGATTACCGCCTTTAGTTAAATTTACCGTTTCTGAAGTTTTAAAAAACCATCCTTGGTCACCAAATCCTGGAATTACAAACCATTCTCCAGCTTGTTTACCAGTTGTTGCGACATTTTGACCTGAAGATTTATAAAATAAAATTTTACTACCGTCTTCTAATTGTGTATATATTACTTCTCTATCTGCGATATTTTCTGAAGATAGTATTTTAACATTAGCAGGATTAAATCTTTTTGTTTTTGGTAATCTACTTACAAAACTATTAAGTATTGAATTTAATCCTGGGCAATTACCCGCAGAATGACAATTATTTAGAAGGAAATTTTTTTCAAAACTTGTTAGATTTTTTGCAACCGCCCCAACTTGGCCAGCAACTTTTTGTTCTGTTTTTTCAGCCAATTTTCTTATTTCAGCAAAATTATTATAACCTTTTTTCTTTGCATATGCATTTAAAAAATTCTTGGTTTGTTCTATAGAATCGGCCTCAGATAATCTTTTTATGTTTTTAAACTCTTCAAAAACCTGACCTTGTAAATAATTTAAATTTTCTATTTTTTTAGCATTAATTGCAGCAACAATAACTGAGTCCAACTCATGGATTAAATGTTCGGCACTTTTAAATGATACCAACGCATCTTCAATAGTATTAAATTTAAATTTTGGTAGTTTTATTAAATCTCGCATAAACATTCTAGCGGTTGAAAAATTAATTTGTTCACTTAATACTTTTTTAACAATATTAATTAATTCATTTTCAGTTAATTGTATAATTTTTTTCATATTTTATTTATCAAAATTTATTGATGATGCTGTTTTTATGGAAGATTGGGATGGTTTTATTTGTGTAATTTTTCCTTGAGGTTCTTTAACTCCCGATTCAATACCTTTATTTACTACTTTTTGTCCAATACTAACTTTAGTTGCGTTTGATGTTGCTTGACCTACCTTAGCACTACCTGTTAGTTTTGTTGCGACTTTTCCACTAACTTGTCCAACTACTTCAAGTATTGTATTTACTATACCTGAAAAAAAACTAACAATCTTTGAAGACCATTTAGCCAAAACGGTTATACCAGTATTATCGGCAATCCATTTTAATCCCTTAGCTATCCAAGAACCAACAACATTGATTCCTGACGATAAATTTGATAAATATGGTTTTATTTTAGTCCAAACTGATGTTGTTTTTAACCATTCAAATACTTTTGAAATTGAACTAAACCCTTTTTTACCTGCTTTAACTAAAGGTGAAAATACTCCAGATACGACACCTGAAGTTGCTACGCATAATGTGTCAACAATTATGTTAAACCAATCAGTTTCGCCATTTAATGATTTATATATATCATAAGCTAACATTGCAGCATATGCCGCAACTACACCCGGTGCAGTAAATGCGAAAGAAGTTAAAAAGACTTCTATAGCCATACCCGTAGGTGAAAATAAACCTTCTCTAAATGACTCCATCGCATCGTCAATCGTAGTATTTTTTTTAGGTCCTTTAGATATAGGATATTCAAATGGATTATAAAGTTTGTTAGTTTTTTCAAACTGACCTCCTCTACCTAAATAATCCGATTGAGCACTCGGCATTTTAAAATTATCAAACTGTTCCAATATCAATGGTTTTTTAATCCCATGCATTTCCAAGATACGTTGTTTTTCTTCTTTTGAAATATCATTAAATAAATTTTTCATAAATAATTTATTATAAATATATCAATTAAAAAAAACCTCCATTTAGGAGGTTTAATTTTTACAACAAACTGATACGTTTTTTCTTTTCTGATTTTTTGTAGCTGTGTACGAACACACTCAAAATTCCGTCCTCTATTGTTGCCTCAATATTTGATGGGTCATATTCTCTACCAATCTTGAAGGTTTGTTTTACGGATTTATTAACATCTTCACCATCCCGTTTGTAGGTTCTTGTACCATCTACATATAGAGTACCATCTTCCATCTCAACTTTCAGGTTAGATTTGTTAAATCCGGGAACCTCAAAGATTAGGTATGCACCATCTTTTGTGTAGTTTATCTCGTAAGGTTGTACGTTTTCCATACTCTTGTAATGTGTTGAGTAGGTTGGGGATGCGAAACCTTCAAAAATCCCGTCCATTAATTTGTCAAATCTTGAATTGTACATAATTTTGTTTTTTTAATAAATTTATTTTTTATTTTCCAACAAATCAACTAATTTTGTGCCATTAGAAAAATATTGTTAAAATTACATATATTATGTCAATCTGTCATATAAAAATTATTTAATCATGACATCATGTCAAACGTTGTATTTTTAGAATGTTTTTTGTATATTTTAAGTAAATTATAAAATTATGATAGAATCAATGGATAATGAGAATCAGAAAGACTCAAGAAAGTCATATGACTCAAAAACTCCCGCATTAGATAATTTCAGTAGAGACCTAATTAAGTTAGCTGAAGAAGGTAAACTTGACCCTGTTATTGGTAGAGAAAAAGAAATACTTCGTATTGCTCAGATTCTATCCCGTAGAAAAAAGAATAATCCCATTATTATTGGTGAACCTGGTTGTGGTAAGACCGCAATTGCTGAAGGTTTGGCGATGAAGATATATGATGGTGATTGTCCTAGAAATCTTGCAGATAAACGAGTATTATCTTTGGATATGACATCTGTAGTTGCAGGAACAAAATATAGAGGACAGTTTGAAGAAAGAATGAAAGTCATAATTGAAGAACTTCAGGCAAATCCTGAAATTATTATATTCATTGATGAAATCCACACCATTGTTGGAGCTGGTAATTCTTCGGGTTCCTTAGACGCCTCAAATATATTTAAGCCAGCTCTTGCTCGTGGTGAAATCCAATGTATCGGTGCCACAACCCTTGACGAATACCGTAAAAACTTTGAGAAAGATGGAGCGTTAGAGAGAAGATTCCAAAAAGTAATTGTTGATGGTTCAACAAAAGAAGAAACGTTAGATATCCTCAAAAACATTAAAGACAAATATGAAAATTTTCATAAAGTTTCATTTACTGACGAATGTTTACTTGCGTGTGTTAATTTGGCCGACAGATATATCACGGATAGAGAATTTCCTGATAAAGCGATAGATATTTTAGATGAAGTTGGTGCCAGATGTCAAGTGGATATGAAATTACCTGAAATAATTGAAGAATTAAAAGGTAAAGCTCAAGAAATTAAACTACAAAAAATTGATGTTGTTAAAAAACAAAAATACGAGGAAGCTGCTGAGTTAAGAGATAAAGAACGAAAAATTCTAATGAAACTTGACGATGAGAAAAAGAAATTTGAGAATGATGTAACGACTAAAAAAAGAGAAGTACCTCTTGATTTGATTTATGAGGTCGTATCAAATATGACTAAAATCCCTGTAAATAAATTGAGTTTAGACGGAGCAAAAGCGTTAATAAATTTAGATAAAGCCCTAAATGATAAAGTGATTGGTCAAGAAAACGCCGTTAGTCGTATTGCAAAATCAATTAAAAGAAATCGTTTGGGTATTAAAGACCCAGGAAGACCTATCGGTTCATTTATCTTTTTAGGTTCCACAGGTGTTGGTAAAACATATTTGGCAAAACAATTGGCAAAAGAAGTTTTTGGTTCTGAGGATGCGTTAATTAGAGTTGATATGTCTGAATACCAAGAAAAACATACAGCGTCTCGTTTGGTTGGTGCTCCTCCAGGATATGTTGGTTATGATGAAGGCGGACAATTAACAGAACAAGTTAAAAACAAACCATACTCCGTAATTTTATTTGATGAAATTGAAAAGGCTAATAAAGATATCTTTTCAACGTTACTTCAGATGTTAGATGATGGACATATGACGGATGGTTTGGGTCGTAAAATTAATTTTAAGAATTGTATTATCATTATGACCTCAAACTTAGGTGTTAAAAAAATGCAAGATTTTGGAATGGGTATTGGATTTACAAATGCCAATAATGTATTCGCCAATGAAGAATTAAGAAAAGAAACATTACATAAAGAACTTAAAAAGTTTTTTGCTCCCGAGTTCTTAAATCGTATTGATGATATTGTTGTTTTTAATTCTTTGAAGCAAGAAGACGTTGATAAAATTGTTAATATTGAGTTAGATAAATTAAAGAAAAGATTGGATGGTATGAAATACTTTATAAAGTTTGACGAATCTATCCAAAAAATGATATCCAAAGTAGGATTTGATGAAATGTATGGAGCAAGACCATTAAAAAGAGCCATTCAGGATAAAGTAGAGGACTTTATCTCGGAAGAAGTTCTAAAAGGTAATATTAAAGAGGACATGAAATATACCTTAAAAACAGATG
>Ga0209499_1001369_pt1 | contig 17070 bp, 14 predicted proteins | sample C_130208_EF_Meta_FD_187306 | JGI IMG/M metagenome (GOLD analysis project Ga0209499, IMG submission 187306) | Freshwater microbial communities from Lake Croche, Canada to study carbon cycling - C_130208_EF_MetaG (SPAdes) (version 2) | ecosystem: Environmental > Aquatic > Freshwater > Lake...
AGGAACAAGGTTAAATTTTTCTGAAGCGCCTAGCACCAAATCCACTCCTGGAATTTCAGCTATTTCTTTAGGCTTTAATTGTGCATAGCATCCCGTAATGACCACAAAGCTTTCTGGGGCCAATCTTTGAATTCTTCTTACCAACTGACGACATTCTTTGTCGGCGTTTTCGGTGACAGAACAGGTATTTATAACATAAATATCTGCTACTTCTGTAAATGCCTTTTTTTCAAAGCCTTCCTGTTCTAATTGTCTAGAAAGGGTGGAAGTCTCTGAAAAATTCAGTTTACAGCCTAAAGTATGAAAAGCGACCGATTGGTTTTTCTGCATGAGGGCTCAAAGATAAAAAACCTAGAGGGAACCCGGAAATCTTAAAATATACTTAAAGAGCCTATTATGGGCCTATTAATTTCCCATTTTGGCTAGTTTCAATTAAGTTTGCAACTAATAAAACGCTTACAATGGACTTTAAGAAAATTAATAATTGGACAGGGTGGATTGTTACTTTAATTGCATGTACAGTTTATGTCATGACCATAGAGGCAACAGGTAGTTTTTGGGACTGCGGCGAGTTTATAAGTAGTGCCTATAAATTACAAATTCCGCACCCTCCAGGAGCGCCTATGTTTGTCTTATTAGGCCGTGTATTTATTATCCTTTTTGGAGACAATCCATTAACTGCTGCAAAGGCGGTCAATACAATGAGTGCTCTAGCGAGTGGCTTTACTATTTTATTTTTATTCTGGACCATTACCCATTTTGCCAAAAGAATGGTAGAGAGTAGCACAGGGCTAGCCTTAACTACTTATCAAATTATTTTAATCATGGGCGCAGGTATAGTGGGCGCTTTAGGATATACGTTTAGTGATACAGCTTGGTATAGTGCAGTAGAGGGAGAAGTATATGCACTTAGTTCTTTTTTTACAGCTCTAGTTTTTTGGGCCATTTTAAAATGGGAACATAAGGCCGATGAACCCGGTGCAGACAAATGGATTATTTTTATTTTCTACATCATGGGTGTATCCATTGGAGTGCATTTATTGAACTTGTTAACTATACCAGCCATTGTGATGGTCTATTATTTCAGACAATATAAACCAAGTCTTAAGGGTGGCTTTTTAGCCTTTTTAATTGGTGTTATCATTACCGGTTTTATACAAGTATTCTTAATTCAATATACTATTAAGTGGGCAGGCGCCTTTGATGTTAGCTTTGTGAACTCATTGGGACTTCCTTTCTTTAGTGGATTTATATTCTTCTTTGTTTTGGTAGCATTTATTTTAGCACTAGGCATTCGATATGCCAACAAGAAAGGATTTTACTTTTTAAAATTAGGTATTTGGTGTACTATCTTTTTCTTATTAGGCTATACGAGTTATTTAACAACCATGGTGCGCTCTAATGCCGATCCTTCAGTGGATATGTATAATGTAGACAACCCTGTTACTTTAATGGGTTATTTAGGAAGAGAGCAGTATGGCGATTGGCCTATTTTATATGGACCAGATTATGTAGATAAAGTAGAGAATGTAGAAAATGGAGATCAATATGTAAAAGCGAAGAGTACTTATGAAATAGCGGGCAAAAATTATAAAAGAGATTGGGCTGCTGCACCTTCAGCGCATTTGTTTCCAAGAATGTGGGACTCTGAAAATGACAGAGGCCAGATGGATAGCTTTAAAGCCTTTGCTGGTGTGGAAGATGGAACGCCTCCAACCTTAAGAGATAATATTAAATACTTTACCAACTATCAGTTTGGCTTTATGTACCTGCGTTATTTCTTATGGAATTTTGCTGGTAAACAAAACGATTTACAAGGATTTGGAAATGTAAGAGACGGTAATTTTAGTACAGGTATTTCTTTTGTTGATAATTTCTTATTTGGTGACCAGTCTAAATTGCCAGATTCTATCAAAAGTCAAAACAAGGCGCACAATACTTTATTCATGTTGCCTTTTATTTTAGGCATCATTGGATTTATTTTCCAATACCAAAAAAATAAAAAGGATTTTATAGTCACAGGACTTCTTTTCTTTTTCACAGGTATTGCTATTGTTATTTATTTAAATCAACAAAGTTTACAACCACGTGAACGTGATTATGCTTATGTAGGTTCTTTCTATGCATTTGCTATTTGGATAGGCTTGGGTGTATTGCAAGTGGCGCTATGGTTGGAGAAATTCCTTACAAAAAAAATAGCAGCTATTCTTGCCACAGTCATTTCTTTTTTAGCAGTGCCAGCCCTTATGGCGCAACAAGAATGGGATGACCATGATAGAAGCCAAAAAACTTTACCACGTGATTTAGCACGTAATTATTTAGAAAGTTGTCCTCCGAACGCCATTTTATTTTCTTTTGGAGACAACGATACTTATCCTTTATGGTATGCACAAGAGGTAGAAGGCATAAGACCCGATGTACGTGTGGTAGTGAATAGTTTATTGGGCTCTGACTGGTATATGAAAGAGCTTAGGTATAAAGTAAATAAGAGTGAAAAATTTGACCTCATATTTACAGAAGACCAAGTATCGGGTAGTAAGTTGAATGTGGCTTATTATAATGCAGTACCTGGATTCGGTGATGCAACTTACCATGATTTAGATTCTGTATTTAGAAACGTGATTGCAGATCCTTCAGGAAAGTTCCAGGCCTCTACACAAGAAGGTCCCGTGAATATATTCCCTACGCATAAGTTTAAAGTGCCGGTAAATAAGGTCAATGCATTGGCTTCTGGTATTTCAAAACCTACCGATACTATTCTAGATGAGTTATTAATTGATTTCAATCCGAATAGACAATACTTACTTAAAAACGAAATGGCTATTTATGCCATTATTGCTACTTCACAATTTAAAAGACCTATTTGCTTTACTTCTACTCAGGAGTTAAAAGAAATGGGCTTAGATAAATATGTACGTCAAACAGGCATGTCTTATCAACTAGTGCCATCAATTGGCCAAAGCATTGATGCCGATGTTTCTTATAAAAACATTATGACTAAGTTTACTTTTGGGAATGCTAAAAATCCAAATGTATACTACGATGAAGAAAATCGCAGACATTTAAATTCTATTCGTTTAACTGTTGCTCAAATTGCTCAAGCCTTAGTAAGCGAAGGTAAATTAGACAGCGCTAGACAAATTATTAGAAAATTAGATAGCGAAACCAACGAGAAGAGTTTCCCTTATGGTATGACTTCTAATAGAGGGAATCAGCATAACTATTTCTCTTATATATTTTTACAATCATGTTATGCTTCTGGTGAAATGAATATTGCCAAGAAGGTTTCTACATCAGTACTAAAGGACTTAGGCCAAGAAGTTGCTTATTATAAATCATTGGGTGAGCCCATGTCTGAAGATCAGTTTATGCAAAACCTTGAGAATGCTTACCAAAGTAAACCCAATAGCTTAACAAATAAGCAAATGGTTTTTGTACAAGATGCCTTAACCTGTTACCAGCTTATTGCAGCCATTAATAAAATGGGCCAAGACTTTGCAGTAAAAAAATAGTACTGAAAGTAATAGTGCTAAGTAGGGTATTAAATTTGAATAGTACTAAAGATCAATAATAAAAAAAGGTCCTCCTGAAAATTGGGGGACCTTTTTTTATAGAGAAAGTTTAATCTAGATTAGATTAGATTATATTAGATTAGTTCAATACTATTATCAACCTATTTGCATGCAGTTAAATACTTACAAAATAGTTAATAAGGTAGCCACTACTTTATTAATTTCGGCCTTTGTATTGTGTTTAGAGAAAGAGAAACGAACAGTGACATCATTGCTTCCTTTATGTAGTGCTTGTATAACATGAGATCCTGTTTGTGCGCCACTAGAACAAGCGCTGCCGCCACTGGCGCAAATATTTTGAATATCTAAATTAAATAAAATCATTTCCGTTCTTTCCGACTTAGGAAAATTAACGCTTAAAGTAGTGTAGAGGCTTTTACCAAAAGGGTCGCCATTGAAACTTACTCCAGGTACTTTTTCGATAAGCTGCTCATGCATGTATTTTTTCAAATCTGCAATAGTGGTGCAGTCTTTTTCAAAATTTTCAGTAGCTATTTCTAAGGCTTTTGCCAAACCAACAATGCCATATAAATTTTCAGTACCTGCACGCATATTTCTTTCCTGTGCACCACCATGTAATAAAGGGTTAATCTTTATATGATCGCTAATATATAAAATGCCTACTCCTTTAGGGCCATGAAATTTATGTCCAGCCCCTGTAATAAAATCGACAGGGGTATTGGCTAAGTCAAAAGGGAAATGGCCTACAGTTTGAACGGTATCGCTATGGAAATAAGCATTATACTTTTTACAAATTGCACCCACTTCCATAAGGTCAATCATATTGCCAATTTCATTATTAGCATGCATAATACTTAAAATGGTTTTTTCAGTAGAACTTGCAAGCAGTTCTTCTAAATGGATAGTATCGATATGTCCATTAGGAAGAATGTTTACTAGGCTAAGTTTTGCATTATATTTTGTAGCTAAATGGCTAACAGTGTGCAAAGTGGCATGGTGTTCAATAGGAGAGCTAATAATATGCCTGCATTCCAAGTTTTCCATGGCTGCATGTAAAACGGTATTGCTACTTTCAGTGCCCCCACTAGTAAAGAAAATTTCTGCGGGACGAGCGCCTAAAATTTTTGCTACTAGTTTTCTTGCTTGCTCAATGGCCATTCTAGTTTCACGCCCATAGCTATAAATAGAAGAAGGATTGCCAAATTTTTCTGTCATAAATGGCATCATGGCTTCTAAGACTATTGGGTCTAGCGAAGTAGTGGCTGCATTATCAAAATAAATTCTTTCCATTCAAAGTAAGTTATAAAACTTTTTAAAGTTTTTCTAAGTTAGTTAATAGTTCCTATAAATGAAATAATCTCGTCTGCTAATTTATCGGCAGCTGCCTGTGTTTTAGCTTCTGTATAAATGCGTATAATAGGTTCCGTATTACTAGACCTAAGATGCACCCATTCGTTTTCAAAATCTATTTTAAAGCCATCTTCTTTATTAATAGGGAAGGCTGCAAATTTAGCAGCTAGTTCGTCAAATATTTTACTAAGAGATAAAGAAGCGTCAATATCCATTTTTTTCTTGCTCATAAAATAAGCAGGATAGCTGGCTCTTAAAGCAGATGCGCTCATTTTACTTTTCGCCAAATGGGTTAAAAATAAAGCAATGCCAATGAGGGCGTCTCTACCATAATGAAAATCAGGTACAATAATACCACCATTGCCTTCTCCGCCAATCACTGCTTTTTCGCTTTTCATTTTATTGACCACATTCACTTCTCCTACAGCACTTGCGAAATAACTACAGCCATATTTTTCGGTAACATCTTTTAGAGCACGGGTAGAAGATAAATTGCTAACAGTGGCCCCTTTTTTATTTTGTAAAATAAAGTCGGCAACCGCCACTAGTGTATATTCTTCTCCAAATAATTCTCCGTTTTCACTTACAAAACATAAGCGGTCTACATCGGGGTCTACGGCAATACCCAAACTCGCTTTTTTACTTACTACTGTATCGCAAAGCTCGGTAAGATGTTCTTTTAAAGGTTCTGGGTTATGCGCAAAGTTGCCATTCATTTCTTCGTTTAAAATAGTAATATCATTTACTCCAATGGCTTTTAATAAGGCAGGTACGGTAAAAGCGCCTGAACTATTAATGGCGTCCACTACCACAGAAAAATTTGCCGCTTTTATAGCATGTACATCTACTAACGGATATGCAAGAATAGCTTGAATATGTTTTTCAAGACTATCATTATTGGAAATTATTTTTCCTAAATCATCTATGCTTGCATAATTAAAATCTTCGTTAGCGGCTAATGTCAAAATGGTTTTTCCTTCCTCCCCACTTACAAACTCACCTTTTTCATTTAATAGTTTTAAAGCATTCCACTGTTTAGGGTTATGGCTGGCTGTTAAAATAATACCACCATCTGCTTTTTCAAAAACCACGGCCATTTCAACAGTGGGGGTAGTGCTCAATCCAAGATGTATTACATCAATGCCTAAGGCCAAAAAGCTTTGTTCTACTAAAACTTCCACCATGGGGCCGCTAATTCTTCCATCTCTTCCTACCACTACTTTTTTCTTGCCTGGTCCTTTATGGAGTAGCCAACTGCCATAGGCAGAGGCGAATTTAACAATGTCAATAGGAGTGAGGTTGTCATTGGGTTTGCCTCCAATAGTGCCCCTAAATCCTGAAATACTCTTAATAAGTGACATAACGACTCTTTTTTATTTTTAAATGCTTGGGCAAATTTACTTTAATTTTTTACACTTCCTTGTATCTTTATGCCATGATACTAGACTTGGGGGCATCTATACAGCAGGCAGATCAAGCACTATTTGAGCTTATCAATGGGCATTGGACCTCTCCATTCGTAGATGCTTTTATGCCTTGGATGCGTACTTCTGAGCACTGGTTCCCCTTTTATATAGCATTAGTAGGTTATCTATTCTATACATGGGGTTGGAAGGCTTGGAAATGGTTGTTAACTGTTGCCATTACTATCGCAGTCACCGACCAAGTAAGTAGCTTTATATTTAAGCCCTTTATACACAGGCTAAGACCCTGCGCCGATTCGGCTATGCTCACGCATGTAAAGTTATTAATTCCTGCTTGTCCTAGCAGTTTCAGTTTTACCTCTTCTCATGCAGCCAATCATTTTAGTTTGGCCATGTTTATTTTTATGAGCTTACAACCACTATTTAAAAAATATACCTATTTGTTTTTTGTATGGGCAGGCCTAATTTCTTACGCGCAAATTTATGTAGGGGTTCATTATCCCTTAGATATATTGGCAGGAACTTTAATTGGACTATTGCTGGGCTATGCTGGTGCAAGTGTATATTCAAAATGGATGTCTAGAAATTAAACTGGGTCGTATTCTTAGGATAGATGAGTTCGTAGCTTTTTCGACTGCCTTTTGCATTCACATGAAAAATATTTATTTGTTGATCGTTGATACCAAATAAAACTTCACAAAAAATATTGAGTTGGTTCAACTGCTTGATATTTTTTATTTCAAAATAAGTCCAAGTACTTTCTTTTTGAATTTCAAATCCAACATATTCTAAATTACACTTTGTTCCATTTGCAGATAGGTTAAGTCGTTTGGTTAAATAAGCTTTAATCAGGGCATCCCCTTTCATTTTTTGACTGGCTTGTGATAAGTCAATCGTAGTTTTGGTATCTGCTGCAATCATTTTTTCCAGGTCGGTGGTAAAACAGCGCACGCTAATTTCAATGGTGGCCTCTTTTTCATTATGGTTGATATCAATCACTGATACGAAAAAAGGGTGCAGTAAAGTAAATAGAGCAGTAAAAAGGGTATTCCATCCAACTAAAAGCATATATATTTATTTGTATCTTACAAATGTCTTGTTTAATTTAACATTTTAAAAATTTTCATTGAATGAATGATCTATTTATTTTTGCCCATCTTGGGTTTAGGCATATTATTGACATAAATGGGTCTGATCATATGTTGTTTATACTTGCACTGGTGATTCGTTATATTGGGCCAGATTGGAAAAAGATATTAATTTTAGTGTCTGCTTTTACGATAGGGCATTCTATTACCTTGGCTTTAAGTACTTTAGATTGGATCTATTTTCGCATGCAAATAATTGAGCTACTCATCCCAATTACTATTTTATTGACAGCTTTTTCTAATCTTTTCGTAAAGGATTTTAGTTTCTCTTCCAAAAATTATATTATATATTATTTAGCTCTGTTTTTTGGCTTCATTCATGGATTGGGCTTTAGCAATTACCTCAAAAGCTTACTAGGTAAGGAAGAAAGTATTTTATTGCCACTATTTTCCTTTAATCTAGGTTTGGAATTGGGACAATTATTGATTGTGGGGTGTATTTTAGTTTTTTCTTTTCTCTTCCTAAATAAGTTAAAAATAGACCGAAAATCGTATATTCGAATTGGATCTCTTATTACTATTGGACTCTCTTTAATAATGGTATTAGATCGTATCATTCCTTTTTTTAAAAAATAGACTTTATGCAAATCAAAAAATTAATTTCTTTGAGTTTTGTTTTCTTAACAAGCTTTAGTTGTTTAATGGCACAAGACATTCACAACAATCCAAGTTCTAATCATGGAAACAAGTTTGAACAGTTGGGCACTATTTTAGCCACACCTAATGAGTATCGAACAGCAAGTGGTGCACCTGGCCCCAAGTATTGGCAACAAAGAGCAGATTATGATATCAAGGCTACATTGGATGAAAAAAAATTAATGTTGTCTGGTGCTGAAACAGTTACTTATTTCAACAATTCACCTGATGTGCTTACTTATTTATGGCTACAATTAGATGAAAATGAACATAGCACTGTTAATAATGCAGGTTTCCCAGATGAAAGCCGTTTAGGTCGTGGGGTAACTACTGCCACTATTGATAAATTAATTGAACAAAAATCAGATAACGGATTGGGTCATATCATTTCCTCTTTAACAGATGCTATGGGTGCAAAATTAAAATACACCATCAACGGTACGATGATGCGTATTGAAACACCCACACCTTTAAAGCCTGGTCAAAAAATTGTCTTTAAATTAAACTGGACTTATAAAATTACCGATCGTTTAACTGTTGCTGGTAGAGGTGGATATGAATATTTCCCAGAAGATGGTAACTACTTATTTACAATGACACAATGGTATCCACGTTTATGTGTATACTCCGATTTCCAAGGCTGGCAAAATCATCAATTTACTGGTAGAGGAGAATTTGCCTTAGTTTTTGGTAATTATAAAGTGGCCATCACTGTTCCAAGTGATCACGTGGTTATGGCTACAGGTCAAGCACAAAATTATCCAGCAGTTCTTTCTGCCGCTCAATTAGCCAGATGGAATAAAGCTCAAACAGCTGCAGAGCCTGTTGAAGTGGTGACATTGGAGGAGGCAAAAAATGCAGAAAAAAATAAAGCAAGCACAAAAAAGACTTGGGTATTTAATGCCGAGAATGTGAGAGATTTTGCTTTTGGAAGCAGTCGTAAATTTATATGGGATGCAATGGCTGCCAATGTAGAAGGTAAGAAAGTAATGTGCATGAGTGCTTATGGAAAAGAAGCGTATGGCTTATACCGTAAGTTCTCAACAAAAGCAGTAGCCCATACGATCAAATCTTATTCTAAGTTTAGTATTGCTTATCCATACCCTGTAGCTCAAAGTATTGAAGCTGCTAATGGTATGGAATACCCCATGATTTGTTTTAATTATGGACGTACCGATAAAGACGGCACTTATACTGAATCTGCTAAAAATGGCATGCTAGGTGTTATTATACATGAAGTAGGCCATAACTTTTTTCCCATGATTGTGAACAGTGACGAGCGTCAATGGTCATGGATGGATGAGGGTTTGAATTCATTCGTGGAATATTTAACAGAGGAATTATACGATAATAAATTTCCAACAAGAGGAGGTCCAGCCTGGACCATTGCAGATTACATGCGCTTGCCCAAGGATCAATTGGAGCCTATCATGACCAATAGTGAAAATATTATTCAGTTTGGACCGAATGCTTACACTAAACCTGCAACTGCTTTAAATATTTTAAGAGAAACCATTATGGGTCGTGAATTGTTTGACTATTCATTCAAAGAATATGCACGTCGTTGGGCATTTAAACATCCTACCCCTGCCGATTTATTTAGAACCATGGAAGATGCCAGTGCTGTTGATTTAGATTGGTATTGGAGAGGTTGGTTTTATGGTATTGATCCAGTTGATATTGCTATTGATACTGTTAGACATGCTGTGTATGATCCCAATTCTACAGCTGCGCCAATGATGGGTGGTGGTCGTGGTGGAAGAAATATGTCAGGTGCAAGTGGACCTAGAGGCATGGATAAACCTTTATTACCAGGTTTTGATGATATTTCAAAAGTTAGAAATAGAGCGGATAAGTCCATTGTATTTTTAACAGATGCCGATACAAGCCTTCGTGATTTCTATTGGAGATATGATAGAGGATTAGAACCTTATGATACAGTAACTAGGCAACCCGCTATGACTTATGGAGCGATGGACCCTTTAACTGATGCGGAAAAAGCAAAGTATGCCGAGGTGAATTTATATGAAATCACTTTTTTAAATAAAGGCGGATTGGTAATGCCCATTATAATTGAATTCACTTTTGAAGACGGCACCAAAGAGTTAAAAAAATTATCTGCTCAAATTTGGAGACACAATGAAAATAAAGTGGTGAGTACTTTTTTAACCAATAAAAAAGCAGTCTCTATTCAATTGGACCCAATGCGTGAAACAGCAGATATTGATGAGACAAATAATAAATGGCCTAAAGTAGCTGCTCCTTCCAATTTTTCATTATTCAAAATGAAAGCAATGGGGCGTGGTCAATCAATGGGGTTGTCGCCTATGCAAAATGCTCAAAACAAAAAATAACAAAGTAGTTAATACTTTTAATTTTTCTTATACAAAAGGCGCTTCTTTAATGGGAGCGCCTTTTTTTATTAAAGCTTGTATCTCGAATGCGTAAGTGAAATGGGTATTAGTAAAAGTATGTACTTTATTATCTTTTTGACGTTAGTGATTTGCCGATGCTTTATAATTTTTCCATTTTTCAATAGCAGCTTGCATATCCGAAGGCAGTGGGCTATCGAAGCTAATTTGCTTTTCTGTGGTAGGATGTATAAAACCTAAAGTTTGTGCATGTAAAGCGCATCTTGGGCAGGCTTCAAAACAATTATCTACAAACTGCTTATACTTTGTGTAAATAGTTCCTTTTAAAATTCTATCGCCACCATATTCAAAATCGTTGAATAAAGTATGGCCAATATGTTTCATATGCACTCTAATTTGGTGTGTTCTTCCTGTTTCCAAAATACAAGAAACTAAGGTTACATAATTGTAGCGCTCAATCACTTTAAAATGGGTAATAGCATGCTTGCCAATTTCTTCATCGGGATAGGCATCAAACATTTTTCTATTTGTTTTATGGCGTGCAATATTTGCCACAATGGTGCCTTCTTCTTGTTCCATATCTCCCCATACTATTGCTACATATTTTCTTTCCACTGTGTGGTTAAAAAATTGTTTGGCTAAATGGGAGGCTGCTTCTGGTGTTTTAGCAAGTACAATTAAGCCAGTGGTATTTTTATCAATTCTATGTACTAATCCAAAACGGGGTAGTACTTCTTCATTTAAATCGGGATTTAATGCAAGTAAATGATGTGCTACACCATTGAGTAAAGTGCCAGTATAATTTCCAATGCCTGGATGCACCACCATATTGGAAGGTTTGTTTATAACCATTACGGCCTCGTCTTCATACACAATATCTAAGTTCATGGCCTCCGGTTTGAGGTCGGTATATTCTGGATTAATAAAACTTAAGTAAACCACTTCGTCACCTGGTCTTGTTTTGTAATTGCTCTTAACTACTTTTCCATTCACGGTTAAAAAACCTGCATCAATACCGTTTTGCAATTTATTTCTAGTAATACCTTCAATTCTTGCTTGCACCCATTTGTCAATACGCATGGGGGCTTGTCCTTTATCTACTGTAAAGGCAACTTTTTCATAAAGGGACTCGCTATTTTCTTCGGCTATGGGCTCTAATTCTTCTGACATGATGCAAAAGTAGGATATTGCAGCTTAGTTTGTAACTTTGCTTTATGCGTCAAAAAGTTATTTTCGAGGATTTAGGCATTCGTTCCTACCAGCCTAGTTGGGATTACCAGGAGGAATTATTGCTAAAAAATACGCAAATCAAATGGGCGGCAAGACAAAATGAGCAGGATCTAAAATCTACCCAAACAGAACATAGATTATTACTGGTGGAGCATAATCCTGTATTTACTTTGGGAAAAAGTGGAAAAAGAGAGCATGTTTTAGTGTCTGAAGAGCAATTAGAAAAATTAGGTATTGAGTTTTTTCATATTAATAGAGGGGGAGATGTTACTTACCATGGTTTGCAACAAATTGTAGGCTATCCCATTTTAGATTTAGATAAATTTAAAACCGACCTAGGTTGGTATTTAAGATGCCTTGAACAAGTTATTATAGATGTGTTGGCAGAATACGGATTAAAGGGAGAAAGAAGTGCAGGAGAAACGGGCGTTTGGTTGCAACCAGAAGACCCCTTCATGGCTAGAAAAGTTTGTGCCATGGGTATTAAATGCAGCAGATGGATTACAATGCATGGTTTTGCTTTAAATGTAAATACCGATTTATCTCATTTTGAATTAATAGTACCTTGTGGCATACAAGGAAAATCGGTTACTTCTTTAGAAAAAGAATTAGGTAAGAAACTGAGTTATGAAGAAGTAAAAGAAAAAGTAAAAAAACATTTTCAATTAATTTTTGATTGCGAGCTAGTTTAATTGTGCCAGTTGGTTTAATAAGCTAAAGTTCCAGAAGGTAGTGACCTATTGCCTTGTAAGCCCCCACTATGTATCACTAGTAGCTTAGTATTTGCTTTGAAATAGTTTTCTTTCAATAAGCTATCTACTGCAAATAATAGTTTGCCCGTATACACTATATCGCTCGGAATTTTTTCTGTTTCCCATAGCTGGTTCATAAAAGCAATGAGTGCCGGGTTTGTTTTAGCATAGCCACCTTGGTGAAAATTATGTAGTAAGGTAAATGGCTTAGCACAATCTTTTAATAATTTTTTTATTTCTGTTTCAATGCTTGCTTCATTTTTTAAAATAGGAATTCCTATCACATTTTGATGCGGAGCAGCTGCATTAATTAATCCAGCTAGCATAGTTCCTGTGCCCACCGCTGCTATAATAGTAGTATAGTCTTTGCAATGCTCATTTAAAATAGTAGCTGCTCCCTTAGCACCTAATGCGCCATAGCCCCCTTCATCGATATAGTAAACAGCGCTTTGTTCATGTTTGCCTTTAATATTATTTTTATTATTTACTATATCAATACTTTTATTCGCTTTTAGTAAATCATTTTTTATTGCTTGGAAATGAGTTCTACCCATAAACTCTAATTGCATTCCATAGTTAAGTGCTTCTTCTAAACTGGGCGTAAGTGTATCTTCACTAGTAGCTCTTACATAACCTATACTTTTTATATTATTTTCTTTGGCTGCATAGGCTAGTGCTACCAAGTGATTAGAATAAGGGCCGCCAAAACTAGCAATGGTAGAAGCATTATGCGCTATAGCATCTTCAATATAGTATCTTAACTTAAACCATTTATTGCCACTTACAATGGGGTGCAGTTTATCTAGCCTTAGAATACTAGATTCAATTGTTGAACTACTAAAGCTAGTAATGGGATCAATGGTTATGGGATCTAATCTAATGCTAGCTTTCAATGTTTTTTTATTTAAGATAAATCAGTTATTTTTACACACTGATTTATTATTAATATTCAGTGCTAGGGTATCCTAAAATTAGGATTAAATTAGTTTCAAATTAATTGAAAATATATGGCAGCTACATTAGTGATTTTGGCAGCAGGAATGGCAAGTAGGTATGGTAGTATGAAACAAACCGAGGGCTTTGGTCCTGCTGGAGAGACCATCATGGAATATTCTATTTATGACGCTATTCGAGCAGGTTTTAATAAAGTAGTATTTATTATTCGAGCCGATTTTGCAGAAGCCTTTAAAAATGCCATCGAACCAAAATTGAAAGGTAAAATTGAAATTGAATATGTATTTCAATCTCTAGATAAATATACAGAGGGTTATGCGGTAGCTTTAGATAGAGTGAAGCCTTGGGGTACTGCGCACGCTTTATTATGTTGCAAGGAAGTGGTGAAAGAAGCATTCGCTGTTATTAATGCCGATGATTATTATGGTAAAGAAGCCTTTGAGCAAGCCTATACTTTTTTAACTAAAGAGTGCAACGAAAAAACGAATTGCATTCTAGGCTATGAACTATCCAATACATTAAGTGAGAATGGCACTGTGAGTAGAGGGGTTTGTTCTATAGATGCAGAAGGGTATTTAAAACAAATTAATGAACGCACTACTATTTATAGAAGAGCAGATGGCCAAATTGTATTTGAAGAAAATGGTGTAGAGACTTCTTTGCAAGAAGATACAAGAGTAAGTATGAACTTTATGTGCTTTGGGCCAAAATTCATTGACTTATGTGAAATGGAATTCGACTTATTTTTAAAAGCCAAGGGACAAGAATTAAAATCTGAATTTTATATACCCTATGTGGCGGGCAGGTTTCATGAATTAGGCCTTGGAAAAGTAAAAGTTATTCCAACCAATGCAAAATGGTTTGGGGTTACTTACAAAGAAGATGCGCCTGGTGTGAAACAAAGCATTAATGCACTAGTTAATAATAAAGTGTACCCTTCTAATTTGTGGTAGGAGGTATTTTAATTATAAGATCTAATACTGTAGATGTAATTTTTTAAATTACTAATTTGGCTTTTTCTATTGTTTAAATTGGCCGTATTACTCTTAGCTAATTTAATTTTAGCTGACTTATTGGTTTCATTTTCGTTCACAGACTCAATTAAATCAAATATTTTATTAGACTTAACCGCGAAGGCAACACCTTCTGCTTGTTTTTGTCTAGTATTCATAATGCCAATAATTTCACCTTTGTCATTGAATAAAGGGGCTCCTGAATAACCAGGGTTAGCACTTATTTGAATTTGATAAGAATTGCTATCTCCATTGTATCCTGTTTGTGCACTTAAGTATCCTTTGCCATATACAATGTCATTGTCGTTTCTTGGGTACCCTAGTGTGAAAATTTCTTCTCCTAAATCAGACATTTTCTTACGAATAATAAAAGGAATATTTTTAGGGGACATAAAGTCTTCATCATCTATCTTAAGTAAGGCAAGATCAGAGTTAATATCGCTGTAAATAATTTTAGCATGTAATTCTTGCCCAATACTATTTATAACAATGGCACCATTGCCTTTTAAGACATGCGTATTGGTAATAATATATCCTTTTGTATCAATTAAAAATCCTGAACCTCCACTTAATAATATTGCATTCTCGGGAACCTTTGACTTTACTTCATTGATTAAATGTCCTTGTACTTGTTGGTTTTTCTTAATTACTTCAATGGCCTTACTTAATTGTAATAATTGATTACCATTTAAGCTGGGCGATAAAGACATCACTAAAATAGTGGTAGCTAATGCAATAAAACCTCCTACTGAAGCTGCAATGGCAGTAACTCTTTTGTATTTATTCCAAAGTTGGATGACTTTCGTTTTGGTGCTAATAGTATCATCGGTGATCCATTCGCCAGCAGCCATTAATTTATTAAATGTTTTACTAGTGAGTTTTGCAATGCTGCGTCTATTAGCATATGACTGCATATGGTCCAAGAATAATTTATGTTCCACCACCATCTGATCAATTTCAGGTGTGTTTTTTCTGAGGGCCTCAAATGCAGTCCTCTCTTGACTAGACATAGTGTCTGTCAAGTAGTTTTCAATTGTTTCTATTAATTCTTTGTCTTCCATTTTACTTTTTATTTTCTCTCTCCTCAATTATTATAATTACCGTTCTTTGCGCTGGTCTTATTCTCCAATATTATATTGCGCAAAAAATAATTTTTTTAAACGCATTAAACATTTGTATTTCTGATTCTTGGCATTGTCGGCGTTCGTGTATCCAAAATCGGCAGCCAATTCCTGCATTCCTTTTTTATTCAAATAATAGCCTTCTAATAAACTTTTACAGGGTTCTCCTAAACTATGTAAGGCCCTATTCATTATTTCAAAAGATGCTTCTTTCTTATCCCACTCTCTCATGTCTTGCTCTACCGAAATAGATTCTTCCTGACTACTTAATGGGCCACTATATTTACCTAACTGATGCAAGCGTTTTAGCCATAAATGCTTGCAAATGGAGAAAAGGTAGGTTTTGATTTGACAGGAAAGCACAAAAGAATCGGTTTGTACCTTTTCGTATAAAGTAATCATTGCTTCCTGAAATACATCCCTTGCGTCATCAAAAGAGCCATTGTTGTTAAGAACAAAGTGCTGAATGGAACTAAAGTGACTTTTATAGAGGGTTTCCACCGCCTTGGAGTCATTGTTGGCTAGTCCTTTTAAAAGGGCTTGTTCGTTCAGTTCAGCTTTCAAGAGATTAATACTTAAGTTGAGCAAAAGTAACCCAAAATGGGGTCTTTTTTAATTTTTTCAGGTGGAGGGGGTTACCTTTTCTAATTAGGGGTATTAATAGTATTAATTAATAAAAACAAACCCAAATGAAAAAAGTAATCGCAATCTTCGCTATCGCGGCATTAGCTGCATGTGGTGGTGCTTCAACTGAAGCTAAAACTGATACAGCTGCTACAACAGTTGATACAGCTAAAGCTGCAACTATGGATACTACTGCTCCTGCAACTATGGATACTACTGCAAAAGCAAAATAAATTATTAGCTTCCTGCTAGAAGGTTAAATTATTCATTAAGGCAACTTTTTAGATAGGAATCCAAAATTTCTGAGCCCTTGGTTGCGACCAGGGGCTTTTTGTTTGCTATAAGCCCAAACCCTTAAAAACGAATATCTGTTAGTTTTTAGACCTAAAAATGGAAAGATTTTTGACTAATAGCCTACAATAGCCTATCTTTGTTCTCCAATGAAAGCAAATATTAACAATTGGTTTTACTGTTTCTTTTATTTCTACTTTAATCAAAGTAGCCGGGTTGTATTTGTAAAAGCGTAAAGAAAATAACTAAATATACAGTCCCGGCCCACCAGCCGGGTTTTTTGTTTAAAAGCGGATAAGAACATAGTGGGGATGGATTAAAAAGGGAAAAAGAATAGGAAGTAATTAGAATGAATAAAAAAGTAGCAATACAAGGGTACGAAGGAAGTTTCCACCAAGTGGCAGCTAGGCATTTTTTTGGTAAAAATGTAGAAGTAATTACTTGCGATACATTTAGAAAAGTAATTCAATTTGGGGGCGATGCTAAATTGTCGGACGGCGCTGTGATGGCTATAGAGAATTCAATTGCTGGTAGTATTTTACCTAATTATAATTTATTGCAAAAAAGCAAGTTGCAAGTTATTGGTGAAGTGTATTTATCTATTAGCCAAAATCTTTTAACT
>Ga0209499_1001370_pt1 | contig 17055 bp, 18 predicted proteins | sample C_130208_EF_Meta_FD_187306 | JGI IMG/M metagenome (GOLD analysis project Ga0209499, IMG submission 187306) | Freshwater microbial communities from Lake Croche, Canada to study carbon cycling - C_130208_EF_MetaG (SPAdes) (version 2) | ecosystem: Environmental > Aquatic > Freshwater > Lake...
GACCATCTGGCTGGTGTTGCGTGGAACGCATTTACTCTGATGTGGTATGAGGACAATAAGCCAGAGTTAGATGATTTGTTTAATAAATTATTAAATGGGGGAACAAATAATGGGACATCGAGCGGGAATACAATCAGAAGTAATAAGGCATAAACCACTTTTTGTGGATTCAAAGTACCTTGAGAAAGAGTACAAAGACGTTAAAAAATGGTACGAGAGTGATGCTTACAAACAAATGATGGAGAAGGTTGCAACACGACCTTTCTATACAAAATGAGCTGGGTGGTAGAAAAGTTTCATTTTCAGACTAAGTCATTGTTTCATGTTGAAGAACCTATTGCTGACCGCATAGCTGAAACTGCTAATAATCTTGGTGCTTCCAACATCAAAGTGATACGCTTAAATGAAGAATTTGCAGACGTATTATTTAAAGTGGAGGAATCATGAGTCACGAACACGGTGGTGGCGAGAAAGCCATGAGGGAAATAGCCGAAGCCTGTGAGCAAGAGGAAATAGAAACAGCTAATCGTAGGATTGCTGCATTTCATAAATCGGAACAGTATTTAGCTTATCTAGCCCTGCATGAAATAGATAGAATTATCCAAGAGGAAAATGATAATTGTTCACTACAACAGCTTTATGTTGCACCAAGTAATCAACAAAGGGAGTGGACTCATGAAGAAGAAACAGACAGTAGCAGTAGTTAAGAAAAAAGCTGACACATGGTTCAGCAAATACGTTCGATTTAGAGATGCACAAAAGAGAGGTGGCGAATACTACGCTCCTTGTATAACTTGTGATAAATGGTTACCGATAAAGATGATGCATGCTGGACACTTTCAGTCACGCAGGTATAGTTCTACTCGCTATGATGACGAAAACGTAAACGCTCAGTGTGCCGCTTGTAACACGTACAACCAAGGCGAGCAGTTTAAATACTCTAAAGCTTTAGATTTGAAGTATGGTGATGGCACAGCTGAAAAGCTTGCCCAGTTAGCACAGACATATCATAAACTAACCATTGAAGAGCTTGAGGCAATCATTACTGAAGCCAAGCACAACATTAGCCATTACGATTCTTGAACTTTTTAGCAGATGGTAATTCTTCAAAGAATATTTGCCAATCGTTTAAAGTCAAAATAAAGGCACGAAGCCGTTTGTACTCCTATTAACTCTTTACATTATACCAAATAGTAAAGCTAATGGTTGTTGTACAATAAATTTATTATAATAACATTATAATATTATTATAATTTATCTACATCGTTAAACAGGGTTCTCATAACATATTCAGCCACGTGCTGACCTGGATACTTGGTGTTTACCACCATTACTTCGTTACCAATAGCCTCAAGCAAGTCGTCAAACTCTTCGCCTAATTGCTCTCGTGTAAACCACCAATCGCCGCCTTCATCTCGGTGGTCTATTACCACTACGCAATCAAATGTGTCATCTGTATCATTAAGATAAAATACACAGTTAGTTTGATTAAGTTGTTCTTTAAACTCTCCGAGCTCATCAAAACACTCAGCCCATGCTGATAGTTGTGTTTCGTCTGGGTATCTATTTTGCCACGCTTTTTCCCAGTCCACTCCGCCGTACTGCGGTAAGAAATCCCTTACGTTATCTTCATTCTGTCCGAAGTTTATTTGTCCCATAATTTCTTGCTTTCAAGATTGCTCGAGCCACGTTTTCAGTAGCAAGCTCTCCTAGTTCTTCACGATTTGATTTAATATTAGCTTCCATTGGTGCAAGTAATACATGAGTTAATTCGTGCACCATTACTCCTTCAAGGGCTATGAAACCTAAACGACTAGCACTAGGAAGATACCAATTAACACGTGCATCTCGATACTGCCAATACGTCATAGTTTCAGCAACTATTTCGGGTTCATCGTCTTTGAAATCCGAAAAGAACTTGTGTTCAATTGCAAAGTGACTAAGGTCAAGCAAAGTTTGCCACTTGTTGCCAAGGTCAAGTATTTCTCCCTTAAGTACTTCGTGTCGGCTCATTAGAAATCTATTTTATCGTTCTGTTGTTTAAGTGAGATTAAATACATTAGCTGGGCTGCAGCGTTTTCAATAGCTTGGTCAAGTAAGTCCTTTTTCTTCCAAAGCTCTACTGATTGTACTGCTTGATGTTTTTCGTAATATTCAGTTACTTCTTCTACCATGTAATCAATTACATAGTCCATGTGTTCATATTGTTCAGGTGTCATTTCTTTTCCTCGTGTGGGACATACAGTTTGCCGTTAAATCGAGTTTGATATCCGTTATGTGTTTGTATTGTTATTTGTTGTGTATCGAAAGGTTTATCTCCGTCTTGGTAATGAACTACTCCAATGCCTTGTTGCCAGTTTTCCCAGTTTTCTACAGGCTTGTCGGTCATTTCATCCACGCCACTTCCGTAGCTTGGAACAGCACCATCTACACGAGCTAAGCATCCAAAGCTCTGAGCGATGACAAATCGTGCTCCTGAGAAGTTGTGAGCCGTTCTAGCGGCGTATTCGTGTCTGTGTATATGTCCGAACAAAGTTGATGTTTCTTCTTTACCTACGATAGCTGCGGCGGTCTTGCCTGCTGGTCGTACTAAGTGTCCATGAATAGCTTTGAGTCGTTCGTTAATCCAATACTGGGCTGCTGGGTAACCGCTCTTATACTCACAGTCAATTGATGCAAGATTAAGAAGAAAAGGAATGGTAAGGACTTTATCGGTCGTGCCTGCTTGTCGAACGCCGTAAAGCTTCTCAGCGTATTGCATAATGTATTTGCTGAGTCGTAGCTCATGATTGCCTGCCAAATAAACTATTTTGGTGTCGGGTGCATTAGCCCGAATCTGTGCTAAGAACTGATGCACGTAATCTAAGGTAGGGTTAAGGGTCTGAGCAAAAGTGTTTTCCTGCGAGAATCTACCGAGTTGTGGAAAGTCTAAGTTATCGCCATTTAAAATAACTTGGTCGGGTTTGGTATCTTTTATTATTTGTAGAGCTACATCTAAAGCTTTGGTATCATGGATGGGGTCTAGAGAACCATCTTCATATCTACGGAAGCCTGCTTGAATATCTGGTAAGATAATAGCGACTTTTTCTGCCGTTGCTTTTTTAGCAGTGCTTTTCGTAGGTCTGATGATTGTTGGCTTCGCTTGTGAGATAAACATATCCTCAGTCATCTCTTGAGGTTTCGGTATGTACTGAACACTCATAAGGTCAACAGTTTCAAACTCGTTTTCTTTGTTCTTCATGTACCCTTGATATAGATTGACACGACTAACTCGTAAAATATCTGCAGGGTCAATTCCAGAACGGTCAAAGAGTTCTGCCAGCTTGTCTATATTGGGGTCACGCTCTTTACTTGGATTGTTTTCCATATCCATTACCTTTCTGGCTTTAGCTCTATATTTTTGTCTTGTTCTTCGTATTCCTTCCCAACTCATCCAGAAGTATCTGGCTTTGAGTTGAGCATTGCTCATAGTTAGAAGATTCTTTAAATCCTCACCTTCCCAAGTAACTTTGTACGGTTGCATATTTCCCCCTTATTAGCGAACCTTATTTGTCTATAGTGTTGTAACGATACTTCTAGCTATTGAGATTATTGCTGATACACCAGCGACTGCACCTGCTTTGATAGATGTCTTAGTAAAAGAACCATCCCAGCTTGCGAAAAACGTACTAATAAACGCTACACTTATGAGCCATAGGTCGTGTAAAAGTTGCGACTTAGTTGGTTGGCTTATTTGAATTTTGCTTTTTATAGATGTGAACATATATTCTCCTTATTTTTTAAATAGTTTTTTGATTAAAGCGATTAACACAATTAACCAAAACTTTTTAGGTGGTTTAGCTGTAGATGGTGGAACAGGGAACTCTTCAGGTCGAGGAACAATTACTACGTGGTTAGATGGCATTTTTTGTGTAGGTGGGTCAACTGGTGCCACTACAGGTGGTGTAGGCTCTATTGGTGGTGTAATAGGTTCAGGCACTACAACTGGTGGTTCAACTGGTGGCACGATTGGTGCAGGTTCTGGTGTAGGCGGTGTAGGCACTTCTACTGAGAATCGTGGTCGCATTACTCCAAGAAGACCCCATTGTTGTCCCCAAGTTCGGTAGCCTTCTGTTACGCAAGTGTTATAAGGTTGAGCATTTTCGTTTTGTCCTGAGTAATATGAACCGTTATCATCTGAGAATAAACACATGTCTACGTGTCCATATCCTCCACCCCAAGTTGGTCCGTAAATAAACACGTCACCAGGAAATGGGTGCAGTGATTCTGAATCACCTATTAAATCAAAGTTGCCGTTTGCTTGCCACAAATCCTTAGCACCCTCATACCAGTTAAAGTCTGCTATAGGGTTTGCACCGCCCGTTAGGAACTGATAGTAATAGTTGAAATAGTCTGCACACTGACAGCCATATACGCCGTCAAAATCTAAAGCTTTACCGTTCTGAGCTTTTAGCCAGTCGATTGCTTGTTGTTGAGTTACCATAATAACCTCCTACTTATTTATGTGCTTTATAATGTTTCGCTTAGCTTTATCAAGTTCTGGTTTATGAGTCTTCACGGTGTCGTGCATACTCTTCTGTTCCAGCCCGATAAACAAAGTAATGTAGATAGCTTCCAAAGATACAATTAAGGTAAGGATGTTAATATCAAAGTTGCAAAGTAACCAAAAAACAAACCAAGTGGTATGAACAATTACTGAAATAGGTGTAAAGAGTGCACTTTGTATTTGTGCGACAGATATTTTCATTATGGTTTTAATCCTTTTATACCAATCCAAATATAAACTACAAGCATAGCTACAGAAACAATAAACCCAACCATCCAACGTACTACTTTCTTTGATATAAAATGTTCATTCATTTGATTCATTATTTTCTTGATTTCTTTTATATCCTGCTTAATTTCATTTAAGTCGTTGCTCATGTTGTTTTGGTTGGTTTCTACTATTGCTAATCTTTCTGTTTCTGCTCGGGTCATAATTAAATCCTAAAGGTATGCACATTCCATTCTTATAAAATATAGTGAAGTAGTACCTGCACTACCCAAATATAAACCGTTAGTTGTTCCACCTTGACCATTTATTAACAAGTAATAAATTGTCTGGCTAGATAAACTAAGTGAAAATGTTTTTGACACATCACCTTCCATTTGCGTATATGAGCCTTGCGTAGCAGCACTATTTGAAAATGATTCAATTAAAGTAGAAGATGAAGATGATGTTGATAAAACTACTTGATAACTTAAAAATGCTGTAACTGCGGCTGTTGTTGCAATACCATGAGCATAATATTGTGCATTCCATTCACCAGTTGGAACTGATATTTGCCAGCCAAGGTTTTGCCATACACCTGCGGCGGCACCAGAGTTACTAATCCTGTTTATCATTATTGTTTCTACAAGCCATCTTATTCGTTGAACAGGCATACCATAAGGTGCTTTAACTGTTGAGTAAGAAACTGCACTAACACCTCCAGAAGTAGGAATAGTACAACCCTCTGGAACTTGTACAGTTGCCGTAGAGCCCGACACTGCCATTACTATGCCATAATCTATATTTGAGTTTACTCCGTTGTTGCCCATGGGTGAAAAACTTGATGAAAAACCTACACCGCCTGTTGCAGTAAGATTGTTTGTTGCTGTTGCATCAGTAGCTACGTTATCAAGTGACCATGCCCCAATACAGTTAGTTTCAGTACCAAGAAGTTTAGAGGTTGCGTATTGTCGAATAGTTGCAGCAGTAAGAACAGCGTTAAATACACCTACGTTTGAGATGTAGCCAGCAAAGTAACTAGAGTTATAAGCACCATTTCTACCTATCGAGAAATCACCGCCCGTTCCAGCAGTTGTTGGTGCTGTACCGCCCGTAGTTGCAGTTTTAACAGGCACACTTATGCCGTCAAAATAAACAAGAACCGTTCCACTAGCCCAAGTTGCAGCAACATGAGTTTTTTTGTTAAGTGCTAGCGATTGCTGAGTTTGAACAGACCTATAGTTAGCAGTTCCACCGTTACGTATAACTACTGAAATTGTGCCATCAGTATTCATTTCTATATCCAAGTGGTTGTTTGGGGTTGAATCAGCACGACCCATAATTACAGCAAGCTGATAAGCCGTTGGTTGCACATAAGCCATTAAAGTAAAATTATCTGTAACGGTTGCGAGCGTTCCTGTTGCAGTGACTTTTGTAAAGTAGTGAGATGAACCATTCATAAGTCCACCCATGTACTGTTGACCTGCGACAGTTCTTGTTGTCTGTAACCTCATACCAGGACTTAAAATAGAAGCTATTGAAGAGGAAAAAGTAATGTCGTAAGACCTGTTACCGTTGGCTGTAACTGTTGTAGGAGCTACGCCAGTAAGAGCTGACCAACCGCTATAAGGACCAGCAAGAGAGAGTCCGCCTGTAACGTTTACAATACCTGTACCCTTTGGAGTTAGATTAAGATTTACGTTTGCGTCTGTTCCAGTAGCTGAGATTGTAGGACCTGAACCAGTACTAGCGTTAGCAACAGTAACTTGATTAACTGCTGAGCTAGTAGGAGATAAAGCAACGATAGAGTTTCCGTTAGTATCAGTAAGAGATTTGTGATTACCACTTTGGTCATGGTTTACAAGTATGCCGTCAACTGCATCGTTCCAAGTGTTTTGGTCCCATACTTGCTCGATAACTGAACCAGCTATGTGAGCTTGTGCTGTAGAGTTTCCAATACCTCGAACTAAGTTAGTAATTTGAGAACCTGAGATAATACCTTTAACATATTCTCTCTTAGCAGGAGTTTTAGCTCCTGTTGCGTCTACACGGTCAATAACCATGTCTATTGCTGTGTCAGTAGCTAAGTTAGTAACGCTTGATAGAGTTACGCTTGTGTCGCCTGCTCCAACAATACCTGAGGTAGTAGTAGAGGCAAAGTTGTTTGCTACTTTTTTAAATTTATCTGTTGCTGATGCTGCCATAATTGTTTCCTTAAATTAAAAACACCCCGACATTACGCCGAGGTGTCTGTATTTTACAGTTGACCTGTTTTCTGTGCCTTATTATACCACATAAACGCAAGCATTTACTACTTATAAGCCGTTGGGTCAGAGGTAGGAATAATCTTACCTTTTATAACTACTTCTAGTAATGAATAACCTGCATTGATGTCTGATGAACTAACCGCCCATTTAAGATTTGAAAGTCTTTTGCGAATCAATAAACGCTTCTTAATAGAAGACTGTGAGTAACTGGATGGTGAGTACGCAGAGTCACCTATTATAAAATCTCCAATAGCGTCTGAGCCAATACCTGAAGTCGTATCTGTAGTTGCAGTAAGAGTAAGAGTTTTTATCTGTTGTAGTGGTTTATTCTTTTGAGTTCCTGAAACAGTAAGGTTAATTGTTCCTTTAGGTCGTCCGAGTTCAAAGTATACTTTATCTACACGTGCCCAGAGGGAGTGGTCTTTGTCCCAATATATAAGTCCTGATTCAAGGTCGGTAGAAAACGCTGTTCCTAAATCACCAACAAAGTTAGAGCTAAATTCTATTAGTTGCGTTCCACTCATAGGTACGCCAAGAAGATGCGGTGTTCCTGTAGAGTCAGCGTATTCAACAAATTGTTTAACTGCTGTAGTCCAAGCAATACACCAAGCGTTGCGTTCTAGGTCAAGCACCCAGATTTGATTATTAGTAGAGTTTCCGTAAGGTACCGACCAGAAGATTCTTCCAAGATAGTAAATACCAGAAATACTTTTAGCGGCTGAAGTTGAAATTCCCTGCACGTTAGGTCGAATAGAAGAACTAATCTCACTCGTAGCGAGTACGTTAAGTACGTTAGGAGTTGAGCCAAGACTTTGGAAACCTTTTACTGATGGATAGTAAACAGTGTTAGCTGATTGTACTAAGCCAAGTGGGCTAGATGTACCAATAGAACCTTGAGAAGATGCTGATGGAATAGTAATACCAATAGTAGAAATTTGAATAGTTGAAAGTGATATAAACCATACTGAACCACCACCGACAGGGTCAGAAGTAAACACCGTAGCAACAGCGTCACCTTTACCAGTTCTAAAATGTTTAATAGCTTGTGGTCGTTCGCTTGAACCTAAGTTAAGGTCAATATAACCTGCACCTGCAAATTGGTCAAAAGAACCTTGCACTGTAGCTGAAGCAAAATACACTCGGTAAGGATTACTAGGTTCGCCTGTACCCCAAAGTCGGTTACCTGAAAGAGCAATCGTAGAAAGAATAGGACCAGCACTTGAGTCAGCCTTAGGGTAGGCATTGTAAATGTTTGGACTTCCAAGACCATTGTCTGTCCAGACAGTTTGAGTAGTAGTAGACAAGTAATATTCTTTACCACTTTGGTCTGAGTAATAAATATTAATTGAATCTGCAATCCCTGCAATGCTAGGAAGATTTAATGATATCTGGTCAGATACCGTTGCATTGTTTAACCACGCAGAACGTTGCTTATTCACTGGTACGACAAGTTCTGAGCTTGAATTAGATTCGAAGCCATTTTTGACGTATGAGATTCGGTAGTAAAGATTGTATAAGCCTGCAGCTAGAGAGCTTGTACCACTTGGGTTATAGCTAGCAAGTGTAGGAGCAGTTGCACTTCCGAGAGCGGTATAAGTAACAATAGTGTTTGCAACTACGTCATAGTACGCAAGTTTGTCATATCCATTTACGATATAAACACGAGAGTTAATTTGCATAAGTTGAGCAGTCTTTCCTGTTGCCCATGTTTTACCCGCTACAGTAGTCCAGTTACCACCATCGCTTGAAACCTTTAATGAGCCGTTATCTATGGCTAAAAGTAACGAGGTGGTAGTTCCATCAGTATTGTAGGTAACAGCCGTTCCAACGCCGTCTATGGGTCCTACAAGCGTCTTTCCATAGTTCTGAGTACCGTAACGAACTTTCCAGACACCATCTTGGTCAAGCATTACGTTTTGCGAAAGAGAAACTGATTGCTGAGGTAGTCGAGATTCATCTAAAAGAGTAACCGTACCACCTTTAAATTGGTTAATCGTAAGTGTGAAAGGCTTTCCATCATCGCCTTTAAGTTGTGGTGGTTTAATCTTGGGCATTTATTATCCTCCGAAGTATGAGCCGTCACGAATATATTCGACATCATCTGGTTGGGTTGTTGAATTCATTGGCATTGTTTCGTTAGCAATACGCATGTTCTGCATAGTGTTATCGGCAATGTTTTGAAAAACAGTATATTGATTGTTGTTTGAATCCATTAAATGTTTTTGTGCAGCTACCCAATAAATAATGTAATCAGGATTGCTCATTTCAGGAATGAATGTAGTATCTGAGTTGCTTGCAGGCGATGCAGCTGATTTATAGTAATCAAATTGTATTGTTCCACCAATGTTTAAATCGTCAGTAGGAAAAGGAATGGTAAAGTTTACAGTAAATCCTGTAGCAAGACTTCCCGTAAAGTAAGCTCGGCGTAGTTGAGATTTGACATACTTGTCTGCTTCTTCTGGTTTAACTACTTCTATTCGTTGTGTAGCACCACTTGGAGCAATAATACGAACATATGAAGCAGGAAAAATCATATCAGAGAATCCAGTTGCGTAAGAATATTGACCTGCTGTTACAAGAGTTGCAAGTGTGCCAGTCTTATAAAGCTCATTCCAGTTAATGTTTTCAGATTCCCAGTTAGCAATAGCTCTCTTAATAAGAGTAGTTCTAATACTCCATTCATCATCAGATGTTGCTGGTGTGTTTGGGTCGTTTTCATACAAGACATGGATTGAATCTTGCAGAGTTTGTAATGTCATTGGTTCTATTGTTGCCATTTGTTTTCCTAATTAAAAACACCCCCGATTTCTCAGAGGTGTTCGTGAGTTTACGATTAACCTTTTATGTCCCTATTATATCACATTTTTATTTTAATTGGCTCTACAGTTCTGCCGTATTGTATTTTAAGAGGCTTTTGTTGAGGCATTGTGTAGCGTATTTTGGGGTGTGTGTTCTTCATGCGTACCTTGTTTCGCTTGATGTACATTTTTCTAGCTTTTCGTACTTTTGGTTTCTTTGTATAACCACCTGCTGCAGGAGCCGTACCTAATGTAAAGCCAGCACTTCCTCCAGTTGTAAATCCGTTACCAGCTAACTTAGTACCATCGCTTAGTGTGCCAGCAGTTTGAGCATATTGTCCGTTTGCTAATTTAGCAATGTCATAGTTGCCAACAGAATAAATATTCTTTAGGTCTTTTTGTGTGTAATCTTGTCCTTCAAACCTTGCCTTAGAAGCACCTTGATTTAATTGCCACATAGCTACATCAGCCAAGAAATTAGAAACTTCAGGGTCTTTAAATATTGCTGACCGTTCTGGTGATTTAGCCATGCTTCGACTAGCATCTAATAATTGAGATACTCTATCACTTGCAACAGGATATCCCTTAAATTGAGGTTCATTATAGTAATCTCTTTGTTGTCTAATTACTGAGTCTAGATTGGAATAGTATTCTGTAAGTTCTGGATGTTGGATTACATAGTTGTAATAATCTTGTCCTGCTAAACCTTTTGATTCATCAAGAGCTTTTTGTACCTCTGGTGATACGCTTGGGTTTTCTATTAATCGTGTTTTAGTGCTAGGTGGTAAGTTTAATTTGTCGTAATAAGTCGATGAATCTTTATAGTATTGGTCTATCCACCCTTGATTACGTTCAGTCATTATCTTAGCTGTACCTGCATTGTCACCACGGTCTACATTCTTAAGAGTTTTAATTATGAGAAGTGTACGTTGCTGTTCTGGTGTTAAGTCATAGAATGGGTCTGATGGTTGACCTTGTAATTTTTTGTAGTCGTTAATCTTTTTATCAGCAGCTAGAACTGTTGGGTTAGATAATTCGGTAGTGTACTTGTTTAACAAATCAGCTGGAGTAACTGTTGTTTTTAAATTGCCGTATTCATCATAAACTTTACCGTGTACGGTGTTCCAAGCATTTTTGTCTTGCTTGCTTAAACCATTTACTACCTGATTTTGGAAGTTCAATGATTTCATCTTAGGGTCGTTGGGGTCTGCTTTGGTTCTAAAACCAGCAATGTTAGACGCAGCTTCTAGAACCGAGTTAGCAAATGACGTAGTGTTACCTGGTGTTTCACGTTGAGTTTTATAAACTGTATTAGCTTGAACAACTGGAATTGGTGCAACCTGCAAAGCTAGGTTTCTTGCACTCTGACCTATTTTTAAAGAACCATCGCTGTTTCTTTCAATAACAGGATTACCAAAATAGTCTTTGTTAGAACCAAGTTGCAACGCTGTTGATGGTAAAGCTGCTAATCTTCCCGTTAAGTAGTGCTGTATTGCCGTTAGTTCATTGCCTTTTTTGTCGGGACCATCTGCAAATAGTGGTGTTATTAGGCGACCAAACTCTGATATAAATGTTTCTGGCGTTTTTGCTATCTTATTTATGCCTGATTTAGTGTTAAACGAAGTTGGTACATGAGGGTCAAGTATCTGGTCTATAACATGTTTGACTACATCTTTAGGGTTACTCCAATCTATTTGTCCAAGTGCTGTATATGCAATAAGTCCAGGAGCTGCAGCAACTAATGTTTTACCAAGTACTGCTTGTCGTGCAATATTTCCTTGTGTTCCTTTGCGAGTAAGAGCATCACGCATAGTGTTAATTTTTGCTTCAGTAAAGTCTGTGGCTAATAAGAACCTACTTAAGGTTTTAGAATTATTTGGGCTTAATACGTGCGTATCTACAGCTCGATTGAGTCCACCAAAAATATGGTTTACTGCATTGGCAGCTTCTCGTATCTTAGCTAAATCAGCTGGGATTGATGGATTTAAGCCTTTAGTTGCTTGTTCGAAAATAGTTAATTTTTGTATAGGTATTTCTCGTTGGAATACTGCATCGTGAAGCATTTTTATAGGATTAGAGCTTTTAAGATTATCAACTAAACTAACATTTACATCAGCTAAAATTTCTTTTGGATATATTGTTACACCACCAAGTCGTGCTTTATCCATAGTACTGATAGTTTCACCAGGTTTTACTTCTTTAAAATAGGTAAATGCTTCTTCAGCTTTAGCTGCGTTTACGGTTGATGATATAACTCTTGCTGATGCTCGGGCAGCTTCTATAGGATTCTTATACGTTTCAAGACTAGTAAGTTGCTGACCCAAGAAGTTCATTGCTTCAGTAGTACCGTGAAACAAACCACCACCAAGTTTTAAGTATTTAATTCCAGCATTGGCTTTGTCATATGCATTTAATACTTTTCCTGTTTTATTTGGAACAGCTCTACTATTAAGTTCTTGAGCTACTTCTGGACTGGCTGCTAAACCTTTACCATATTTTGTTTTTAATGATTCATAAAAGCCTGTTTCGCCTCTACGTAATTCACCCTTAGATATTTTATTACCGTAGAGATGCTCTAAGCCCTTCTCGTAGGCTAATTTACCTAAGTTGTGTGTTGCACCAGATTCTCTATCTAAAGCGTCCATAACGTTTGTATTGAGCGTCTGATAGCTACGTGCATTGGTATATCCCACTCGCTTGTTTCCACCACCTACACGCACAGGTTCTTGTTTAATGTCTGTTTCTGCTTGCTTAACAAGTTGCCGAAGATAATTCATTCGGTAACCATGGTCTACACCAAGGTATTGGTCCCAAGCATCACGAAGGTCATAGTAATCTCGAAGTTTTGTGACAGTCTTTAAGAACTCTTCAGGGTTACGAGCTGATTGAGCAATAATTTCTACAGGTTTTGTTTCAATGTTTTTAATTAAAGATAAGTCGTGAGAGTTAAGATTTGCTACAGCTTCTTTAGCTATATTTCTTGCATCATTAAGTTGTCCCGTAACTAAGTCTGCATTCAAGTGAGCTTGTCCTACATCAGTTGCTTCAGGTAAAGCAACCGTTCCACGAAGTGGGTTAGATTTAATTGATTGATTGCCGCTTTCTCGCATAACTCGGTCTACATCACGAACAGCTGTGTCCATGTTGGCACCTGTTGTTTGCATATAATCATAAAGAATTCGGTCAGTTGTTTCGCCGTTCTGAAGTGATTCAAGTATTTTAGCTTCAGCTTGCGGGTTACGAATGCGTATAGAATCATTGTTTTTAATTTCGTTTGGTCGGAAAGGCATTTGACCTTCGGGTGTGTTAGTATAAGCAGCAAATTCTTCTTCACTCATTTTGTTTGGGTTTGCTATCTTAAAAGGCTTTGGTGTTTCTACTTGTGGGGCTGAACCTTTAAGTTTGTCTGGATTGTATATAACAAAGTTCTTACCACCAGCTCCCTCATATGCTTTATCTGACGCATAACTGAGTCCGTCATACCCACGCTTTTTAAGTTCGGTTGATACAAGTTCACCTGTTTCTGGAAATTGCTTTACAAGGTAATCTAGCTCGCCTCTATACCCATTGATAGAATTACCGTTTTTTCTAGCGTATTCTAGTTTTCTAGTTACTTCTGCTATTGCATCTGTTTTGCTAAAACCTCTTGATTCAAGGTCTTTTGCTATTGCTCGAATTAAACTTTCATCTACTTTCTGTGTTGATACATCAAATATTTTTAAATTGTTTGCTATAAATTCATTAACTACGGCTTTTTTGGCTGCTAAGTTGTCAGCATTTGGCTTATACACAGGATTCTCTGTGCCGAGTGGTCCATCCATTGTGTATCTGTCTACAAAATCTTTTTTAGAAACAGCCTTTGCATAAAAGTCTGCTAGGTCTTTGTTGTCAGTTAAATACGCACCTTTGCCATATAAGTCAGCTCCCTCGCCTGTGCCACTTTTTGCCATATCAAACGTATCAAATTTGTTATTGCTACCATGATATAACGTAATAGGTTCTGTCTTACCTACTTGTGGGGCGGGGGTGGATTTGGCGGATTTTACGGGTATTGTATCCTCATTGGGAAAGAATAGCTTAGTCCATTGTATGCCATTTTCTCCCTCATATTTAACACCCCTATACCCATCTTGTATGAGTTGGTCTGTAGTTAGCTTTTCATCAAGAATATCGTCAGCCAGTTTTATCCCAGGCTTTACTTGTCGTTCCATAATGTTGAGCTTTTGACCTGCAGCCTGGACTGCCCCAGCTTCTCCCGATAATATCTCGTCTTTATTGTTAGTGAACCACGCTGCCCCACCCTCCATCCTATTAGTGTCGAACTTATCAAACTTATTTGGTGTTCCGTGATACAGCGTTTCTGTCTTACCTACTTGTGGAGCTACTGGTGGAGTTGGTTGCAAATGTTGATTGGCAAGAGCTTCTTGCTGATTGTATACATCTGTCATTTGCTTAAAGTTGTTTACCATGTCGGGGTGATTGTCATCTAGACCTTGATTTATCATGTTAGTTCTTTGATTGTCTAATTGATTAAACTGGTCGTTAAGATGATTCATTGCCATTTCAGGAGTTTGAGCTTCTACAGGTTTGATGTCACCAATAATACTTTTACCTACTGAACCTGCAACGTCATGCAAGATAGGAAGTCCACCACCAAATACTGCACCCATACCAAAAGACTTAGCAACATCAGTTGGATTAATGTGACCGTCTAAGCCTTCTTGAGCAGCGGTAGAGCCTGCATTTAAAGCACCAAACTGAAGTGCACCTTTGCCAGCTCTTGATAAAAGAGAAGGAGCTACAGCGTTTTCAGCGACTTTACCAACGCCAGGAGCAGCAACATATGTAGAAAGGCGAATACCCTCTTTAGCAAATGATTTAGCAAACTGACCAGCGTTTCCACTAGTAGCGTCTTTATAAGTAAGACCCGACTTAGGATTGTTTAATTGATTAGCAATAGCTTGATTAGTTTGCTGAATAGCTCTTTGTTCTGCTTGTTGGTTACCTATTAAGGCATTACCACCAATTCGAACTAAACCACCAACACCCGCTAGTCCTGCTGCAATTGGGTGATAAATACTTTCAACATCATTTACAACGGGATTAATAATGTTTCTACTTATAAAGTTATTATCGTTTATTGGAGCAGGTTGAAATCGTTGAATCATCTGTGGAGTCATCAACGGTTGCACATTCATGTTATTAAACTGAGGCATTGCCTGTGGTTGAGCAATACGAATAGGAGCTTGAGGTATATTCTTATTTTGTGTAACAACAGGAGAAGGTACTCCGCCATTGTTATTGCCTTCAATATTATCTACTATACTTTTCCCAAATTTGAGAATGTTCTGCAAAGCTCCCATGGGTTACTCCTAGTAAGTTAAGGTGTTGTTGTTGTTCTTAAAAATGCCAACAGGTGAAGTTACTTGTTGTGGTGCTACTTGAGTACCGGCGTAGCTACCAAGATTAAATTGATTAGCGTTTACTCCTTGAGGGCTTTGAGTATAATTAATTCCTGCAGTATTCACAGGGGCTATATCTGTGTAAGAATTCTTTAAGTTAGCAATCTTATCGTTATAGCTAGAGTTTAAGTTAGCTAAATCTGCAAGAGCTTGCTGTGCAGCTTGTTGCTGTCCATAAGTAGCAAGCATTTGAGCCTTATAAGTACCAGCGTTTTGTTTAGCTGCTTCAAGACTAGCCATAGTTTGAGCGTAATAATTAGACAAATCATGAAGTGCTTTTACGTGAGAGGAGTCTAATACTCCAAGTTGAGCATCGTAAGCATCTTTTACACCTTTCGTTGCACCAGCTAAATCTGTTTGCTGTTGTGCTACTTGTTGGTTTAAGTCACCTAGGTTTTGATTGCCTTGCTGTTGCAGAGCGTAGTTAATTAGGTTTGCGGCTGATGAATTACCAGCACCTTGATTACCAAGCATATTGGCATAACCACTCATAGAACCACGCATCTGATTTACTAAATCTCTAAAAGAATTAGCTGCCGAAGTATTAAGTTTGTTTTGACCCTGTTGCAGATTTGATTGAGCAGCACCAAGCTGTTGGTCTAATATGTTTTTCTGAGTTCCATATCCGCCATTGATATCATTAATAGAAGTGTTATTAGCTCCGTTAAGAATGCCTATCATGTTATTAGATTGATTGATTGTGTTATCGGCTGATTGTCCAATAGATTGGGCAAGTGCTGAATTAGTAGCGTTACCACTGTTTATTGCCGAGTTATCTGCATTTGCAGTATTTGCAACGTTAGTCAAACCGTTATATACAGCTTGTTGTGCAGCTTGAGCAACAGCACCTAAATTTACCATTGGCATGCTTCCGCTTGGCTGATTATAGTTAGCTGCTGGCTGATTATAAGTTGGTATAACTCCGCCGTTGTTTGAAAAATTCTGTTGTGCGTTTGCAATAGGACCCATAGTTGTTATTCCTTTTAAGAAACTTACTCAGATAAGTACTGTATGCTCTTTCGCCTGTCCAAATTGGTGGCTAAAGGATAGAGTGTTTATCTGAAGAAGCAATCCTAGGATATACAAATGTGAGTTTTACCTCTGTCACTAGTATCAAACAAGATTGTTTTTATTATTATTCCGCCACTTGCATTATAGCATAAACGTTAAGTAATTACGAGTTAGCGTTTACAACTGCTTGTTTAAGATAATCAGTGGGGTCTTCCATACCTTCTATCTCGCTTGCAGGTACAGACCAGCTAAAACCTTGTAGTTCTAATACTGGTTCTTCATTTGCATCAGGAACATACGTCTGTCCATATACATCGTTAATTGAGTACATTATATGCACTTCATCACCATCAATTCTATAAGCAAAGTTTGCTATGTCATTTATTGTCATATTACCCTGTGTGCCTTGCTATTACTTTTATAAATACTATAGGGTTAGCTATTACTGATTCACTTAATGTACCTACATTGGTTGCAAATGCTCCCGTTACACCTGTTTGTGTAAATCCGTTAGTAGGAAGCCATGTAGCACCAGTTGGGGCAGTTCCTGCGGCTATAGGTGGTCCTGCATAACCTGATAAACCAGCTGCTGCGGCTGTAGCTGTCATGTTTCTTTTAGTAGATGCTGTACCCGAACCCTGTTCACAAGATGAAATATAATACCAACCTGGTTTTACCAACTTATAAGTATCAACAGCTCTAAATCCTGTAGATAGGGTAGATACAGTTCCAAAGTCATGTATTAGATAATATGGTGGTCGTCTTGA
>Ga0209499_1001372_pt1 | contig 17050 bp, 26 predicted proteins | sample C_130208_EF_Meta_FD_187306 | JGI IMG/M metagenome (GOLD analysis project Ga0209499, IMG submission 187306) | Freshwater microbial communities from Lake Croche, Canada to study carbon cycling - C_130208_EF_MetaG (SPAdes) (version 2) | ecosystem: Environmental > Aquatic > Freshwater > Lake...
CTGCAATTGCATTGGGCTATGTCAACAAGGCCAGAGACGTTTACGCATCAGGTGAATCGGTGCATCGCAGACTGCAACAAAATAAACGTAATACATCTATTTTGGAATCAACCATTGCAACAAATGAATTGAACCAACAATTCACCCTGGCAGAACTTGCAGCAAGCAGCACTGCAAACAAGAGTATTCGAAGGGCTGAATTGATGACCAGAATTTCAGGGTTTGAACTGATCGCAAAAGACATGCAACATGCCAGCTCATTTGTGACTTTAACATGCCCTAGCAGAATGCATCGATGGCGCACAGTCAACAATGGCAAGGTCATTGAAAACAAAAAATACGATGGGACAAATCCAGCTGAAGCACAATCGTATTTGTCAAAAGTATGGGCCAGGATCAGGGCAGCACTTGCAAGAAAAAAAATCAAACTATATGGTTTTCGGGTTGCTGAACCGCAACATGATGGAACACCTCATTGGCATTTTTTAATTTTTCATCCAAAAAATGAAGCAAAAACCATTGAATCAATTGTTTGGAAATATGCACTGAAAGATTCACCAGGTGAACCAGGTGCACATGCACATCGAGTGAATTACAAAGCAATTGATCCAAGCAAGGGATCAGCATCAGGCTACATTGCCAAGTACATTTCAAAAAACGTTGATGGGATGCATGTAGGTGAAGACTTGTATGGAAACCCTGCAATGGAAACAAGTTTGCGAGTTGAAACATGGGCAACAACCTGGGGAATCAGGCAATTCCAGCAAGTTGGTGGTGCACCAGTGACAGTGTGGCGTGAACTCAGACGCATCAAAAAAATGCCTGCTGAAATGCCTGACTTCATGATAAATGCCTGGAAAGCCACAAACAAAGTCAATATGAAATCACATACAGGACTTGAATCAACTGCATGGGACAAATACATCATTGCCCAAGGTGGGCCAGTGTGCGGTCGCAAACATCGCATAAAAATGTCCATGAAGGAAAAATCAGGATTGGGTCGATATGGGGAACCATTGGGATCGCGTCCATGTGGAGTTGAAGCAAAAACACGCGAAACATACACACCTGAACACATGAAGTGGATGGGTGGGACTGCCACAAGAGTGGTAGAGTGGTTTGTCGAATCAACCAGGTACACCTGGGAGATACGTCAAAAAAAGCGATGCTACGCATCGCCTTGGACTTGTGTCAATAACTGTACGGTCAACCCGTTAGAAAAACACCACATGCCCATCGACATTGATCAAGTCAATGGGTATATTTCGGAATTCTCAAGACCACCAGACATGAAAATGATGGAAATCGATGGGATTTGGATCACATAACCGGAGAATCAAATGAAATATGTAAAAAAGGCCAGCTGGTCAGGTGGACACACATGGGTGCCATGCACCAGGTACAAAATTGAAGAAGCAATGAAAACCATTGTTGTTTGGATTGCAACATTTTGCGTTTTTGGTGGTATTGGTGCTTTGTTGGCCTGGAGAGGTTAAACAATGTCAGGATGGAGAAAACGTCAAATTTCACAAAGGAAAATTATGAATGAAACATGTGGAAACTGTATTTGGGCAAACATGGAATTGAACCCAAATTCGCAGCAACATGGTCAACTTATTTGCAAAATGAATCCACCAACACCATTTGCAATTGCTGTTCCAACAGCAAACGGAATTCAAGTCCAGGTGCTAAATTTGCGTCCAACAATGTCAAAAGATGACTATTGTGCATTTTTTGATGATGATCAACCACAGATAGATCAAAAAAAATAAACTAGATTAGGTTTAGATCAATTAAGATCGCAAGGCAGATTTTATCTGCCTTTTTTTACATCATCACCGGAGAAAACAAGCATGGCAACACGCAAAAAAGTCATTACACAAGCGCAAAACAATGATTTGTGGAAAATTATTGGATCAGAATTGATCAATGGGGTACAAATGGCTATTTGGGAACATGTAGATGGGCATACCAGAATGATTCGAAATGGATTACATCCAGATGATTCATACAACGTGCCAGCAGCTGCACAAATTTACCCTGAAAATGAAGAAATTGAAACAGACATTGAAGAAACTGCAACAGATCGAGTAGCAACCTTGTTACAGCAAGCAGCAGGCCAGGAACGTGCTGAACTGAATGTTTACAGAATTGTCAATGGTTCAAGAGAATACTGTGCAAAATATCTGCCTGAAGAATTTGAAGAAGGAACATTCGAACTGCTGAGAAAAAATTTTGGATCAGGTGAATATGAATTGAGACTGTATGCAACACATCCAGAATCGAGAAAATTTGTGGTCAGATCATCCACCAGGGTAAAAATTGCACAATCGCAAAACAGCAATGAGTCCAATGCATTGCCAAATGGTTTATCGCAAGTGCTGGCAACCATTGCATCAGGTCAACAGCAAATGTTGAATGCACTGGTGGAAATGAAGCAAGCACCACAAAAAGACCAAATGGAAGAAATGACGAAAATGCTGTCAATGATGACAATGATGCGTGAAGCCATGGGGATCACAAATCAACGTCAAGAAAAATCGTCAATTGGTGAAATTGTCAGTGCAATCAAAGAATTAAAAGGTGCTGCATCAGAATTGGCACCAGAAAAAGAAAAAGAACCAGACAGTTTAATGGCTATGCTGCCAAAAGTTTTAGAAATGGTATCAGCTGGTCAACAGGCACAAGCACAAGCAATTCCGATGCAAATACCGTCGGTGCAAATGCCTCAAAGTTTTGAACAAAACGTGCAACAAAATGCACCAGAACCGGAGAATGATGTGAACTTTATGACAATAGTTAAATTAAAAGGCTATTTAACTAGTTTGATAAATTTGGCTGTAAAAAATGAAACAATTGAAATCGGTGCAAAATATGTTTATGACAATTTGCCTGATGATTTAATTGAACTGATGGAATTGCCAAATTGGTTTGAATTGCTGTCTGGTGTATCACCAGAAGTAAAAAAACATGAAGTTTGGTTGCAAAAAGTCAGGGACAGTGCATTGAAATTGTTTGATGACGCTGAAACAGCGTAATTGACACAAAATATTCTGCTGGTAGCATTGAGGGATGATCCTTGCACCTACACCAGAGTTATCCGGTCACATTGTCTATATTTCAGGCGGTGTGGCTGGTGTTTATCAAACCATTGCAGCAATGCGAAAATTGGTAAATCAATACAAAATTGATCCAATGATCAGGCAGTCGGCAACCAGTGCAATTTTTTTAACACCAGAAAAAGATGATTTGTCAGAAGTGGCTGCATTGTTTTCTGTGGTGCGTGATGGATGCAGATACACAAAAGACATTTTAGGAATTGAAACATTGTCATCACCAGACAAAACATTGATTGGAAAAATTGGTGATTGTGATGACCAGGCAACACTGCTCGCAGCATTGATAGAATCAGTAGGGTATCCAACCAGGTTTGTCATTGCTGGATACCACAATGAAGACTATGAACATGTGTATCTGCAAGTATGGGCCGCTGATCAATGGATAAACCTTGATCCAACAGAACCGCATCCAATGGGATGGGAACCACCAGGTGCAACTGTAAAAGCATTTGAGGTGGTTTGATGGCAACTGCTGCGCTGCTAAAACCTGGTGTAAAAGTATTGCAAGCAATCAAAGATTACACAGTAAAAATTGACAGTGAAACAATCAGTGACTACCCATTAAAAGCAACACTGATTTATGAAGCAATACAAAAATATGGTGTATCAGTTGCAATATTGGCTGAAATTTTAGGAAAAACACCACAAGCAGTACAAGCCTATTTAGATCAACGCATTGATCCAAATTTGTACATTAATCAATCAGGCAGATCATATTTTGAAATTGATCGTGCAAAAGTTGAACGACAAATCAGATCACAAAAGGAAATTTTAAAATTAACCTACAGTGGTGGAATGAATGATGATTGGTATGTTAAGGACATGGCAATCAAGATAGCAGATCGTGGAATTGGAGATTTAAAAGATTTTGGTGAAAAACACAGTGAATTGTTAATACCAATAGGAACAAAATTAGGTTACGTTTCAAACGGTGATTTTTACTTTACTGATGATGGTTTTAAGATTGACAAAAATGAAGAATCAAAAATAATAAAAAAATCAACTTTTGATGAAGAACAAAGAATAACAGTGGAGTATGGTATTACAACTGCAACAATAGTTGTCAATACTGGTCACATTGGATACATAAATAAAAAAAATCCAGATGGTTTTGCATTTTGGATAGGGGTTCCGCATGTTTGGGAAAACGCATGTGAAGGAAATGGTTGCACAAATTACATGGTGCAATTCACCACCACTGGTATACCTGTATTTTCAACACAATGGTATGACACTGGTTTTTTTGTAGATTTAAAGCCATTTCTACCAATTATTGGAGTCATCACAGCATTGGTTGGTTTGCCTTTATTGCTAGGTGATGCGATACTTGGAGCAGTTGGAGCAACAGTCGAAGGTACAGCACTGTCAACAGCAATTGGAAAAATAACTATTGACACAGTTTTGACAGGTGGCGACATTGGCGCCGCATTGACAAAAGATATCATAGGATCAGCTGGTTCATTTGTTGGTGATTTTGTAGGAACTGGTGTAGATTCAGCATCATTTGGAAAAATTGCAGGAGTTGCTGCGACTGCTGTGATTGGTGGAAAAAATCCGTTAAACGCAGCTGCTTTTGCAGCTGCAACACTGGGGATAAAAATGTTAGGTGATGATACATTTGTTGATACAACTGCAATTGATTGGACAACTGTAGATACGGGTCGATGGTTCGATACAAATACTGAATTTGCATCATTGACACTTGATGAATTAGGAATTAATTTAGATGCAGATTTATTGACTGATTCATTAGCTGAAAATGAAGCAATTTTAGCGATGGTAGGTATTGAAACAAATACAATATTACCTGATTTAGATGGTAATTTGTATACAGTAGATGGCTATTATGTTGAATTAAATGAAGATACATACATAGGTTCAATTTATGTTGATGACTATGGCAATGTACGTGGCCCAGACAATGAAATCATCATTCCAGCTGCCAATGCAGTAAGAATGACTGAAACTGAAATCACAGAAAAAATTGTTACTAAAATGAAAGATGATGAAGGTAAAGTAAAAGATTCTGAGGACGCACCAAAATCAAGACCAGCTGCAATTCCACCAGCAGCAGCACAAACAAAGTCACCAACAATAGCAGACCAGGCAAGCACATTTGATAAAGTTTTAAAAACAGCTGTATCAATTGGTGCAAGTATTAAAGCAATCACAAATGGCACGTTTAGACCAACTTATCAAACATCGGCATTTGGTACACCAAGGGTTCAAACTCCAGGTGTTCCAATTCGACAATCAGATGGTAGTGTGATCACAAACAATGGTAATGGCACACAAACAATTCGGTATCCAAATGGTCAAACAACGACAACTAGCACAAATTACAGTGGATCAGGAATATTAGGTGGAACTTTTGCTGGTATACCTACATCAACCCTGCTGATCGGTGGCGGTGTGCTACTTGCAGCTTTATTACTTAAAAGGAAATAGTCATGGAATTGCCAAAAATGGTTGGATATGATGCGGAAACAAACACGTTTATTGACGCTGCGGATGGACATTGGGCTTTTGATGGATCAGGAAATGCGAAATTTGTAGATGATAATTTTGTAAATCCTTATATACCTACATCAACAGTAATTGATCAAAAAAATCCAAATACTGGAAATGATTGGGCTACTTTAGCAGCGCAAGCATTAACAGCAATTCAAACGTTTCAGTTAAATCAAATTAACGTGAATCGCGCAAGGCAAGGTTTGCCACCACTAAATACTGCTGCATATAGTACTGGTATCAATGTGGGTCTAAATCCACAAACCCAGCAGCTGGTTATATATGGTGGAATTGCTTTATTGGCAATTTTGTTAATTAACTCAATGAGGAAATAAAATCATGATAATTAAAGGCAGACCAAGCATCCTTAATGCCCCAAGTATGTTTAATGGGCTAAACAGATCAGTACAAGAAATAGTTGACGCAGAAAATGAAAATTTTAAAAACTCTCCTTTGTATGAAATATTTACAAAAGCTGGTATAAGTACAATTATAGCTAATGTAAATGATCCGGCCTACATTGAATTAGCACGTAGAGAAGGTTTAATGGATGAATATAATGCAAATCAAAAAGAAGTGGCAAAACAAGCTGAAATCCAAAGAATAGCTGCTCAAAAAGACATAGATGCAGCAGCAGAAATCAAACGCGTATCTGATATACAAATTGCTGATATAGAAAAAGAATTAGATAAAAAACGTGCATTAAACACAAATTTTTCAAATGCACAAAATGATGATGAAAGAAAAAAAATAACTGAACAAATAAGAATTTTAGATGAAACTAAAATTAATCCTAAATTGATAAATAATGCACAAACTACAATAAATAACATTGAATCAGATAGAGGTAATGGTGTTTTAACAGATGCAGAAACAAATAAAGCAATTGCTGATATCATAAATTATACAACATCAGTAGTAAATTATAGTACTTCTGCTAACGATTATGCACAAGGTAAAACAACTATGAAAGCTGTTGACGAACAATTTAAAAAAGTTGACGATCATTTTATTGAATTGCAAGACTCAATTGCAACTATGGGAAATGATGTTTACAAAGCTGCTGCAAAGGCTGGTGTAGATTTACACACTCAATTAACAACAAATGTTGTTAATGAAACTGTAATTAAACCACCAGTTGGACTTACAGACACATATTTTGTACAGTTACCGACACCAGTCGAACCAGTTGGACTTACAGAAACTTTTCCTAAAGTGGCCAGTTTAAATAATTCGATAACGTCTGAAAAACAAACGTCTGTATTACCTTTAATCGCAGCAGCTGCTGCACTTTATTTTGGATCAGGAGCATAAAATGGCTAAATCACAAGCAGCAATTGATTTTCACAATTATATTTATTCTGATACAACAGATGCAAGTGTTGCAACTGTCAAAGGTTTAAATTGGTATTTGGCAAACAAAAATACCAAAGGAATTACGCCACAATCAATAGTTGATTTGTGGAATGAAAGTGAAGGTACAGCATTTACAGTTTCAGACTTAAATGCAGCTCTAGCTAGATTACCAGGTGCAAACACCACAACAACTACAACAACTACAACAAAGGCAAACAATGCGATTCCATTGTTAATTGGTGCAGCTGTTCTTTATTTTGGATTGGGTGGATAAAATGGATTACGTTTATTGTCCAATGGCAAATCAAACACTGGGAATTTTGCAACCCATGAATCCAATTGTGGATAGTTTAATTCCATCCGATGCATTTGATCCAGTAACAAATATGCAACCTTATTCAAATTCACCACAAATTGGAAGTGTGCAAGATGCAATCCAAGTTTTGCAAGTGACTGACATGCTATTTGGATAATGTATGTCTAATCCAGTACCTATTTATGATGCAATGGGGAATGTAACAGGTTATCAAGAAATAGAAGATACACCAGTAAATGAACCAACTACATCAATGATGTCATTGGACTATTACAAAACAAAAGTAATTGAATTTCAGGATGTACTGTACAACTTAGATAACACAGCAGCAATTGTTGCAAATTTGATTGATGAACAAATATCACCAGAATTGACTGTTGATTTGCAATCATTCATGCAGCAATATGACAACAAAAAAGGCTATTACAGAACAGCAGCTGAAGCGTTAAACCTGGCAATCAATGGTGTTAATGTGTTTGGTGCTGGACTGCCATCAGTGAGGGTTCCTAGTGGCCTGGCAATGGCACCTATTGCAATGGGTGCTGCTGTTGCTGCTGCTTTGGCTGCAGCTGCGGCATTGGTTGTTTGGGGCAAAGAATGGATTGTTGGTGTCAATGATCGACTTAAAACAGAATTGCTTTTAGGAAAAATAAATGATCCAGTAAAACGCGATGCAGCAACTGCTGCATTGTTGCTAACCGAAGCAAATGCAAAAGCCGCGCAAGGTTCATCACTGTCTCAAATTTCAAACATTGTCAAATGGGTTGCAATAGGTGCTTTAGCATATTTTGCATTTCAGGCATACAGCAAAACACGGGGTTAAAAAATGGCAACAAAAAAAGCATCACCAGCACAATTGGCTGCTCGTAAAAAATTTGTGGAAATGGTTCGCAGTGGAGCGTTTAAAAAACGCAAAAACAATCCAATGCACAAATACACAGTATTGCATCGCGGTACTGCAAATATTGCGGGTGAAGTAATGGCATCAGGCCCGCAAGCTGCAAAACAAAAAGTAGCAGAAAAATTAGGAATTCCAACACTGGCTTATCTGATTGCAAAAAAGACAAATCCAGCAAAAAAAACTGTAAGTCAAAAAATAAGTCAATTGACACATGAAGGTTATCCACAAAAACAAGCTATTGCAGTGGCATTGTCTGAACAACATGCTGGAAAAGTCAAAAAAAATCCAACCAAACAACGATCATCAGGTCAATCTGCTGTGATGCAAAATCCGGTTAAAAATAAAAGCTCATATACGGTTTATTGCCAAGCACCTGGTCAATCAATCCACAGTTGGACAAAATTGGCAACTTTTTACAGTGCAACAGGTGCTAAACAATATGCTAATGCATATGCAAAGATGTACAAATCGCATTATGTGCGTGTCGAACCATGGTAAAAAAATGACTTTAAAAAGACCAGTTACTGTTAAACAGGCAAAAAACAGTCCAGCAGCTGCAAAACGCAGGGATTCGTTTTGTGGTCGAATGGGTGGTATGCGTGAAAAAATGACTGGAATTGAAAAAGTAAAAGATAGAAACTCTAAAATCAACCAGGCACTTACAAATTGGGATTGTGATATTCCTGAGTTATTAAGCAAAAAACACGTTTCAAAAAACATCAGACCCATGAAAAAAATCAGTAAAAACCCTGTGCCAGCATCAAGTCGGTCAGGGATACCCAGAAGAGTATCTGGCATGGTTGCTAGGGCTTCTGATTTGTATGAAAGATTTTCTGGACATGATGCTGAGGAAATCGGTAGAATTCAAATACCTGATTTTCCGAAGGTAGGGGTTGCAATTGGTGATGTAGATGGTATTCTGTACACTACTGTGAGAGATGGGGTAGAAGAAAAGTACATCCATAAATTTCACAAACGAGATAAACCCTTGTTTGTGGTATCTCCAGATGGAAAAAGTTTGTTCCTAATCGGTGGAAACTATACGTTCACCGAAAGGGGTATTGTTGATAAGTCCGATAAATCTTGAAAAGGAAATTAAATCATGGCCGAAATGCTTTTGATTAACCCTCGCAAGCGCACAGCTCGCAAGGCTCGTAAAACCACACACACTGCAAAACGCAAGGTTGCTGCTCGTCGCAAAAACCCTATTGCAGCAGTGCGCCGCCGCCGCATGAATCCCATGCACAAGGTGCGCAGCACAATGGCTCGCCGCCGCCGCAACCCTATTAAAATGAGTGGCATGATGGGTGGCTACATGGGAGCGATTCGTGAAGCATTGATGGGTGGTGCTGGTGCTGTTGCCATGGAAGTGGTATTTGGTCAGGTTGAAAAATTCCTACCTACATCTTTGAAAAAAACACCAGGTGTAATCGGTGCTGGTGATGCTGTTAAAGCACTTTTGACAGTAGTAATGGGACAAGCACTAAAAGGGCCTACAAAGGGTTTCAGCATGAAAGCTGCACAAGCATCTTTGACAGTCCAAGCACATGACCTGATCAAAACGTTTGTACCTGCTTCATTACCGTTAGGATATGCATCTCCAGCAATGATCACGCAAGGGACAAATCGGATTGGCCCAATTCGCAAGGGTATGAATGCATACACTTCAAGTGGAACACCGATGTTGTCTGCATACAACATGCCTGGTTCAACGCCCCTGCTGTCTGGTGCGCGGAATCGTGAAGGTGTGACTGCATTTTATTGATTTAGATTTGCAAAGCGTATAGACTACGCTTTGCAACCTAAGAATTTATTAATTTTTTTATAGAGGTATCAAAATGGATCGTCTGCCAACCGCCGCTGACTTTAACAGTCGCCGAGTCACCAACCCATCTCAGTCTGAAATCGTTCGTCAACGGTTTTATGACTACCAACTGTATGCAACTGCTGGTGTTTCTCAATTGACATTTTTCAGCTCTCCAGTAGGCCAGGGTAAAACCACAGCTCTTGGATCGACTGCTGCAACCAGTAAAACTCTCTGGGATACAAACCTTGAATTGCCTAATACACTGCCAAGTGGTAAAGCATTCATGATTGAATCCGTTGAAGTCATCTTTTTCCCTGGTAGCGTGTCCACTGCTGACACATATACCATTGCATCACCAGTTACATATAACGCAACACCAGCAGCAGCTGTTGCAGCTCAATTGGCTGATGTCAATTCGTTCTATCAGTCCGGTATGCTGGAATTGAACGTTTTGAGCAAAAACTATCTGCGCGAAACACCATTGATCGCATTCCCTCCAAAATCCAACTTCAACATTGATGCTGCTTTCAGTGGCTCGGGTACTGCTGAAAACGGTGCTGTCAATGGTCGAGTTGCTGGTCGCCCTTACTACATCTCTCCAGAAATCGCATTGCAACCAGCTGTGAATTTTGAAGTTGTTTTGCGCTGGCCTTCTGCCGTTGCAACACCATCCGGTTTTAATGCCCGTGTCGGCGTTATTCTGGACGGTTACTTCATGCGCGCATCGCAGTAATGCGATAAATAACACCCTCTCCGGTGTGATCTGTGATTTTCTTGAGACTGCACATTAACTAGTCTCAAGACCAATTTTTTTTTTCGGGGCTTACATGCAATCGGAACAATATTCCTATCCAGAAATCGAGTCCTTTGCCTCGAAATTCTACAATGGTCGCCCACTGCTGATCACGCCCTATGGGTACAGCTTGACGTTTCTAAGTTTGGCGGCAGCTGGATCGGCAACGCAAGTGATCAACATTGCTGCGAATGCTGACTTTATTTTGACGGGTCTGCATCATCGCGCAAACGTGGCAGCTGCAAACCAAAACGTCAGTACCAAAATTGCGCCATTGGCTCGTATTTTGATCACTGATTCTGGCTCAAACGAACAGTTTACAAATGCCGCAGTTGATTTGGAAAACTATTCAACCAACGGAAACATCATTAACAAGTTGGACTATCCTCGAATTATTTCAGGTCGTTCAACATTGACAATTCAATTGACCAGTTATGAAGCGTCTGCAACACTGAACATTGATGTGTTTTTTGAAGGTGTTTTAGTTCGCGCCTTTACACAATAAGGTTTTGACATGGCGGTGTTAAACCAACCATCAGATTTGGTGCCATGGGGCAGTCCGACGTTTATATCTCCGGCTCCCCATAATTTGCCAAAAAGAACTGATACATCTACCACTTCACAAAGTGCTGGTTTGCTTGTTGACGGTTCAACAGTAAACATTCGTGAAAATTATCGATATGCATCGCTGGTAACAGCTGGATTGACATTAACGACAACAGCCATTAAATTTTTAGATCAACCTATTGGTAAACGGAACTTTTTGAGTTTTCGTAATGCATCAACTGGTGGTCAAATTATTTACATTGACTTTAATTCACAAGCAACTGCAAACAGTTGGTTAGCATTGGCAGCTGGAACATTGATTTTGTTTGATACAGTGGTACCACAAGATGACTTGTACGCTATATCATCAGCAGCTGGTGGTCAATTAGCATACGCATATTCAACCTTTCCAGGATGAAGTAATGAAACCAAATCATTTGGTATGGGCAGCTTTGGCTGCCTTTTTCATTTTTAGGTCGCAAAATGCAACAGCATCTTTTCAACCAGCTGTAGATGCAACAGGAACTGCTGAAGTGTTACCAAATATGGTTGGCGAAGCTGATAATATTGATACAACTGGAGACATTCAATTGACCTCACATTTTTCATTGGCAGAATTTACAGCAAGCAAAACAGCAGCTGCAAAAGGAATTGACAATTCATTGCCTGATGCATTGGAAGCAAACGCATTAGATACACTATTCATGATGGAAACCATCAGACAATATTTAAGCAATACATCAGGAAAAGACATTCCAATTTTCATTCAAAGTGGGTACAGATCACCAGCATTAAATGAAGCAATTAAAGGTGCCAAAAATTCTGATCACATGCAAGCCATGGCAACTGATTGGATTGCCCCTGCCTTTGGAACATCTTTAGAAATTGCCCAAGCATTGGCACCGTATGTCAATCAACTGGGAATTGGTCAATTGATAAATGAATTTCCTGGTCCAAAGGGATGGGTACACACATCCATTAAAAAACCAACGGTTGCAGCAAATCAAGTGATCACAATCACTGCACAACGTACAGTTGCAGGTATCACAGCATGAAAGATTGGAAAGACCTGATTGCAGCAGTTGCGCCTACCATTGCAACCGCACTAGGTGGCCCAATAGCAGGGCTTGCAACAAGAACACTATCACAGGTATTGCTTGGACATGAAAGTGGCTCAGAAGACGACATTTCAGCTGCCATGGGGCAAGCATCACCAGACACATTACTAAAAATAAAAGAAGCAGATCAAGCGTTTCAGCTAAACATGAAAACGCTGGATATCAACCTGGAACGAATCGCAGCAAGTGATCGAGACAGTGCAAGGGGTAGGGAAGTCAATGCTCATGATTCAACAACGCTGAGAATTTTGGCAGCATTGATTGTGGGTGGATTTTTGATTTGTATTTGGTTTGTTCTGTCAGGGTATGTTAAAGGTTTGTCAGACCCTTTGACTGCTGGCATGATAGGAACATTGATTGGTTACTTGTCGGCAAAGGCTGATCAAGTAGTGTCTTATTATTTTGGATCCTCAGCTGGTAGCGCACAAAAAACGCAAGCCATGAGTGATGCATTAAACATACAGGTGAAAAAATGAGTTTTATTATCCAACCAACAACAAATTTAGGAACAAATTCAGCTGTTGCAAGTGGAACTATCCCTAATGGTGCAACAGTTATCATGAATTCAGATGGAACAGTAACAGCATGTGGATTAGTTTCAAGTCCAAATTCTATTTCTTTAGGAACAGCAGTTACAGTTATAAATGCGTCAATAAACACAATTACATCTGTTTTTGATTCAGTAAGCCAAAAAGTTGTTGTTGTATATGCAATCTCAACTGGAACATATGCAATTGTTGGAACTGTAAGTGGAACAACAATTACATTTGGAACAGCAGTTTTAATTACAGCATTTGTTTCAACCGTATCATCTGGATGTTTTCATACAACAAATTCAACATCTGTTTTTGCTGTAAATTATTTTGATGGTTCTAATACAAGAGGATATGCATTTACAGTATCAGTATCTGGAACAGTACCAACAATTGGAACACTTTATCAATTTTCAACAGCTACTATTAGGTCAATATCAATTATTTATGATGTAAATGCAAATAAATGTTTAATTGGATTTGATGATGCAATAGTTAGTCAATTTGGAAATTTAAGAGTTGCAACAGTTTCAGGAACTACAATTACATACGGAACAACATTAGTGTTTAATCTAGATGCAGCAAATTATATTGCATTGTCTTATGATTCAACAGCATTAAAAACTGTTGTTTGTTATGTAGAAAATAATACTGTTCCGGTAGATAAATTATTTTCAAGAGTTGCTACTATTTCAGGAACAAGCGTAACAGTTGGTACTGCAACAACAATTAGTGCAGTTACAAGTGGATATGTATCAGATTGTTATGATTCAATTAATAATAAAACAGTTGTTTCTTTTTTTACACCTGGAACACCTGGTGGTTATGCAATCATAGGAACTGTAAGTGGAACAACAATTTCATTTGGAACAGCAGTTTTATATACAGCAACTACACAAAATTATAATGCAATTTGTTTTAATCCATCAATTGGAAAAGTTGATATAGTTTTTGGTGTATCAACAAATAATAATGTAATTGTTGGAACAGTAAGTGGAACAACAATTACATTTGGAACAGCTGCAAGCATTACACCATATAGTAGTTATAATTCAATTATTTATGATTCGTTAAATCAAAAAGTTGTTATTACATACGCATCAACCAGAGCAAGCTCATCAGTTGGTAGTATAGGTACAGCAACTAATTTAACAAGCACAAATTTCTTTGGAATTTCAACAGCTGCATTTGCAAGCTCATCAACTGCAACAATAAATACTATTGGTTCATTAAATTCAAAACAAACTGGTTTGACAGCTGGATCAGGATATTATGTACAAAATGATGGAACATTGTTAACATCAGCTGGAACACCTAGTGTTTATGCTGGACTTGCAACAAGTACAACATCAATTTTATTAAAAGGTTAAATCATGAAAACACTTTGTTTAATAGAATCAAATAAATCTGTATTTATTTTTAATGATAATGAAGTTATTGAAATAAATGATGTGAATATTATTGTAGGGATACCAATTAAATTTATTATAAATGAATTAAATTCAAACAATTCAAAATTGTGGGAAAAAATACAAGCACCAGATGATTGGATAGGTGTAAAATATTTGTTTGATGGAACTACCTGGACAAAAAATCCAGACTACATTGAACCACCAGTAGCATCACAAGCAGAATAAAATGAGACTTGATCCAGTTACATTTGGCAGACTGCAAGATTCAGTGTGGCCTGCACTGGAAAATGGTTTTAAACTGCCAAATAATTTGCTAAATGCCATTGCCAATTGGGAAACCAGGGGAACATATGACAATGATGCAATCAATCGTGGATCAGGTGCCAGGGGAATTTTTCAACTCACACCTATAGCATTGAAGCAAGTTAAAATTGACACTGGAATGGAAATAAATTCTATTAACCCATACCAGGCAAGTATTGCAGCATCTGTACTGCTTGCCAGGGCTAGTAAATTGTTTTCAGGTGAACTACCATTGATGCTGATTGCTTATAACGCTGGTGAAGGAAATGCAAAAAAGTTTGTCAGAGAAATCGCTGCAACAGGTCGTGGAACATTGTCAAGAGAAACACGGGAATACATTGCAAATGTTGTCCCCATGGTAGGGTAAAATGAATATCAATTTCGATCAATTGTTGTCAACGATCATTGCAGCAGCAGCTGGTGCATTTGGTGCATATGTTGCAATTCGCACAGACTTGGCTGACTTAAAAGCTCGAATGATCCTGGTAGAAAAATCATCTGACCAGGCACACAGTCGCATTGACAATATTCTGACAAAAGATTAAAAAAAACCCGCGAATTTTACAACTCGCGGGTAAATTCCCAACAGGAGATCAGGATTCATTGATTTTACTGTAATGCGGTATTAATTCAAGCACTTCACGCAAATATTTTAATTCTGCTGTCATCTTATCAATGTCAGACACCAGAACAACCATGACTTGATCTTTATCACTTTTCAAAGTACCCAAGGCAATACTTTGTTTGTGAATCAATGCTCGTGCTCGCGCCATGATGTCAGCAGTCATGGGTGCACCATGATCGCGGTGATACCTCTCGACATAGATCAAATCAGAACAAACACTTGTCGGATTCATAAATCACCAAAGCCGCGGCAATTTGGACATTCATCTAGGTATGCTGGTGTTTTTCCATCGCGCTGATAAGACACCACCTCTCCAGTACCATTGCATGTAGAGCATTTTATGGGTTTCTTTCCAAAGATTTTTTCAAAATTATCATTGAATGAACCCAGTGGAACAGAAAAAGGTCGTGGTGAACTACCCTTTCCAGCATTTGAATTTTTCATGAATTCAACCAATCAGAAATTTTAGTTTTAGTTTTTGGTACATGATGAAATTTTAAAAGTTCAATTAAGTTATCACGTTCTTTTTTCATTTTCAAATATTCCATTTGCCATTTCGCTGCCGACTTCATAAAGTGATCACGTTCACGTTCTACTGGACTGCGAATTTGATCAAGTGACAAAGTTTCATTCTGACTAAATTTCAACACTGACATAAATTTTCTCCGGTGCTGTGCAACATCGCACAATCATAATTTGAGCATAAAAGCAATGATTTTGCATATACATTGTTTTTTGATCAAAACAATTTTATATGTAATTGAACATATATGAGACATAAAAAAAAAACCCATGGTGGTTAGACCATGGGCTTTATGTCAACCTGAGAATATTGCATAGCAATGATATGACTTTTTGATTGTATGAAATTTTAAGAATGTCTGTCAAACTCCAAATCCGCACCTGAGAATGCAAGGAAATGAAAAATATGCACTATTTTGTTTTAATTACAGCAGATGACTATCATGTGGTTTACAAAAATCATCGTGAAGAATACATCAGCGTTTCGGTTTGCCATGATGAAGAAATTGCACAAAAACATGCTGATTTGCTAAATCATCCAGCTGCAAAGCCAACATCATCAGGAAACAAGTATCTACGCAGATACATGAAGTGATGCATCAAAAAATTCAGACTGATCATGAATGGGCGTTTGAAATTACGTCGTGGATGCCTGTTGAGTGGCGCAAGAGACTGCTGAAAAGATGGGAATCAATGCGTGATGAAGGAAAAGATTTTTTTGAAGAAGTCAACCAGGCCAGGATCGCAAACATCCAGCTGAGAGATACAGTTGGAACACTGAACAAGATTCGCATTCCATTGAATGCATCAGACCAGGACATCATTGATAGGTCTGAATTTTTGGCTCATTCATGTATGCAGCTGTCAAACATTTACCATGATGCAATTGTTTTACGCATTGCCATGGCAAAACGTGCAGTGGCAAACAGCATTGAACCACCGACAGGTAAAAAAATGACTGACACTGGTGCAATTGCCAGGTTGACAGATGCAAAGTGGTGGCGAAGAAAATTAAGGCACCTACATGCTAGAACAGTCGAATCAACTGCAATTGCATTGGGATATGTCAACAAGGCCAGAGACGTTTACGCATCAGGTGAATCGGTGCATCGCAGACTGCAACAAAATAAACGTAATACATCTATTTTGGAATCAACCATTGCAACAAATGAATTGAACCAACAATTC
>Ga0209499_1001373_pt1 | contig 17039 bp, 21 predicted proteins | sample C_130208_EF_Meta_FD_187306 | JGI IMG/M metagenome (GOLD analysis project Ga0209499, IMG submission 187306) | Freshwater microbial communities from Lake Croche, Canada to study carbon cycling - C_130208_EF_MetaG (SPAdes) (version 2) | ecosystem: Environmental > Aquatic > Freshwater > Lake...
CATTTAACGGAACGATTAGGAATACTTCGGGCTAAAAATGACGGGGCTTTAGATGAGACGCAGACTGCGACTATCCGGGGCCAAATAGCTGAAGTTAAAGGATTACTTGGGCATGGCGCCAAAATGCCCGTGCAAGAATAGTGGCAGACCACCGAGAGGCCGTCTGTTTGTTTGCTCCTAACGGAGCTTGTGTTGTGGAGGCTTAAAGATGGAAGCAGTAACTGCTGAATCGAACGACCAACAGGATTTTAACGCTGGTTTTGACTTACTTGAACCCACGGCTACGCCGCCGGTAAAAGAGGACACACCCGAACCTGTTAAATACGCTCAAATTACAGAAGAGGATTTAAAGCGTTTTCAGGAGAATGATAAACGTATTGAAGAAATGCGGGAAACATTTGGAAAACGATTTGATACAGCTTTTGGCAAGATGGGCGGTATTGAACGAACGCTTACGCAGTTAGCATCAGCTACACCGTCTGGTCAAGATGTTGAACTGACCGAGGATATTGTTGCCGATATGGCCGAAGATTTCCCTGAGTTTGCAGAATTGCAACTGAAGACTCTTAAGAAATTTGCACAAACCATAAAGGGAACTGGTCCGGCGCCCCAGCCAATAGATGTAGATGGACAAGTTAATTCTCGATTAATTGCACTACAAATCGAAGCTCTTGAAGACGAGTATCCTGATTGGAGGACTATTGTAGGCGACGCAGAGTCAAACAATGAATACCGCCAGTGGTTATCAAAGCAAGATGAAAGCTATCAGCAAAAGTTAAATAGCACTAATTCTGCCGCAATAATTGCCCGCTCTATTCAGAAGTTTTCATCTGATGCACCTAAACCTAAACCTTCGGCTAGACAAAATCTTATAAGAGATGCTGTTACCCCTAGAGGTGATGGTGGCCCACCCGCGGCAACCAACGCCGATGATGAATTTAACGCCGGATTTACCGGTAGATAATTGGAGATTTAAAAATGACTATGCAAACCTTTGCCCTAACCGCCGGGCGGATTAACAAATTCAAGGGCCAAATTCTTGCCCATGCAGTACCCCTTGAATGTTTAGGCCGGGCAGGACGTCAAGTTAAGATGCCTAAGAACAACAGTGATACGTATGTTGCTCGTCGCTGGTTACCTTATGGCGGCACTGCTACCAACGCTAATACTCAAAACCGTTTTTTCCAAGACGGCACGGGTAACCGCGATGCTGCAATTGCACAAGCACATCTAACGTCTGAGGGCGTTACCCCAACGCCAGATAGCATCACTCCTGTAGATATTACAGTTGTTATGCAACAGTATTCTTGCCTGTATGGTTTTACTGACAAGACTTACGATTTGTACGAGGATGACATCCCTAAGCAAATGATCGAACAAGTTGGCGAACGCGTTACGTTTGTTAACGAAATGATCATCTACGGTGCTTTGCGGGCTTGTACTAACCAGTACTACGGCGGCACGGGCACCACGTTAGCTACAGTTAACGGCGCGTTGACTTTGAACTTAGTTCGTAAGATTGCTAAGAACTTGCAAGCCAACCACGGTAAACCAGTTAACAAAATGCTGTCAGCTTCTGGCAACTACGGCACCGACGCGGTTGCTGAAGGCTACACTGTATACTGCCATACCGATTTGGAACCGGACATTCGTGATATCCCCGGCTTCATCCCGGCTGAGAAGTATGCATCTGGCACGCCTATGCCTAACGAAATTGGTAAAGTCGAGCGTTTTCGATTTATCACTTCTCCTGACTTGCCTTCTGTTCAAGACGGCGGCGCTGCTATTGGCGCGACTGGTCTTTACTCAACCACCGGCACTAGCATTGACGTTTACCCGTTCATTGTTACCGCTCAGGATGCTTGGGGTCAGATTGCAGTTCGCGGTAAAGAAGCGATGGACCCAACCTTTATTCCCCCGGGCGTAAAGTCAAAGTCCGATCCGTTTGGTCAGCGCGGTTACGCCGGTACTATCTGGTGGAAAGCCGTTATGATTGAAAATGCAGGCTGGATGGCTGTCGGAAACGTCGGTTCTAAATCGTTAGCCTAACCGTTTGGGGCCGAGAGATCGGCTCCATTTAAGGAGATTCTTATGTTAGACACTATGACTCGTTATTTATCGGGCGTAGCTGCGGAGCGTGACCGTAATGCAATTCGGCAAGTTTTACTGCCTATTGTGGATCGATTTAGTTCTTTGGCTACTAGCACTGCCGGTTTAGTAATTAAAGCTGGCGGCAGCACATTGGCAAAAACTGGCACGGTAGCTTTTCAAGGTATTGCTAGCGGTGTTCCAGTTACTATTGCAGCTAGCACCGATATGCCCGCTCTTTCAGGTTCTATCACTGCAGCTTCGTACAATATATATGCATTTTTTATTGACTCGGCTAGCGTGGTAACATCTGCTATGGGCACTGAAGCTACTACACTTGCAGGCGTTAAGTTTCCTCCATTCCCGCAAGGTAAAGCACTTGTTGGTTATTTAATCGTAACTTACGCAAGCACTTTTGTTGGTGGCACCACTGCACTTGACACTGCAACAACCGTATACGTTAGCCCTGTAGGACCGTTTGATCCTACCGTGTTAGTGTAATTTATTAATGGAACCACGGCGTTCAATCCTGAACTGCCAACCCATTTAAAGGAAATTGAATCATGGCAACTTTTACACAACCTGTTGGACTTACCATCAATCTTGTTAACGCAGGTCTTGTTGCTGGCACCACCAGCACCTATACCACCACTGCAACTACCGTATGTTCTATTAATGGCAAATTTGCTACGGGCTTAACCGCTCAGACCAATACTGCTACTCCTACCACCGATGCAGTTACTGGCGTAGCATTTAATGCTGTGCTGGCTAACAACTGCTGCGCGTTGGTATACGGTGTTAATGCTGCTGGCGCTATCAAGCTAGTGCAAGGCCCATCTGTAGCAACTGCTGTCGGTGTAACCACCACTGTTGGCGCGTTTATAAACTCGCCTCAGTTCCCAGCATTGCCTGATGACTTCTGTGCTATTGGCTACCAATTAGTGCGTGTTTCGCCTACCGGCGCTTCATTCACTCCCGGCACCACCAGTTGGACAGCTTCTGGTATTACTTGCAGCACGATCAAAAATGTTTCTATGCTTCCTGATCGTCCGCAAATCTCGTAATGTAGACACACAGCGGGGGGAATCCTCTCCCCGTTGTTTCATTTAAGGAGCTTATTAATGAACGCAGCAGATACCCCTGTTCGTAAAAATCGCCGTGAACTTCATGTTGGTGATATACCTATCGAACAAAAAGCCGACATTCTAGACATTCATGACCATGAGTCAGATGTTATTGTCGCGCATACTGTTGAAAAATCTGATTACTTGGATGAACTGACTTTTAACGAAGAGCCAGTTACTATTCGTCTTGAGCCATCGGCCGAAAAATTTGCGTCTAAATGGGTGCCATGTTGGGTTAATGGCAAGGGCGCTGAAGTCTTAGTTAATGGAAAATGGGTTGAGTTTGGTTATCTTCCTGTTTCTCAAATGTTAACAACCAAACGTAAATACGTAGAAGTGCTGTTACGTTCTAAACGTGATTCAGTCAATACAAACGTGATTGAGCGCGACAATGAAGACCCACAAAACATCATTGAACGTAGTACTACGTCTACCGCGTTGTTTTCTATTATTGAAGACCGCAACCCACGGGGGGCGGAATGGGCAACTGAGTTACGCCGCCGTTTAGGATAACTTATGAACTTTTTGGCGCTTTGTCAAAGGCTACGCCAAGAGTGCGGTATTTCCGGCTCTGGCCCCGCCACGGTAGTGTCTCAAACTGGTAACTTAAAACGTATTGTAGATTGGACTAACACTGCATGGATGGATATCCAGACCACCCATCAGGATTGGGATTGGATGCGGGCTAGCGCCTCCTTTACCACGGTGACAAGCCAAGCTACATACGCTTTGGGTACCGGTACAGGACAAGTAGGTGTTAGCACCGCTACCTTTGGTAAATGGGCTAGAGACACGTTTCGTAACTATGTTACGTCTGTAGGCACGCGCAGTGAAGTATTTATGGACTATATCCATTATGATACTTGGCGTGACTCTTACATGTACGGCGCATTGCGAAATACTACTACTCGACCGTTGCAAATGACAATAGCGCCGGATAAGTCCGTATGTTTAGGACCACCACCTATTGCTGGTTACACTATAACGGGCGATTACTTTACCGCTCCGTATGAAATGAGCGCGGATGCAGATATTCCTAGTTTGCCTACGCAGTTTCACATGGCTATTATTTATCGCGCCATGATGGCTTACGGCGCTTACGAATCCGCACCCGAAGTATACCAACGTGGTGAACTAGAGTTTGGTAAATTAATGCGACGTATGACGGCTGACCGCGTTCCTGAAACGACATGGGGCGGGGCCTTATGCTAAAAATGTCCCCGGTAAAGTATCAGTCAATTCCATTAGTAGGGGGTTACGATATAGCAACCCCCTCACTTTTGTTACGGCCGGGTGCTTTTCGTAATGGGCAAAATTTTGAAATAGCTACTAATGGTGGGTATTCCCGTATTGCTGGTTACGAACGATATGATGGGCAAGCTAGACCTAGCGATGCTCAGTATAAAATTGTACAAGTTACTTCTTTTACTAATACCCCGTCTACAAATCAAACTATTACCCAAGCCACTAGCGCAGCTACCGGCGTTATTGTTTATGTTGGCTCAAATTTTATGGTGGTTACTAAAGTTACTGGATTTTTTGACGAAACCCATCAAATTACTACGCCGGGGCCAGTTGTTGTAGGCACGGCAACTACGCAAACTGTAGCGCCTACTTCGGTAGAAAACTCGCAGTATTTAAATTTAGCCGCCGACGAATACCGCGATGACATACAACCTGTGCCGGGGTCTGGTGCTGTGCTAGGTGTAGTTGGCGCTGTATTTTCAGGTGTAGATAACGTATATGCTTTTAGAGCTAATGTTGGTGGCACTGCCGTAAACATGTACAAATCTTCTGCTTCTGGCTGGGTGCAAGTTACTTTTTACAATGAAGTTGTGTTTACCGCTGGCGGCACTGCTACTCCCGCCGACGGGGCCGTTTTGACTCAAGGAGGCGTGACGGCTACTGTTAGACGAGTAGTTACCCGCAGCGGAGTGTGGACAGGAACTGCCGCCGGCGCGTTTATTATAACCAATCCGGTAGGGGGTAACTTTGCCGCCGGCGCGGCTACGTTAACCGGCGGAGCTACGGTAACGCTTAGTGGTATTCAAACCGCAATTACTCTTGCTACCGGCGGTAAATTTGAGTTTGTTTCTGGTAATTTTTCCGGCCAATTAGGCACGTTACGCATATACGGATGCGACGGCGTAAACCGCGCGTTTGAATTTGATGGCACTACATTGGTGCCAATTGCTACCGGCGCGTCCCCAGACGCTCCTAAACATATTGCAGTTCATAAAAATTATTTGTTTGTGTCTATTCAAAGCTCTATATTTTACTCTGGTGTAGGCACTCCGTTTAGATGGGGCGCGGTAGACGGTGGCGGTGAAATAGCTACTGGAGATACCGTGTCTAACATGCTAGTATTACCGGGTAACCAAAATACTGCTACTTTAGTTGTTACGGGGCAAGGCAGTACATCTATGTTATACGGCACTTCAGCTGCTACGTGGAACTTTGTCACATATAACAGCGGGGTAGGTGCTAGAGATTACTCCGCACAAAATATGGCGGATACTTACATATTTGATGATCGTGGCGTGTTCTCAGTACAAACTACTTTAAATTTTGGTAACTTTGCTTCGGCCTGCTTGACGCAAAACATTAAAGCGTTTATTGCGGAAAAACGAACTAAAGTTTCATACTCAACAGTATCTCGTGAAAAAAATCAATACCGCGTATTTTTTAACGACGGATATGGGCTTTACTTAACCATAGTAAACGGCAAATTTATGGGGTCCGCCCCCGTGTTTTTTGACCATCCAGTGTATTGCGCTTGGGAAGGTGAAACTTTTGCCGGCGCGGAAGTTTCGTATTTTGGCGCAGCAGACGCAGGTTACGTCCACCAGCTAGACGTTGGGTCCTCTTTTGACGGCAATAATATTGAAGCCTTTGTCACTTTAGCGTATGATTTTGCTGGCTCCCCACGGTTGTTAAAGCAGTGGCGCCATGCAAGTCTTGAAATGCAAAGTAACTATTACGCCGCGCTAAGTTTTGGTTATAATTTTGGCTACAGTTCTCCTGAGTATGACCAACCCGGCACTGTTTCGTATGAGTCTAGTTTCTCTGGTGCAGTGCCTTGGGATGTATTTACTTGGGACGCGTTTGTGTGGGACGGGGTTACATTAGCCCCAACAGAAATTGACATAGCAGGAACAGCGGAAAATATACAAGCAACGATTAGCTCTACGACAGATTATATTTTTCCGTTTACTATTAATAGTATTATTTATCACTACACCCCGCGACGCGGATTGAGGTAACACATGGCTAACTCCTATTATAACCACGGCACCTACCCAACTGTAGGCGCGCCGGGTTCATCCTCCGCATTGCGGTCTGAATTAGACTTAATCACCGCCGGTTTTAATCTTTTACCTACAGTTTCAGGCAATGGCAACAAAGCGCTCGTTGTTAACGCAGGCGGCACAGCGGTGACAGTAACTACAGGCGCGTTAGCTCTTGCAGGCGATTTTGCTACTACGGGCGCTTATAATACTACGTTAGTGCAAGGCGCTACTACGTCTCTTACCTTGCCGTTGGTCAGCGGCACTCTAGCTACCTTAGCTGGAACTGAAACATTATCTAATAAAACTTTAGTAGCCCCTGCATTGGGCACCCCCATATCTGGCGTAATGTCTAATGTTACTGGTTTACCTGTTAGCACCGGTATTAGCGGGCTAGGCACCGGCGTAGCTACGTTCTTAGCCACCCCAACTTCTGCTAATCTAATAACTGCTGTCTCTGATGAAACAGGAAGCGGCTCACTTGTATTTGGCACATCGCCTGCTTTAACAACTAGCGTAACCACACCGTCTACTACGTTTGCGTTACTAAATACAACCGCTACTACTATTAATGCTTTTGGCGCGGCCACTGCCGTTAATATCGGCGCCGCTACCGGAACACTAACCGTTGCCAACACTACATTGGCCGCTAAAGCTATCACCGCTAGCACAACGCTTGGCGTTACCGGCGTAGCAACATTTACCGCTCAACCCATAGTATCCAGTTTAACCGCATCTCAAGCGGTATTTAGCGACGGGTCTAAAGGTTTAGTATCTAATGCTATAACTGGAACCGGCAGCGTAGTTATGTCCGCCAGCCCAACGCTAACAGGCACTATTGGAGCTGCTAGCCAAACATTGAGCGGCACATTAGGTGTTACTGGCGTAGCAACATTTACTGCCCAGCCAATACTATCTAGCTTAACTGCTTCCTCCGCGGTGGCCACTGACGCTAGCAAAGGTTTAGTTAGCGTAACAAATACTGGAACTGGCGATAACGTATTGTCCGCCAGCCCAACGCTAACAGGCACTATTGGAGCTGCTAGCCAAACATTGAGCGGCACATTAGGTGTTACTGGCGTAGCAACATTTACCGCTCAACCTATTGTGTCTAGCTTAACGGCTAGCAAGCCGGTATTCACTGACGCCTCTAAAGGGCTGACCAGTTCTGGCACTTTAGCCTACGATCAAGGTGGCACGGGGCAAACGTCGTATGCTGCTGGCGATATTGTTTATGCTAGCGCTATCAATACTTTAGCTAAGTTGCCTATTGGTTCCGCCGGTCAGCATCTTATTGTATCCGGTGGGGTTCCAAGTTGGTCTACTGATGCAGCGCTTGGCACGGTTACTAGCGTTGGCTGGACCGGCGGCATTGTCTCAGTGGCCACGGCTACTACCACACCCGCGTTTACTATTGCTGGCACAAGCGGCGGTATCCCTTACTTTTCAAGCGCTAGCACATGGGCTACTTCGGCGGCACTTGCAGCTAATGCATTGGTCATCGGCGGCGGCGCTGGCGTAGCGCCTAGCACCATTACAACCGGCACAGGTGTAGTAACTGCGTTAGGTGTTAATACCGGTTCAGCAGGTGCTTTTGTAGTTAACGGCGGGGCATTGGGTAGCCCGTCTAGTGCGGGAACCATACCAGCATTCACGCTTGGGGGCACAGTAGCAGGTGGTGGCAATCAGATTAATAACGTAATTATAGGAACTTCTACACCACTAGCAGGTTCATTTACTTCTATTGCAGGCACTTCAATTACCGACTCAGGCTTAACATCTGGGCGTGTAACTTATGCAGGGACAGGCGGGCTTTTGGCTGATTCGGCTAATTTGACTTTTAGCGGCACTGCATTAACACCTAATTGTCTTTTAGATATATCAGGAGCGTCTGGCGGTCAAATTCAATTTCCTGCAACTCAAAATGCCTCATCTAATGTTAATACGCTAGATGATTATGAAGAAGGCACTTGGACTCCAGTACTTAATTTTGGTGGTTCTGCTGGAGTTTTAATATACAATTATCAAAATGGCACTTACACAAAAGTTGGAAATGTTGTAACTGTCAGATGTTATATAGCAATAAGTACAAAAACTGCGGCTACTGGTGCGGCAACACTTAGCGGACTGCCTTACGCAACTAAATCAACTGCAAATACATACACTTCAGCATATATGTATATATCTAATGCGAGTAGTATTACTAATGCTTTAATGTCTTATGCGCCTCCAGGATTCTCTTTCTTTAATTTAGGGCAAGGGAATGGTTCTACTGGATATAGTGCGCTTCTAAATGGAAATTTTGCCGCTGGTGATTTTATACTTCAATCAACATATTTTACTGATTAACTACACCAGATTAGTGTAATTGGATAACTTAAAGGAAATTTAAAATGTCATTAACTAAACAGCAAAAGATTGACCAAATCACTATAAACGAGAATGGTATCGTTCTCTATCGTGAAGTCACAACAATTTTAGAGGACGGTAAGGAGATTAGTAAGACTTACCATCGTTCTAGTTTATTGCCAGGACAAGATTTAACGGGCGTTCCTGCTAACGTAGTGGCTATTTGTAACGCGGCTTGGGCTAAAAAGTAATTGCGGCTTATCAAGCGTAACAGCAAAGTAATCAACTATGAACCTCCCTACAATCCCCGCTGATAAATTAGGGCATTTCTTTTATGGCTCTATCATCACATCTATTATAATGTGCATGACACATATCGTCTGGCTCTCATTAGGCGTGTGTGCCGCTGTAGCGTTTCTTAAAGAGTTTACTGATTGGCTTGCTAATTACAAGGCTCAGAAGCAAGGATTGCCACCTCCACACGGTGTCGAGTTTATGGACTTCGTAGCTACGGTAGGCGGTGGAGTAGTAGTCATTTTATCCTACTTAATATAAAGAAAACCAAACAGATTATGGGTTCATTTGAAATTGCGGGCGGCTGGTTAATTGAAAAAATAGCACCCGCGCTCGGCGGGTTATTTGGCGGTTTAAGTTTAGCTATGTTTTGGACTCCTGAAAAATTACGCGAAAAAGGAAAAGTTGCCAGCGTTTTTTTAGCCGGTGGCATTTCAGCGATGTCGGGGTTTGCATTGACTGGTTTTGTAGCTATAAATTTAGGAATTAATCAAGAAAAGGTAGATTTAATTATTGGTCTTAGTTGGTGCTTGGGGCTGTCGTCTGTAGCTTTTATGAATTGGATTTCAAATTTTATATCTAAACGTCAAAATTTAGATATTTTAGAAGTTGCCAACGAAATAAAATCAAACACTCGTTCTGCCCAATTTAGGAAAACGTCGGCTTCTAAAACAAAGGCGGCGCGAACAAAAACAACCCGAAAAATTGTTAAAAAATGAGTATTTTTATGTGGCTTTTAATTGTTTTAATTGTTGAAGTTATTGCTATATTTTGCGTTGCTTTTTTGTCATTTAGTGGTTTTTTTTCAGCCTTAAGAGTTTTGACAAAGTTAGGTATTTTGTTGATTACAATGGGGTTGTTAGTTCAGACAGTGCGAACATTTCATTTTTTTGACTACGGAGTATATCCAGTAGATACAATTTTTCCACTTTGGGTCACTAAAGATATTGGTGCGTCAATTTTAATTTTTGATTTATTTTTAAACAGGCGGGGTAAAACGGAGTAGTGTTTGTTGTTAGTTACATAATATAAGGGGAATCCATCGTCCCATTTTGATGGAAAATTTCATGGAGATTAAAAATGGATGAAGTTACATTGAAGCTATTGCCACAGGAAGCTGTGGATATTATCAACATTCTGGGTCAACTGCCAACGCAATCAAATGCGTTTCCGCTGTTTGCTAAATTAAAAGCTCAATTTGAAGAGCAAGTAAAGCCAGCTCCAGTGGATGACCAAGCTGAAAAAGCAGGCGGGACTGACTAATATGGATAACCAGCAACTGTTTAACGTGATAGTAGCGGTTGCTGGTTTCTTAGCCGTCTATGTTATTAATACAATGACAAGAGCAATCCAAAGATTAGAAGACAAAATTAATTCAATGCCCAAAGAATATGTGGCAAAAGACGATTACAAGTCAGATATTACTGAAATTAAAGAGATTTTGAAGCAAATATTCGATAAATTGGATAATAAGGCCGACAAATGATCATAAAAAAATCTGTCCGCCGCGCGCCTCGCAAGTCCGCTGAAATTAAGACTGAATCTAGTGCTTTAGACAAAGCAATTGACCTGATAAAATGGGTTGATACGCCGTTTAAACTGTTCGGAGTTGTAGTCTTAACCATCCTTTTTGGCTTTGGTTATTTTGCTTGGGATTCTAGACAGGTCATTCTTAATGCTATAACGAGCCATGAAAAGCTACCACAGCTCAAAGAGCGTGATGCGATGATACCGGTGGCTGAGACACTGCAAAAGGATTTAGATGCAGTCACGGTGGTTGTGCATAAAGTAAATTTGGTTACTAATACACGCACAACAATGTTTGCGTTTGGTGAGAAGGGTTTAGATAGGTTATTAGATGGGTTGGTTTCTAGTTTATTTGGCGCTGATCCTTCACGTAATAATGCTGTGATCCAGATGTTGGCGGGTGAGGTAGCTTGCGATAAGTTGGTGGTTGTGGGCAAATCCAGTGAATGGGAATCTAAGCAGGGCGGCAGATTTGTTTGTCGAGGTAGCATTCCACCACCAGTGGGTGAGTTTGCAGGGTATGTGTCAGTTACCTGGAAAGCAGAACCACAAGATTTAACATCTGTTAAAACTCGGATTAATTTTGCTAGTTTAGAGCTTGCAAAGTGAAATGGTTATTAATTGTTCCAATTACTTTTTTTTGTTTGTTTTTGGCGTGGGCGGATAACAAGTGTAATCTTGCAAATTTTAAATACATAGCGTTAGCTACGCACAACCCAGAGCAAAGATATAGACTTACTTTAGATTGGATTAAGAAAAACGGCGCAGGATGTAACAAGTCTCAGTTAATGTTGATTAAAGAAAATGAAGCGGCAGTTTTAGGCACTGCGGACAGTTATGAATTTCGGGCGTTACTAGATGAATTTTTAGAGGGAAAATAACATGTTTGGATTAGACGCATTACTAGGCATTGGTGGCAAACTAATAGACAAGCTCATTCCCGATCCAGAAGCTAAGGCTAAAGCACAGCTGGAACTCGCGCAATTAGCCCAAAACGGTGAGTTAGCGCAGATGGCTAATGATACCAAGTTGTTTGAGACTGAGCAAACCAACGTGTCAGACCGCTGGAAGGCTGACATGGCGTCGGATTCTTGGCTCAGCAAAAATATACGCCCTATGACTTTAGTCTATATCCTGTCTGCGTATCTTGCCTTAGCGCTTATGGACGGCTTTGGTTTTCACATTGCTGAAAGTTATGTAACGCTCTTAGGGCAGTGGGGTATGCTTGTAATGGGCGCTTACTTTGGCGGCAGAACTTTAGAGAAGGTAATGAATAAAAAATGAAAAGTCTAAGCAAATTAGGTATCGACGATAAATGGTTAGCACCTCTAGAAGCGGTGTTTGCTAAATACAATATGAATACCCCAGAGCGCCAAGCAGCGTTTATCGGCCAATGTATGCATGAATCTGGTAACTTTAAAACTTTACAAGAGAATTTAAACTACTCAGCGGATAGAATGCACATTGTTTGGCCTTCTAGATTTCCTACTTTAGATTCGGCCAAACCTTACGATCGTAACCCTGAAAAGATCGCTAACAAGGTATACAGCAATAGAATGGGTAACGGTAATGAAGCATCGGGCGAGGGCTACAAATACCGCGGCCGTGGATTGATCCAGCTGACCGGTAAAGACAACTACGTAAATGCCGCTAAAGCATTGGACGCTGATCTTGTGAACAATCCTGAATTAGTATCGGAGCCTAAATACGCTGCGTTAACAGCAGGTTGGTTCTGGAACAAGCGTAATTTAAATGCAGAAGCCGACGCTAAAGACTATACTGGCATGACTAGAAAAATTAACGGCGGGGTTCTAGGTATTAACGAGCGTATTGCTCGTATTAACGCAGTTTTAGCGGAGTTACAAAATGCCTGATATTAACGGAAATGCCAATCCATTTATGGTTGCCGCCCCGCCGGCGGGCGATATTAACGGAAATGCCAATCCAGTTATGGTTGCCGCCCCACCGGCGGGCAATATTAACGGAAATGCCAATCCAGTTATGGTTGCCGCCCCACCGGCGGGCAATACGCCGTCATCTACCGGCATTATAAATACCGTGTCCGGTAATCCGGCAAACACGGTAGCCGGCTATACGCCAAGCACAGCTACGGCTACATCAGCTGCGGCTACTGGTTACCAAGCCAATCCATTTACGGTTACCCCGCAGCAAACGGTGTCTGGCCAGATTAAAGATTTGATTGCGGAGAACTCACCGCTGATGCAGCAAGCCCAGACGCTGGCCGCACAGAAGATGAACGAGCGCGGGCTGCTTAATTCTAGTCAAGCCATAGGCGCAGGGCAAGCAGCGCTCTACGCGGCCGCTACACCAATTGCTACGTCAGACGCTGGTTTCTATAACCAAGCCATGACTAATACTGCTAACGCTCAAAATACCGCCGCGCAGTTTGGTGCTGCTGCAGCTAACACGGCGTCCGGCATTAACGCGCAATACGGCACAAACACTAGCCAGTTCAACGCAGGCGCCTCCAATACGGCGCTGGGCGCTACCGCACAAGCGCTAAATGCGTCAGCTGGCCAAGCCGCGCAGATTAAAGGACAGCTTGATTTACAGAACATTCAAAGCAATACGCAGACGTCTATTGCAGACAAGCAAGCGGCCACACAGACTTACCTGTCTGATACAGACAATGCAACCAAAAAAGTATTGGCCGACATTCAAGCTAATACTACGTTAAGCGTAGCGGACAAAGACGCGGCTACTAAAGCTGCATTGGCCAAAGCCGAAAATGAAAATAAATTAACTCTTCAAAATATTCAAACTAACGCTAGTTTAACTATTGCAGACAAGCAGGCGCTAACGCAAACTACGTTGGCTGCTGCAGATAATGTAGTTCGCACGCAATTAGCTAACATTCAAGCTAATACTACTATGAGCGTTGCGGAAAAACAGCTTGCTTCAGCTGCGGTGCTTAACGCGGCCGATAATGCTACGCGGGAAAACTTAGCTAACATTCAGGCTAATACCACTTTATCGGTAGCTGAAAAGACTAACCTGACGCAAACTACTATCGCGGCAAATGAGATAGGGCTTAAAGATCGGTTAGGTCAATTGCAAGCGGACACTACTTTATCTGTTACGGATAGGCAAACTTCCGCTCAGCAAATTCTTAATAACGCAGACAACGCAGCTAGATTGGCTATTGCTAATATTCAATCTAATACGTCAATGTCCGTAACTGAAAAGCAAATAGCCGCGCAAGAGATTATTGCGTCTAGAGACGACGCTACTAAGAAAACTATGCAGCAGTTTCAATTTGACTCAGACATGAAAAAAATTGAAGCAGATGCTAAGTCTAAAGAAAACTTGGCTAACATTGACGGCAAGTATCGTTTGCTCTTGCAGTCTTCCGCGGCAGCGTCTGATTTGTATAAGCAAAGCGTTGCGAATATCGCCAATATTATCGGCAATAAAGATATCGCCGATAAAACCGGCGCGCTTAATAACATGATGACTTTGCTTAATGATTCACTAGATTTAATTGGAAAAATAAACGGGTTAAATTTAGGAACTACGTTAACTTTTAAAGGCGTCGGCGGCGGTGGCGATGGCGGAAGCAGTGGCGGCGGCGGAAGCAGTGGCGGAAGCGATGATTGATCTCTTATGGGAAAAAGAGAAAGACAATCTATACATGTCTAAAGAAGAATTTATAGATAATTTAAAAGATTGGTCAATTACCGCGCACATAGTAGACGGCGTTACCGTAGGAATCGTAGTGCAAAGAGGACCTGAGTTTCATTTTACAACATTTGACGCAAAGTGGAACTTGACTAAGACAGATATTAGAAATTACTTACTGCCCTTAATTGAGCAGTATGGTTTTGTAAAGACTAGAACCCCGACGGAAGACACACGGCAACAGCGGTTTAATAAGCTGCTTGGTTTTGTGCCGGACGGCGGGGATGAGTTTTTTAACTACTACAGACTTGAGAAGTTACGAAGGAGTATATTATGCCAGTTGTAGCCGTCGCTGTTGCCACATGGCAAGTTGCTGCCGCAGTTGAAGTGGGATTCGCCGCTTTAACTGCTTTTCAGACATTAGCTGTTGTTGGTAGCGTAACTAGCGCAGTAGGCGCCGTTACCGGCAATAAAGATTTATCAAAAGCCGGTATGATTATGGGCGCGGTCGGCGGCGTTGGTAACCTTGCATCATCTCAAGGTTGGTTGGGTGAAGAAGCGCTTGCAAATTCGCAAGCATATAACAATGCATTATTTGGTAAACCTGTTTCGGGTTCTGTTACGCCAGCAAATAGCGTTATTCCTACTTCTAGCCAAATAGTACCTCCCGGGTCAGAATTTTTACCCGAAGTTACTGCAAATGGAACTGGGGTAATTAATAGCGTGCCGGCAACAGACGTGGCTAGCCAAGCAGCAACAGAAGCTGCAAAAGCAAATGTTGCGGGGCTACCCCTTGACGGTGGCAGCGGCGGCGATGTTGTCAGCGGAGCTGTTACCGGCGGATCAAATGTGGCTAGCCAAACAGCTACTTCTCTTGAGGCAACGAATAGCGCAGCTAAGTTAGGCGCAACTTCATTTGAAACTCAAAACGGCGTGGAAGTGGCGCTAAAAGACGGTAAAGTTGTTGGCGAGTTTAATAAAGTTACAGGGATATATGACTCTGTTGCACCGATATCGGATAAAGGGTTTACAAATATAGTTAACACCGCGACTGCTGACGCGAAGCTCGCGCTTGGAAAACCAATGTCAATTCCCGGCGTTACTTCGCCTGATGGCACAGGATATTGGGATTCGTTTAAAGCATTTTCTAAAGCTAACCCAACTATCGCGTATGCAGGTCTAACTACAATAGGCACTACAATGGCCGGTTTGTTTGACCAAACTAAAGCCGCGCAAAAGCAACAACTAGAAGCACAAGCCGCGTTAACCGCACAGCAAGTGGCTAATATAAACAGGCCAATTGGCACCGCTACCCCGGGCGCGCCTAGAGGCCCAGTTTCTTTACTTAATTCACCGGTTACAGGGAGAGTAGCATGAACGGTTTGATTATGCAGAACACTCTACTTAAACAAGTAGAGGCTGAAGTTGAGAAAAAAGTGCGTCCTATTCACCGTGAAGCCTACTTGAAGATTGTAGTATCCGGTATGAAGTTTGCTATGGATAAAGGACCACAAGGTATCTTAGCATCGCTAAAGCAAAGCAAAGACCCCTTGACGGATTGCGTAAAAGGCGCTATTAGTATTGTCGGATTGCTACGGCGCGCAGCTAAAGGTAAAATGCCTATCGGGGCTATGATACCTGCGGCCATGACGTTGATGCTGCAAGCCCTTGATTTTGCAGACAAAATGGGCCTTTTAAAAGTTCGTGCAGCAGAAATTGATAAGGCAACTAAATTGTTTGTAGAAACACTTTTACCTTTGATGAACGTCCCACCAGAACAAGTTGCCCAAATGACCGAACAAGTTCACACCATTATGCGCGACCCTGATAAAATGCAGCAAATCAAGGAATTTCAAAATGGGAATACTTAACTTTGGTAACGCGCTTGCCGAAGCCGGTAAAGGTTTGGCCGGCATTGGCTTAGAAGGCGTTAAGTCCATGATGGAGCAGGACAAACTTCGTCTAGCTGATGAGTTGGCCAGCGCCCGCGAAGAAAAATCAGATATTCGTAAGCAAGAATTTGCTCAGTCTAATTTAAAATTAGCAGAAGAACTTAAATTTAAAGGCATTCAAGATGAATTTAAGTATAAATACAAACCTGAAAATGTAGCTCTTGTAGCTGATGCCGGCGCCGTTGCTTCTAAAGCTGCCGCGCAAGCAAAAATTGATGTAGAAACTAACCCATTAAATGTAGCTGCAACTGCTAATGCAAAAGCTATTGTAGCAGCGTCAGAAAAAAAAGCTGAAGCAGAAGTTATCAAAACATTGGGGACAGACCCTACGTATTTAGACGCAGCAAGAAAATTAGCTTTAGCGCAAAATCCTGAAAAAGCCGCACAAATAGCCGCTTCTAACGCTACAGCAGCTGCGGCTAACTTTACCTTGCAAGTTCAAAAAGAAGTAAAAGGTTTGCAGCAACAACTTAGCGCAACTAAAGACCCAGTAGAACAACTCAAACTTAAAGAGAAAATAACGGGCTTAACGTGGACTATTGAAGGTGACCGCGCGCAACGTACTAGCGACGCCGCGCTGCTAACATCAATTGAGAAAAATATTAAAGATATCCGAATTCAAGCCTCGGTAGCTACTTTATCCGACGACAGAGCAGCCGAGCTTAATGGCCAAGCAGATAGGTTGCAACAGTCATATAATATATTGGTAAAAGAAGCGTTGAAAAATAGATCAGCAGAAACCCCTCCCGCTGCAGCGGTAACGGGCGCCGCGGGTAAGC
>Ga0209499_1001374_pt1 | contig 17038 bp, 11 predicted proteins | sample C_130208_EF_Meta_FD_187306 | JGI IMG/M metagenome (GOLD analysis project Ga0209499, IMG submission 187306) | Freshwater microbial communities from Lake Croche, Canada to study carbon cycling - C_130208_EF_MetaG (SPAdes) (version 2) | ecosystem: Environmental > Aquatic > Freshwater > Lake...
GGTTCATATAGACATCGAACACCTGATTGGCCCCGGCAACGGCGGCGATGAACAGGGTTGAGATGAACAGAAGGCGGAAATTTCGGTTGGTCAGGGCTGTTAGGGTCCGCCGCGCCATGTCCATGAAAGACTGCCGGGGAGCCGCATCTGTGGGCTGTGGCAGATAGGGGATCTGATTGCGGGTCATCCAAGCGGTCGTGAACATCCAGATCAAAATCAGGCTGGAGATGACAATGGCGAAAGTGGCATAATTGTCCCGGTTCATCAGCCCGTTGGGGAAGGCCTTACTGGCTGGAAAAATGAAGCTATAGGTCGAGAAGATAAAGGCGACACCAATCGACCAGCCCAGCACCATGCGATAGGTGATGATTGAGGTGCGCTCGCGATAGTCTTCCGACAGTTCAGCGGCTACAGCATTCCATGGCACGACAAAAAAGCCCATCGCGCACCGGACCAAGACCGTTGTGACAAGCATCCAAGCTGTTAGTCCGTGGACGGATAGTCCAACCGGCGGACGAAACAGCAGGAACATGAATAGAGCCGTCGGGACGATTGCGGCCAACATGAAGGGGTGGCGCCGTCCCAATCTTGACCTGAACCCATCGGACCAGGCGCCGATCATAGGATTGCTGATGGCATCGACGATCAGGGCTATGGCCAAGACCGCCGAAGCATAGGAGGCCGGCAGGCCTAGGATCTGGGAATAGTACAGAAGCAGCAGGGTCTGGAACGCGAAATCCTCATGTTGCCCAGGCAGAGAGCCCAAACCTTGGAAGAATTTGGTCGCAAAGGGCACGGGCCCGGATCGGCGCTGCGCCCTCGAAAAATGCGGCGCGCTGTCGGCCTGAGACGTTGTGTTCACGTCGGTCATGCGGGCGCCACGCGAAACTGTCGCTCAGGATCATTGGCGGGGACGATATTGCCATCATGGGCGTGGATCATGGCCCCGTCGGGCGCATATTGCAAAATATAGGACTTACGCGTTTCGCCTGTGGTGTTCGGACCGGTCCGATGCGGGGTGAGGGACGAGAACACCACCACGTCACCGACCTTGGCCGGAACGGCAACAGGGTTTTCAGGATCCTTGAAACATTCCAGGCCGAGGGGCGCAATATCATGATGCAGCGTGCCTATATGGTGCAGGCCCGGCGCGACCCAAGGGCAGCCATTGTCCAAGGTCGCATCGCTCAAGGGCACCCAGCAGGTCAGATATTGCTGGGGTTCGGTAAAGGTGTAGCCATTGTCCTGATGCCAGGGAAATTCCTCAGGATTGCCCGGTTTCTTATAAACCGCCTGATCCCAATAGAGGCGCGCATCGGCACCCAGCGTATCGTGGGCAATATCGGCAAAGACCGGGTGCTGCGCGAAGGCCTTTAGGGTCTCTGACTTCTTGACCAGATGGACCGTGAAGGTGATGGCGTCAGCCTTGGCGATGAACATCTTGCCATTGTGCTGTTCACGCAGCATCTGTTCGAACTCGTGCTCGAAGGGGTCAATAGCTTCGCGGACAGCTTGAATTTCATCGGCGCTAAATACGCCTTCGAGCAGGAAATAGCCGTCGCGGTCATACTGATCAGCCTGATCTTGGGTCAGTCGGCGCAGGGGGCCGCCCGAACAGCGCCATTCAAAACTGGTATTGCGGCTGTGCTTACGCATTCCGTTTCCCACCCCATGACCCATTTCCGAGTGATTTCGCTCGGTATTTTTATTGGTTGATCGACGCTATACACATCTAGGACAAGGAGCAACGGCTAGGCCGCGCTCTTCAAGACGCCTCGCCACAGAGGCGCTCGATAAAGATCTGATCGAAGGCCGCGCGGTCGCGCCAGCCTGTGGCGACCGCCATCAAACTACCGGTCGCATCAAGGCGGGTCAGACCCTCATCGGTCACGCGGATAGGCAGGTTTTCCATCTCCAGCCCAGCCTCCGTGATGGCCAGATAGACCGCGACCGCATCATATTGCGTGGTCGAGCGCCGCGCCAATTGATCGGCGGGGGCTTTCAGCGCGCTCAGCCACTGTCGGTAATGGGCCAGAACCTCAGCGGCTGTGCTGTTGGGATGACCGGTCGCGAAATCATAGAAGCGCTGATAGTCCTCACCGGCCAGCAGGATGTGCCCACAACTGTCCAGCGGAGTGATGGTGATTGCCCAATCAGCCGACAGAACCGCTTGCGCGGCGGCAATATCGGCAAAGACGTTATATTCGGCTGACGGGGTTTCAGATCCGCGATAGCCAATGCGGACCGAGCCACACATGCCGACAAACCTTGCGCGCCGAACGATCTCAGGACGCCGCCTTATGGCTTCGGCAATATTGGTAAAGGGGCCGATGCCGATCACCGTCACCTCATCCTCGGCCTCCATGATGGTTTGGATCATCGCCTCGACACCCTCATCGATCACGCGCGGATGGGCGTTCAGCGCCGCTTCGCCGCCAATCCCAGCGAGGAGGGGACCTTGAAGTGCGGCGGGGACCTTCAGATCGCCGCCGATGCCCAAACCAATCGGGATGTCCTTGCGTCCGGCCGCCGCGAGCAAGCCTGCGCATAGTCCAGCGCGATAACGCACATCCCCGCTGACCGTCGTGATCAGGCGCAGATCAAGTTCCGGACTGGCGAGCAGCAGGGCCAAGGCCCAGCTATCATCTATGTCGGTGCCAATATCGGTATCGAGAATAGTGATCTTCGGCTTCACAGACGGGGTCTTTCTACAAGGCGCTGAGCGTCGCTGCGGTCTCGAGCCGAGCGATCTGGCCCTCATCAAGGGTCAGGGTCTGCCCAGCGATAAGGGTGAGTTCTAAGGCTGAAACCCGGTCCCGATAGGCCAGGTGGATAGAGCCAGAGGATTGGGGCCTGAGCACCACACGACACAACCGGCCTCTTTCCACTGCCGCAGAGACCAGCACCGCGCCGTCGGCCCTTAGGCCATTAAAAGACAGATCCGACCAGTCGGCTGGGATGGCGGGAAATAGGCGTATTCGCCCCGGCGCGCTCTGGATCAGCATGGTTTGGACCGCATCCGCCGCACCCATCGCGCCCTCTATCGTGAAGGCACCAAAAGGGGCCTTGCCATAGCCTAGGCGGCGCCAGTCTCCGTTGGCATGAAAGCCATTGGGAAAGACAAAGGCGGCTTGATAGTCCAGCAACCTTTTGCGGGCCGTCTCGCCATCCCCGATGCGCGCAGACAGGGCTGCGGCCCAAGCATGGCTATAGCCCATCCAAAAATCGCCAGAGGCTCGATCAAGCTCGGCGACGGTTGCTCTCGCCAGATCTCGGTCCGGCTCCAGTCCCTCTAGACTGTCGAACAGCCCGAGCGGATGGATGCCCACCGCGTGGGAAAAATGGCGATGATGTTCGGGGTAGGGCACGCCCTGTGCCACCAAGAGGGACCCGGTCTCCGATAGGCTGTAGGGCGGAAATTCGCCCTCAACCTTGCGCCAATGTTCGGCTTGGTCGGGAAGGTCTAGGGCCTCGGCCATATCTGACGCCGCGCCAAGAACCCAGCGAAAGAGGCTCAAATCATAGCTGCTCCAGCCCTCAACCCAAGCCTCTGGCCGATTGTCGCCAACCTCGGGCGAGGAGGACAGGGCGACCGACCGAAAGCCCTGCGCATCGCGCTGATCGCTGATGGCCTCTACAAAATCACAGACCCCTTGGAGATAGGGATAGGCCCGATCTTGAAGAAACTGGCGATCTTGGCTGTAGCGCCAATGGAGATGGAAATGATGGGCCAACCACGCGCTGGTGGATACCGAATGGGTATATTGCCGCCATCCGCCCAGTTGCCGATTGGCAATATCGGCGGTCATGGGCACGTTCAGTCCCGCAACCCCGTAGAACCGGTGCGTCCAGTCTCGGCAGCCTTGCCTTGTCTCCCAGAGCCAATCGAGGAAGCCTAGACCCGCTTCAAGTTGGTCACCGACATAGGTGGGCCAATAGGTCATTTGGGTATTGAGATCATGGTGATAGTCGCCCTTCCAAGGTGGCAGGCGGCCATCGTCTGTGGTCCACACCCCCTGAAGGGCGGCAGGCGGGCAACCGCGCCGCGCCGCTGCACCGAACTGGGCGAGGCCCGCATAGTAGGTCTGCTCGATCAACGGGTCTGGAAGCTGGACTCTGCCGCGTGACCAGTAACCCGCCCACCAGGCTGCAACGGCTTGCGTCTCGTCAGCAAAGGGGGAGGTGAGGGCCTCATTGACGGTGGCCACGGTTGTTTGCAGTAGGTCGCCCTCAGAGCCCGTTGCGATATGCCAAGCGGCTTGCCACAGATCGTCTTGGGTCTCGTGTGCGACAGCGACAGCAAAGCCAAAGTCGCCAAAACCCTTTTGGAAAAATCCATCCAGAGCCTCATTGGACACAATCACTGGCGCGGGATAGCCAAGATCCCAGGCATTGTGACGGCTCAGATTGAAGCCCTGGTCGGGCGACAGGCCTTCGGGCGGGCCACCGAAGGGCGGTGTGATCAGGCGGACGCTTGGTACGGCACCCTTGACCTGCAGCCGCCCGACACTGCCCGTGGCGGTGATGATGGCAACAAGCTCCGATCCATCGGCGAAATCTATTCGGGCCAAGCCGGTGGCCCGCTCAAGATGCCAGTGGGTGGCGGGCGCAGCAAAGGTCAACTCGAGCCGACCGGCTGACAGCCGGGTTGGCCCGGCGCGGTTATAGGGCTCCTCAAGCAGGGATTTGAGACGGTCATGATCGCCTGCCCGATGGGCCGCTGCGACAAGGTCCCAGCGATAGTCCGCACCTTCATATTCGGGGATGGGGCGAAGGTCCCAGAGGTCGGCACGATCTAGCGACAGACAGACCGTGTTGGCCTTGCCCCAAAGACTGATACCCACCCGCCCATCACCAAGCGGCAAGCCCTGATCCGACGACGGCGGCGGCTCGTCAAAGCTAAGCGAATGATGCCAAACGGGGTGGGAGGGGTCGAGCATGGGTGAAACAGCCTCAAGCCACAACGCGGTATGTCAACTTGAGCTTAGAGCCCGAACCTTGGGAGTCAAAAGGAAAAGGGCCGCGCCACTTTCGCCAAGCCGCCGCCGTGAAATACGCGGATCATCTTAATCCCCGTGAACGACTTGTGAAACCGCTCCGCCCGTAACATAGTTTGACATTGTAAGGCTTGGACTGGGTTGGCTTGTGGCTTTCACGTCGGGCTGTCTATGACCAGTAAAACGTTTTTAGCGTCGACAGAACGCTTACGGAGCCCTCAGTCAGTGACCCTCAATAAGATGCAAGCGACCATCACACCGACCGCTCCCGTAATGAGCCGGGCTGAGGCCTTGGCCATTTTGACAGCGCCCGGTGAGCCCTATGCCCTTGAGACCAAGACCATCCGGGGCCGGGCCCAGAAGGTCTTTGCCCACGCCCCGGCATCCCTTGGCGAAATGTTTGAAGCCACCGCCAGCGATCTACCGTTCATCATCTATGAGCAGGAGCGGATCAGCTTTGCGGATACCCAGCGCCAAGCCCAAAAGATCAGCCGCCTTCTGGTTCACCACTTTGGGATCGTGAAGGGGGACCGGGTCGCCATCTCCATGCGAAACTATCCCGAATGGATTCTGGTCTTTCAGGCCGCGACCTCGATCGGGGCCATCGCGGTTGCCATGAATGCGCACTGGCAACCCGACGAGATGGCCTATGGCTTGGCCGACAGCGGCTCCAAGGTCCTGTTCGCGGACGCGGAGCGGCTCGAGCGATTGGCGCGGGCCAAGGTTGACCCGGCCCTGAAGGTCGTCTCTGTGCGCGCCGGTCAGGTTGCAGGTGCGGAGGATCTGGCAGATCTCTTGGCCCGTTTCGATGGACCCGCCCTTGCGGCGGTGACGGTCGATCCTGAAGATAACGCGATCATCTACTACACCTCGGGCTCGACGGGCTTTCCAAAGGGCGTGGTCTCAACCCATCGCAACGTCATCTCAGCGCTGATGTCTTGGGAGTTGGACCTTCGGGCGGGTGCCTTAAGCAGCGGCATTCCAATGGTTCAGCCTGCCGAGCAACCCGCGACCCTTCTGGGGGTGCCGCTCTTTCACGTCACCGGCTCCCACGCCGTTTTCCTTCAGTCCTATCGCACCCAGCGCCGTTTGGTGGCCATGTACAAGTGGGACCCCGATCACGCCGCCAGCCTGATTGAGCGCGAGCGGATTACGACCTTCACCGGACCTGCGGCCATGACCGGCGATCTGGTTCGCGTGGCCAAGGAGACCAACAGGGACCTATCCAGCATGGTCAGCGTCGGCGGCGGCGGCGCGCCCCGCGCCCCAGAACAGGTCCGCCAGATCGAAGCCTCGTTCGAAAAGGCCCTTCCTGCCACGGGCTGGGGGATGACCGAGACCAATGCCATCGGTACCGGCATCGGCGGCCTTGACTATCTGGGTCGTCCGGCCAGTTCGGGACGTTGCTCCGCGGTGTTGGAACTCCTAATCGTCAATGAGGCGGGGGAGGCCCTTAGCGCGGGCGAGCCGGGAGAGCTGCTGGTTCGGGGCACCTCCGTCTTTCCGGGCTACTGGAACCGCGACGACCTCAACAAGACCCTTTTCGAGGATGGCTGGTTTCGCACCGGCGATGTGGCTTATCTGGATGAGGAAGGCTTCTTGTTCATCGTCGACCGGATCAAGGACCTGATCATCCGAGGCGGCGAGAACATCGGTTGCGGACAGGTCGAAGCGGCCTTGCTGACCCATCCCGACATTCACGAGGCGGCGGTCTATGCCGTTCCGGACGAGCGTCTGGGCGAAGAGGTCGGGGCAACGCTGTTTAGTGACAAGGAACTCGATCCTGAAGCCATCCGCCACTATCTTGCCGGTCACCTCGCGAAGTTTGAGGTCCCCCGCTACATCCTGATCACGCACGAGCCCCTGCCGCGCACCGCATCAGGCAAGATCTTGAAACGTGACCTGCGGGCAGAAGCGGTGAAATATTTTACGAGCCTGGCTTAGGGCTTGACCATCAACCCATTAGAAATTTGAGGGCGACTATGAGGATCACCTTTGGACTGGCAGCGGTATTGCTGCTCTTTGCCACCACGCCCGCTCCGGCGACGGCCAACCCGAGAAATGCCTTGGATGCCTATGTCGAAGCGCCCGATCCAGCCTTTGGCTGGACGGTAGACCATCGCTTTAGCGGCCCTGGCTATCATGGCGCGGTGCTGGCCATGACCTCCCAGACTTGGCTCGATGCCTCGAAGGTCGATAAGCCGGTCTGGAAACATTGGTTGACCGTCATCGTCCCCGACGATCTCAGATTTTCGAAAAGCTTTCTCTACATCACGGGCGGTGAAAATACCGATCCAGCACCCCAGACCTTGCCTGCACGCTTTGCCAAGATGGCCGTAGAGACCCATTCCGTGGTGGCGGAGTTGGACGATGTCCCCAACCAGCCCCTGCGCTTTACTGAGCAGCCGGACCGTCCCCGCGTTGAAGATGAAATCATCGCCTATCAGCAGGCCAAGTTCGCCAAAGACCAAAACCCGCTCAATCTGGTGCGTCTGCCCATGGTCAAGAGCGGCACCGCAGCCATGACCGCGGTTCAGCAATATCTGCAGAGCGAGGAGGGCGGTAAGATCAAGATCGATGGCTTTGTCGTGTCAGGCGGCTCTAAGCGTGCTTGGACGGCTTGGCTGGTCGGGGCGCTTGATCCACGGGTGGTGGCCATTGTGCCTATCGTCATCAATGTTCTCGATGTCGAAGCGACCACGCGGCACCATTGGGAAGCGATGGGCTATTTTTCGCCTGCGCTGAAGGACTATGTCGAAAACGGTCTCATCCCCGCCGCGATCGGGTCGCCGGGCTTGACCCAAGTCAACCAGATCGAGGATCCCTTGAACTATCGGGATCGGCCGTCGATGCGGATGCCTAAGTTCGTCATCAATGCCGTCGGAGATGAATATTTCCCGCCCGACAATACCCAGTTTGGCTATCACCTCCTGCCGCAAACCAAGCGCTTGCGGATGATCCCCAATTCCAAGCATTCCACGGCGGGCACCGATATCCAAGACAGTATCACCGCCTTTTATGACAGCATTTTGAACGGTCGCGAGCTTCCGGACTATCAATGGACCGTCCGGCGCGATGGGGCCATCGTCGTCCACTCCAAGGCCCAGCCAACAGAGGTCAAGCTCTGGCAGGCGACCAATCCTAAGGCTCGAGACTTCCGCGTCGATACGATCGGCAAGGCGTTCACCGCTACCAGCTTGCAGCGCGCTAAGGATGGCACTTGGGTCGGCTCAGTCGGCAAGCCCGCCAACGGCTGGACCGCCTATTTTGTCGAAATGACCTATCCGAGCGGCGGACTCTATCCGCTGAAATTCACCACAGAGGTCTCGGTGACGCCCAATGTTCTGCCTTTCAAATGGAAAGATGCCAGACCCATCATCGCGCCCGACACTCACCAGCACTGATATAGAATCAAGGAGTTATTGACCATGACAACCCCAGAACAGGTTGGACTTTCCTCCGAGCGGCTCGCGCGGCTCGATGCGGTGATGAAGAAGCGCTATGTCGACAGCGGCATGCTGCCCGGCATCATGACGCAGATCTATCGCAAGGGTCAGCATGTCCATACGGGCATGGCCGGTCACATGGACTTGGAGCGGTCCAAGCCCATGCAGGAGGATGCGATCTTCCGCATCTATTCCATGACCAAGCCCATCACCGCCGTCGCCCTGATGATCCTTGTCGAAGATGGAATGATCGGCCTCGATGACGATGTGCAAACCTATATTCCCGAATGGAAGGGGCTGGGCGTCTATGCCAGTGGGGTCTCGACCCTAGTTCCGGGCATGCCTGAGAGCTTTATGACGACGCCGACCGCGCGGCCAATGAAGGTGATTGATCTGGCCACCCATACAGCGGGCCTGACCTATGGCTTTTTGATGCGCACCGCCGTCGATGCCGCCTATCGTCGCCACAAGATCAACGATTTCCAGACCCCCGGCGGCCTAGAGGGCATGATCCAGCAGCTGGCCGGACTGCCGCTGGAGTTCTCGCCCGGCACCCAATGGAACTATTCCATCTCCATCGACATTCTCGGCTATCTGATCGAGAAGGTGTCCGGCATGGCCTTTGGCGAGTTCCTGCGCACCCGACTGTTCGAGCCCCTCGGCATGGTCGATACCGGCTTCCATTGTCCGCCCGAAAAGATCTCGCGCTTCTCGTCCTGCTACGTCCCCGGCGAAGGCGGCGGCCTCAAGCTTCAAGATGACGCCCAAAAGAGCAGCTATGCCAAGCCCCCGTTACTCGAGTCCGGAGGAGGGGGCCTCGTCTCCACCACCCACGACTATATGCGGTTTTGCCAGATGATGGTGAAGGGCGGCGCCCTCGATGGGGTGCGTATCCTCAGCCCAAAGAGCGTGGCCCTATTCAGCCTCAACCACCTACCCGGCAATCAAGACCTGACCGAGCTGGCACCGGCCGGCGCCTTCTCGGAGTCCGGCTATAGCGGCATCGGCTTCTCGCTCGGCTGCGGTGTCAATATCGATGTGGCCAAGACCCGGCTGCCCGGTACGGTTGGTGAATATTTCTGGGGTGGGGCTGCCTCCACCGCCTTCTGGATCGACCCCAAGGAAGACCTCACGGTCGTCTTCATGACCCAAGTCATCGGCACCGAAGCCCGCCTAACCCTGCGCCGCGACCTTCGCACGCTGGTCTATTCGGCCATGACCGAGAGCTTTGCTTGAGCCGATAGGACTGTGCCCATCCGGATCTGAAAGGGTTCGGATGGGGCTTATCTGCGACCCCTAGCTAATGAAAACTGGCCTGAAAGGATGTCGCCGTTAGCGACAGGTGGGCCTCTAGGGGAGGGTGAAGCTCGAAGGCTTTGGGCTCGCGGGCAAAGTTCCACAGTCTGACCAAGGACCACTCCGCACGCCGCTCATCCGCGGCGGCCAGTTCGTTGCGGCTAATATAGAAGGGCGTGCGCTCCCAACCGTTGGTGGTCTTGACCTCGATTAGGCGCGGGCTTCCATCTGGATTGAAGCTGGCAATATCATAGCCTGCCCCATCGCCGTCTTCATCGGCCACCCACCGCACGGCCTTGGCGAGGTCATCCCGACCGGCCAAGGCTAGACTGCTGCGTTCATGGGCTAAGACCCGTTCCTCACCCGCGCGCCCGAGGGCTCGATTTTTCTCATCTCGCCCCGCCACATCGAATTTCCGGGCAATGTGCAGCATCTGTTCCAACTCTTGCGGCGCAGGCCCATTGCTATGGGTTGGAGGCGGCCCGATCCAGAGGGGAGGCGCTTCATAGAGACCGCTCGACGGCATTGTGCCCAACGCAACGGGCCGCCAAATGGGATGGAGGTCTAGCCAACGGACGACAGCATCAACGAGGGACAGTTGGAAATTGAAGGCGGGCTTGTAGCCAATGATCCAATCTTCACCCAGCCCCTTAAGAACGGCGCTAATGTTCTGGTGCTTAAATTCGACCGATCCCTCTGACCGGTTGCGCAGCCGAGGCACCAATCGCCTTCGATGGTCGGCCTTGGTGTAGGGAACCCCAGAGACGTCATTGACCAGCATCGCGAAATAGTCCGCAACGATCAGATCATTCTCCTCGTCGGTCCAAGCCTCAATCGACATTATAGCAGGCTAGGGGTGCAAAAAGACTTTGTCATCCCCAATGGATCAGCGCGACGCCACCGGTGAGATGGTCGGGGCAGGGGGCGGAACCCCCGCTGTCGGGCTACGTTTGGGCATCATCTTCGCTGCCGCCGCCATCTCCTTGGCATCAATGCCACCGTCATGGCTGCTATCGATCAGCGCAAAATAGGTCTTGAGCATCTTGACCGGACCCTTTGCCCCGCCGCGCAGTTCAGACATCTCGATCTTACCGTTCATATTGTCATCGAGGATGCCCATCAGCAGATTGCCCTGAAGCTGGGTTTCATAGTCTGGCGTCTGGTGGGCTACGGTCTCGTCGACCCAGCGATAGTGCAGATAGGTGGCCATCATCTCTTCGGAGGTCTGCTCCCCCATATAGACGGTCTTGGTCGGGTCGGGGTTGCCGGGATTGCGGGTAGAATTGTCATAGGTCCAGCGCGCAATGATCTTGGCCCCCGCCGGTACCTTCAGGGGGTCCTTCAAGAAGTACTCATATTGCCAGCTAAAATCATAGCGGGGCAGCGCCAGTAACTTGTCCTCCTTGCCATTGGGATAGAGAATCGACACCTGGGCCGAGCCGCCACGCACATGGGCGTGAGGGGTAATGCCATAGAGGATCGCGTCCTTCGGAAACTCAATATAGCTGGTTTCCTTGTGGAACTCCTCCCCCGGTGGAATCTCGATGGCGAAATCGAAGATCAGGAAGGTGCGCAGGACATAGGTCGGTTCCTGACCCTTGGGATAGAAATAGAGCCCCATCTGGGTCTTCTCGGTCGTTTCCTTGCCATAGGGCGTATAGTGGTTCTGGAAGCCGACGCCCCCTGAGGCAGGCACCCATACGCCAGTATCGTCTGGCTGGATGTTCGACCCACGGCCTGGGCCATAGCCGCCCAAGGACGCGCCCCATTGGCTCTCAGAGAAGGTGTCACCCACATGGTCGGTGCCAACGACACCGGTCAGAATATGGTGCACCGCTTGACGATCGGTGATGCGGAAGGTGGTGGCCTTCATCCAGCGGCCCTCAGACATGGCATTGGCCACGACCGGGTGTTGATAGTCCATAATCCCAGTCGCGGGGACCTTGACCGGTGGCACGTCGAGGATCACGTCCGGCTTTCCCAGAGGCCACTCGGGCGCTTGGAAGGTCACCTTTTGCAAGGGGTCTTCACCCGTGCCGCGCGGTGCGCCCGCTTCAATCCAGTGAACCAGCGTCTTTCTCTGGTCCAAGGTCAGGCGGTCATCATCCTTGAACGCCCCCACGGTTGGGTCCGCCAGATAGGGCGGCATGCGGTGGGTTCGGATGACCTCGCGGATCATCGGCGAGAAGGCCTTGATCTGGTTGTAGGTGTTGAGGGGCATCGGCCCGATCCCGCCGGGCTGATGGCAGGTGGCGCATTTGGCCTGGATAATCGGTGCGACACTATCGGTGTAAGAGATCTTCGCGTGGCTGGACGCCTTGGCTCGCTCGGGGAAAGTCAGCGCTTGACCCAAGGCAGCGCGGGCGGGCAGGGCGATTTTCTCGCCCGCCATCAGGCCCTCGAGGGCCGGCTTGGCACCGTCCACCGGTCCGCGATAGGCGATGGTCCAGCGGCGCGGATCGATAACGATGACCTCGGCCGCGCGGGTGACGCCGAGGGCTTCGCCCACCAACTGCTCATAGTCAAAGAGGATCGGTATATCGAGACCAACAGCCTTGGTGTCGGCCACAACGGCCTCGCGCCGCGCGCCGATGCGGCTGTCCAAGCCAAACAGTTCCAGACCCTTGGGATAGGCAGCCTTAAGAGCCATGAGCGCCTTGGCATCTGCCCGCAGACGCCGGTCACCGGGCGCATAGGTCACCAGAACCACGGCCTTGGCATCCCGCATCCGGTAGAGCTGGTGACCGAGGAGATTCTGATCCGCCAAAAAGAAATCATCGACGCGACTTGGGCTCACGGCGGGCTTGGTTTGAGCCACCGCAGGAAAGGCGCCTTGCCCTACACTCAGCGCGGCAATCGTCCCCATGACCTGCAGTAGGGTTGCCAAATGTCTCGTCGTGATCTTGCCCAAAATCGCCATAACCGTTCCCATTTCCCTTGTTTTGAGAGAGGGGTGCCTCTTACGGACGCCGCCTCATATCCTTAACCGAAGGCTATTGCCCTTCTGGATAGATCACCGGAAGCACTAATGCCGACGGATGGCTGGCATCCATATAGATCATATTGGTCGCAACCCGCGCAGGCAGCCTGTGCTCACCGGGGGCCTCACCCGTATTGGGATTGACCTCGAAGCGCGGACTATTGGATGAGGTGATATGGAGCGCGATGCGGTGGCCTCGCTCAAAGGTCAGGGCCGTGGACCAGAGGTCAATTTCTAAGGCTTCCGGGGCATTGGGCGTCATCATCTTGACCTGATCGGGCATCCGACCATTGCGATAGCGGGTCCGGATTGGCGCATCGAGGACCAAAGCCTCATAGCCGTCAGGATAGACATCGACCAGCTTGGCGACAAAATCCGTATCGAGCCCGTCGGTTGCCCCATAGAGTTCCACCTTCACCGGTCCAGCAATCGACAGGTCCTTTTCCAGAGCGGGCGTTTGGAAGCGCAGATAATCGCTTCGATCCCCGATGGACCGTTGATCCATCGGGCCTCGATCAAAGGTCAGATTGGCTCCACCAACGGTCTGCACAGGCTTAGCCGGATCAAACTGATAGCCAATCTTGGCGCTGTCGACGGCGGGTGCCTTGATGGTCAGTGCCTTGTCCGGCGTCAAATAGTAGGACACTGGGCGATTGGCTGGGGGCCAGTTGGCGGACGCTACCATCCGAGACTTGGCTGACAGAGCCCCCTTCTGGGCTGATCCCATCATATAGTAGTTCACCGGCGGCTCAGCCATGATGCCGTTGTCGATCCCCTTGAGCCAATAGTCGAACCAGCGGATTTCTTGCTCGCCCGACAGCTTCAAAGAGTCAAAGCCAGGATATTCCAGATTGCCGGACAGGGGGCCATGACCGAAGGGGCCCATCAGCAGCTTTTGATTACCGCGTGCGCCCTTGGCCCCGTGATTTTGCAGATATTCAAAGTTGGAAATGTTGCCGTGGTTGAAGATGTCGTACCAGCCGCCGACATTGTAGATCGGGATCTGAATATATTTGCGGTTTTCACTCATGGCCGCGCGGTTCCAGAACACATCATCAGCCACCCGGCGGCGCTGTTGGTCGAGCACCGCGTCAGACATGCCTTGGCCCTTGGACCAGCCCAGCACGTCCTTTTCTTTTAAGACCCCGCCCGGATAGCTGTTTTGCAAGAGGTCAAAGGGTGCCACCACCACATAGGCCGCCGTCAGGTGCGGCGGGGCCGTCATGGCCGCTAAATTCGAGGTGATGCCCATGGCTGATCCGCCGGAAAGTCCAACCTTACCCGTGCTCCAAGGCTGAACTGCAGCCCATTCCACACTATCATAGCCATCCTCGACGTCATTTTCGAAGGCGGTGTAAAAACCCTCTGAGTGGCCCTTGCCCCGGACGTCCTGATGAACAAAGACGAAACCAGCATCCGTATAGTGTTTGGCCACAGCCGCTAAGGCTGCGCGGGTCTTAGACCCATCCGGGTCTCTCTTGGGGTCGGGACGGCCATCCTTCAGATAGGGCGTCCGCGTCATGATAACGGGCCAAGGTCCTTTGCCTGCTGGTAGATAGACATTAGCCGCGAGCCGCGTTCCGTCGCGCAGGGTGGCAAAGGCTTCGATGGCGCCAGCCGGAATCGGCGTTGCCGCCGCCGCGACCGGCGACTTGGTCAAGCCCGGCGTGAACGCACCGGTCGCTAAGACTATGGCCACAACGGATGCCACGCCAAACCTATTGATCATCTTCATCTGCATCCCCTCCCGAGGCGGATCATTGCGCGCCCGACCCTATCAAGCCGGTTCCACACCCCAGCGGATTGCCGGACCCTCAATCATCTAAGCACAGGCCGAGCAGGCGCGCCAACCCTCTGGAATGAGGAGTTCAGCCCTCCACCCAATCCAATCGCCGGGCCAAAAGCCCGGCCAGTCACCCCGTAAAGCGAAACGCCAGCATTGCGCGCCCTAAACCTACCCCAGCAGCGACCCTAGAAAGGGTACGGGAAGAGGTCATATGGGCGCGATCACTCCTGAAATTTCACTTTCATAAGTCACTGATTAGTCGAAAATTTTATGGACTTTTGTGGGGTAACGGAAGGCTATTGGCGGACAGGGTGGGATTCGAACCCACGGTAGGCTTCCACCTACGGCGGTTTTCAAGACCGCTGCCTTAAACCACTCGGCCACCTGTCCCTAGCGCGAAATACGGCTAAGCGAGCGGTCTTGTAGCGTTAGTCGGGCTGGGCGCAAAGGGATTTTCGCGCGGGGCGGGGGTGAAGTTTGCAACAGGGTTAACGGGTTGTTCAATGTCCTGTCCAACACTGTTGCCTTGATGTCGAGGCCTGTTGTTAGGCCCCGCGGGGATAGATGAGGCGAGCGTGATTTTGTGCCACCAGATCCGCAGAGGGTTTAAGGCAACAACTCTGTACCTCGCCTTTGGAATGGTCTTTGTCGGATTGGCCTTAAGCGCCTGTGCCACCGGTCCGGACGGTCGCTATTCGAAATATCCAACCTCGATGTCGGGCCATGGCCGCGCGCATGCCAAGCCGACCTATCGGGGCGCAAAGATCAAGCGGCCCGCGAGCTTGGGCGATCAGACCCTTGGCCGTTACAAGGTTGGCGATCCCTATCAGGTCGATGGTCGTTGGTATGTTCCGGCCGAGCAACCAGACTATGACGAGGTCGGGATGGCCTCTTGGTATGGTGATGCCTTCCACGCCAAGGCGACCGCCAATGGCGAGCTGTTCGACATGACGTCGCTGTCTGCGGCCCACAAGACCTTGCCCCTGCCGTCGATTGTAGAGGTGACCAATCTGAGCAATGGGCGGCGCGTCCGGGTTCGGGTCAATGATCGCGGTCCCTTTGTCGATGGGCGCATCATCGATCTGTCTCGGGCGGCGGCAAGCGAGCTTGGCTTTGCGGGACAGGGCTTGGCCAGGGTGAGGGTGCGCTACATTGGCCCCGCGCCCTTGGGCCGTCCGTCTGATGGACTAATGATCGCGGGCGTGACCGCGCCGCCTTATGCCGCGCCAACTGTGCGTGCGGCTTCAGAACCGATCCTCGCCCATTCGCCTGACCCCGCTCCCTTGATCGGTGGGTCTTCCTTTGAGGTCGCCGTCGGGGCCTTTTCAGACCAAGCTGCGGCTCAGCGTCTCGTTGATCGGCTAAGCGGTCCCCTTTCAGCCTCAGGGCAGGTGCGCTTGATACCGGTCGACCGTTCCGGAGCAACCCTCTACCGCGTCGTCATTACCGCCATCGCCGATGAGGCACAGGCCGTCGCGGTACGCCATCAGCTGTCGATATTTGGCCTGCTCGACGCACGCGTGATCTATCCCGGCGCAGCGCGTTGAGGCTCTGGCGCAAAGCCCCCTTGCGTCGCGGCGCGAACTGTCCAATGTGCGGGTGTGACCCAAGGACTGTTCATATCTTTTGAGGGCGGCGAGGGGGCTGGAAAGTCCACCCAGGTGCGCCGGTTACGCCAACGTCTCGCTGCGCTGGGCCGGGAGGTTGTGGCCACGCGCGAGCCGGGCGGATCGCCCGGTGCTGAGTTGATCCGCGACCTTCTGGTCAATGGTCCGGCTGAGCGCTGGTCGCCCATGACCGAGACCTTGCTGATGTATGCGTCGCGCCGCGACCATGTCGAGCGGGTGATTGTTCCGGCCCTAGAACGAGGGGCTGTGGTCCTGTCTGACCGGTTTCACGATTCCACACGGGCCTATCAGGGGGCGGGCGGCGGTGCGTCGCCAGAGCTGATCGCCGCGCTCGAAACCTATTGCTTGGGAAGCGTTCGCCCCGACTTGACCCTGATCATGGACCTGCCCGTCTCGGTGGGTCTGGCCCGGGCCATGGGGCGCGGCGGAGCGGAGGCGCGTTTTGAGTCCAAGGGCGAGGCGTTCCACGAAAAGCTGCGCCAAGGCTTTGCCGATATTGCGGAGGCGGAACCGGAGCGTTGCCGCCTGATCGATGCGGATCAGACGCCTGATGTGCTCGAGGCCCTGATATGGGACCTGGTGCAACCGGCCTTGGCGGCGCGGTCATGAGTGAAGCGCCCCTTCATCCGCGTGACGTCTACCAGATAGATGGCGCGCAGGAGGCTGAGCAGGCCCTACTTGATAGCCTGTCCCGCGGACGTTTGCATCACGCCTGGCTGCTGGTCGGGCCAGAAGGTGTCGGCAAGGCGACCTTCGCCTATCGCGCGGCCAGACGGTTGCTGGGCGCTGTATCAGAGCCAGAGTTCGGGCTCCTAGGCTCTGATCCCCATGATCCCGTCTGTCGCCAGGTCGCCGCTCAATCCCATCCCGACCTGATGGTGCTGGAACGCTCTGTTATCGACGGC
>Ga0209499_1001375_pt1 | contig 17030 bp, 28 predicted proteins | sample C_130208_EF_Meta_FD_187306 | JGI IMG/M metagenome (GOLD analysis project Ga0209499, IMG submission 187306) | Freshwater microbial communities from Lake Croche, Canada to study carbon cycling - C_130208_EF_MetaG (SPAdes) (version 2) | ecosystem: Environmental > Aquatic > Freshwater > Lake...
CTCGCGCCGGGTAGAGCAGTTCCGTTCCGTCGGGCGCGCAGACGCGGTAGCGATACAGGCTGCGCCCGCCGCGCGCCGCGAGTGTCAGCTTGCGCTGCTCGCGTGCTTCGGCATCCAGCCTGATCGACTTAAGCGCCGCAATCAAGCTGTGCCTGATCTTTTCGGCGCTGGTGAGACTTGGCGCGGCGTCGTACAGCCCCAACAACCGGGCAGCAAAGGCCCACTCTTCGTCAGTCATCTCCGCGTCGGGCTGGTTTCCTCGGCGCGCAGGGAAACGGGTGTCGTAGTCCTCGCCAAGCATGGCGCGGACAGTTTGTTCAAACTTCATGACCTGTCGTCTCCTTTGTTGGCAGGCCGCATGCTTGCCGCCAAATGCCGTTGGTACTTCTCTTGACCGGGGAAGAAGCTCGCGCCCCGGATCGCTGCCGCGCAACAAGCCACCGCGTTGAAGGCCCCGCCCTCGCTGAAGGTGGTCTTGAGCAACGCCTCGCAGAGGTCAGCAGCGGCCTTCAACCCATCCTCATAGCTGGCGTCGCCCCAGTGCATGACGAAGCTGCACGGCTCGCTGCAGCCGCCGGTGATCGAACCGTCGGGGTGTGAGACGCCGTTGCACGGGGTGTCGGGCTCCATACCGGGCTCGCCAAGCATAGCGTGGCACCGGCGAACAGGCAGCCCGCCAGCGGCGTACAGCGGGACCGCAGTCCAGCCTTGGGCGTGCTCTCTTGCGCTCAGCGGGGTGAACCACAGTTCCTGCGCGCCGCTGGGGCTGGTGTACAGGTAGGCAGCGGGCTCAGTCATCAGTTGGTCCTTGAAAAGTGATAGCGTCGAAATCGCCTTCAGTTTTGTAAGGCTTCAGGTCTGCCTGCACCAGCAAGGTTAACTTCTCGAGTGGTGTGGTGTCTGTGCGCCACATCAGGACCTTCAGCTCCGCCAGCGCCGTGGAAACCGTGAACCACACCTTGCGTTTGCCGTCGGTCAACAGCCACGCGTTTTCGGCGAGATCCTGCTGCAGATGCCAGTCAGTCATCGCGCCTACTCCTTTGCGTTGTCGGCCAGCTTGGCCATGATGATCTCAACAATTGCCTCGTTGGGCCCGACCGGGCCCTCATCGAGGCGCACCCAGCCCTCAAAGTGGCCTAGCGCTACAGCGGCTCCGCGCCGGTTCATGACAAGTCGCCCATCAGGCTCATGTCCTCGACCATGCTGACAAGCCCGTCGAAGTCCTCGTTGGGGCCCAGCAGGTCGGCCATCACCAGCACCGCGTCGAGGGCGACGCCGTTATCCTCGGCGAGGTTGACGAGGTACTCGTAGCGGGTGTCAGCGCCCTCGTCCTTGTATCGCTCGTTGAACACGGTGCGCTCGTTGTTGATGCGGTTGATTTCGTCTCTCACGTCAGTCTTCTCCAATGGTCAGGCCGTCGGCCACAATGCCGTCGGCGATGTCGGGGAAATAGCGATACTCGATCACGGTGCCGCCGCCCCACTGCAGGGCGTCGTCGGGCAGGTGCTCGGCGACCCAGTCGTCGGCGGCAGGCGTCTGCGCCACGAGGACGAGGAAGCTGTCGCAGTCGTTGATGCGGAAGTCAGTCATGTCGTCGTCTCCGTTGCTGATGGCGCGCCTTAAGCACGGGATTGAACTGGTGTCAAACGGCGTTTATGCCGTCACCAGCGCGCGGTAAGCCGCTTCAACAGCCTGCAGGTCCAGAAGCTGGGCCATAGAGCCGCCGTTCGCGTACCGCACCGAGCGGTAGTCCTTAAGGACCAAAACGCCGTTGGCGTTTACAGAGAACTGGTTGCCACGGTACTCGCCCAAACCCGACGCAGCGAGGTTAGTGGCGACGCGGCGGCGCTGGCGGTCAGCTGGGACGGTTTCGGTAAGCGCGCGCGTGAGCATTTTCACTTGGGCGGGGGTGATGTTGCGGTAGTTTACGGTCATTGGTCTGTGCGCGAGGCAGTTCTTGTACTGGGTGAAGTAGTTGCGCGCTTCGGCTAGCCAGCGCTTACGGCAATCGCTGCCGACAGCAGCATCCCGAGCAAAACGGACGCAGGCTTGGGCGAGTTCAAGGTTGGATTGTGCGGCGGTCATTGGTAGTCTCCTTCGTTGCTGATGCCGTACCTGTAAACTAGCTGGTTTACAGGGTCAAGCAGAAAAATGCAGGGTCAGGCGATGCGAGCGCCGTTGGCGTCGTAGACGTAGCCGACGGGGTTCACGTAGTAGTCGAGGTGGCGAGCGGCGGCGATGGACTGGAGGGCAGCCTCAAGGGTCTCCTCGGTCCAGTTATCCTGCTCCTGCAGGCTGTCTTCGGGGTGGGTGTACTCGATGACTACGGTGAAGGTCATGGTGTGTCTCCGGTCAAATGGGGTTAGGCAGCGGTTACGGTCATGTCAGCGAGAAACTGCTCGACAGTCTGGCCGCAAACATCAGCAGCAGCTTCAACCGAAGCATAACCAGCGTCCTCGATGAATGCCTGAACGGCAGCGGCTTCGGTCTCAGCGTTGTAGGTGGAAGTGATTGCGTTGGCGGTGATGGTGTAGGTGGTCATGGTCTGTCTCCGTTGCTGATGGCGCACCTTAAGCGCGCGATTGAACTAGTGTCAAACTATTAAATGGGCTCCGTTGAACCCCACGCGGTCACCCACGCGTTGTTGTCTACAAGGAAGCGCTGCGCGCCGATTTGGGTGACGGACGCCCCCTCGGCCTGCGCTGCGGCGACCATAGCGGCGCAATCGCCGTACGGCAGGTCGCGGTTCACTTGGCGTAGCCAGTACGCGGCGCGACTGTTTGAGGTGATGTAGGCGGCTTGGCGGATGGTGATCACTGGTCTTGTCTCCGTTGCTGGTGCACTTTCTTAGCGTGCGATATTTTGCATGTAAACCCCTAAATGAAAATAATTGCAACACCATGCCACACGCCACGTTTGCCACATTTAGCTACGTGTGACACCGCGTGGCAGGGTGGGTACGTGCCACGCGAGGCCACGCACACTGGGTTCCCCTTTATGGGGGCCCCGTGGCGTGCCGCGTTGCACCCCAGCCGTGGCGTGTGGCGTTACACCGATCACCTCGCTGCACACGAGGTCGTGTGGCACTCGTGTTGCACCCCTGATCTGGTATGTGCTATAGGGTTTAGTGTAAACACCATAGGGGATGACGTATGCGCAGCGGAGTGAGATCGGCCAGAGGCAACAGGCCGTCGGAGGAGTGGACGTTCGTCGCGTCGGTGTCGGACGAGACCGGCAAGTGGAGCCTGCACTCGAAACCGCAAAAGGATCCGGCGTGGGTGTATGTCAAGGTCTGGGGGCATGGCTGGCGCAAGGGCAAGGCGAACTATTGGCTGTCGTGGTCGGGCAGTCGGTTTGCGGCGGTGGGCGACTTCGTCCGGTTGATCGAGGAGCGTCCCGAGCTGCTGGATTTGGTGCGCGACGCGATGGTGGAGTACGAGGCGGCGGCGCTGTTTTAGCACGCACTTGCCAGCACCGGGGTGGTGGTGCTATACACCGTCGAACTGGTAGTCCTGCCACGACAGCGGAGCATGCAGATGGCCCACAGGGCAACGAAGCGAACCCCAGCAGTTGAGCAACGCATCATCGACGGCCTGCGCGGTGGCACAGGCCTGCGCACGTTGTGCCGCGAGGAGGGGATGCCGGGCTGGCGGACGGTGTACGACTGGTTGGCGGCCGACCCAGACTTCGCCGCAGCGGTCGCGCTCGCGCGCGAAGTAGGCACTGACGCCATCGCGGAGCAGGCCCTCGACCTGATTGACGGAGACCCGCCGCGCGTTGAGGGGCGCATCGATCCGGGCCACGTGCAGTGGCGTCGCGCGCAGGTGGACACCCGCCTCAAGCTGCTCGCCTGCTGGAACCCAAAAAAGTACGGCACCAAGCAGACCGTCGAGGTCGGCAACAAGGACGGCGAGGCCTTCAAGACCGAGAGCAACCCCGCCGAGGTCGCCGCCAATGTCGCAGCCCAGCTGCGTGCCGGGAAGCGCGACGCATGACGTGGCAGGGCATCGCCGCCACCCTAGCGCTGTCGCTCGCGCTGTGGGCGGCCCTACTGGCGCTGGTGCGCTGGCTTGCTTCGTGACATGGATGTTGACGCGCTCGCAGCGCAGGTGGCCAAACTGCCCCCCGAGCAACTGGCCTATGTGGACTGGCAGCGGCGCTGGTGCGAGACTGCGCGGCCGTCACAGATACCGCCAGAGGGCGGTTGGAGCGAGTGCGGTTATCTCGCCGGGCGCGGCTTCGGTAAGACGCGCGTCGGCGCAGAGTGGCTCGCACGGGCGACGTACGAAGACCCGTCGGGCCACCCGGCGTATGTCATCTGCCCGACACTGGGCGACGTCAAGCGCGTGGCCTTTTACGGCGAGAGCGGCCTGATGTCTGTGATCCCACCCGACCTGATTGTGGCCGACAACAAGTCGGACCTGACGATCACCATGCGGAACTGCGCGGGCGGGACCGCGTTGATCCAAGGCTTCAGCGCCGAGAACCCGGAGCGCCTGCGCGGGCCACAGGCTGCGCGTGCGTGGTGTGACGAGCTGGCGGCGTGGCAATACGACGAGGAGACGTGGGACATGATGATGTTCGGCATGCGTCTCGGCGAGAACCCACAGGTGCTGTGGACCACCACGCCCAAGCCCAAGGATATCATCCGCAAGCTGAGCACGGCGCAGCCGGGCCGCGTCATCGTGCGCGGATCCACGTTTGACAACAAGGCCAACTTGCCGACCAGCTTTTTCAAGCAGCTTGAGCAGTACGAGGGCACCACTATCGGGCGACAGGAGCTGCACGGCGAGCTGATCGACCCGGAGGAGGCGGGCATCATCCGCCGCAGCTGGATGCGGCTGTGGCCCGCCAAGAAACCCTTACCCGTGCTGGACTACATCGTGCTCAGCCTCGACACCGCCTTCACCGAAGCGACGTACGACCGGCAGAACGGCGCGGACAGCACGGCCTGCGTCGTGCTGGGCGTCTTCAGCGCGCTTGACCGCGAGAAGAACCGCACCACGAACATCATGCTCCTCGACTGCTGGGCCGACCAGATGGGCATGCCAGATCTGATCAAGCGCACGAAGAAGGAACTGAACGTGGCCTACGGCGACGATCAGGACACGGCCCTGATCAAGCCCATGTTCGGTGGATCGAAGCCCATCACCTCGGGGCGCAAGCCAGACCTGTGCCTGATCGAGGACAAGGGCAGCGGCATCAGCCTGCGCCAGATGCTTGAGCGCGAGGGCATCGAGGCCTACGCCTACAACCCCGGCCGGGCCGACAAGCTGGCACGCCTGCACATGGTGTCACACGTGTTCGCCCGCCGCCGCGTGTGGCTGCCGGAGAGCGACAAGTACCCCGGCCGCCCCCGTACGTGGGTTGAGCCGCTGCTGGCCCAGCTCTGCGCCTTCACCGGCACCGGATCGATCAAGCACGACGATTTTGTTGACGCGACGACGCAGTGCGTCCGCCTCCTGTTGGACAAGGGGCTGATCAGCATGGTCAAGGCCGACAAGGCCAACAAGGCCGACCTCAGCGTGCCGCCGCGAAAGCCCGCCGCCAACCCATACGCCGCATAGGACTAGAGCATGGACGAAGACGAGCACGACGAGCACGACGAGTACGGCGAGATGGTCGAGTTGCCCGAGGACGACGTCGAGGACACCGAGGACGGCGGTGCCATCGTGCGGCTGGAGGCCGAGGAGGCCGAGCGCAGCGAGGACTTCCTTGAGAACCTCGCCGACGTGCTGCCGGATCGCGAACTTAGCGTTCTGGCGTCCAGCCTGATCGAGCTTATCGGGCGCGACAAGGAGGCGCGCAAGAAGCGCGACGAGCAGTACGAGGAGGGCCTGCGCCGCACCGGCCTCGGCGACGACGCGCCCGGCGGCGCGCAGTTCCAAGGCGCGTCGCGCGTCGTGCACCCCATGATGGTCACGGCCACCGTGGACTTTGCGTCGCGCGCGATGAAGGAGTTGTTCCCACCCACGGGCCCGGCGAAGGACTTCATTGTCGGCGAGGTGACGCCCGGCAAGGCCAAGAAGGCCAAGCGTAAGACGGACATGATGAACTGGCAGCTCACGGTCCAGTGCCCCGAGGCACGTTCCGAGATCGAGCAGATGCTGACGCAAGTCCCGCTGGGCGGGGCGCAATACCTCAAGCTGTCGTGGGACAACACCCGCAACCGGCCCGGCTTCCTGTTCGTTGCCATCGACGACATGCTCCTGCCCTACGCCGCCACCAATTTCTACACGGCGCAGCGCAAGACGCACGTGCAGTACATCACGCAGGTGGACTACGAGCAGCGCGTCAAGGCCAAGATGTACTGCGACGTGGACGTCGGTGCCTCAGCGATGGAGCCCGACCCGAACATCGTCCAGAAGGCCAACGACAAAATCGAGGGGCGCGACGCCACCAGCTACAACGAAGACGGCCTGCGCACCGTGTACGAGACGCACGCCATGCTGCGCATCGAGGGCGACACCGAGGCCGAGGGCGAGCTGGCCCCGTACATCGTCACCATCGACAAGACGAGCAGCAAGGTGCTCGCGATTTATCGCAACTGGGATGAGCTAGACGAGAGCCGCGAGGAGCTGGTCTGGTTCATCGAGTTCCCATTCGTCCCGTGGCGCGGCGCGTATCCCATCGGTTTGCCGCACATGATCGGCGGTCTGAGCGCGGCCGCCACCGGCGCGCTGCGCGCCCTGCTGGACAGCGCGCACATCAACAACGTGCCGACGATGCTCAAGCTCAAGGGTGGATCTCGCGGCGGGCAGTCTCTCAACATCCAACCGACGCAGGTCGAGGAGATCGAGGGCGGCCTGAACGTCGATGACGTGCGCAAGCTGGCCATGCCGCTGCCGTTCAATCCACCCTCGCCGGTGCTGTATCAACTGCTGGGGTTCTTGGTGGACGCCGGGCAGAACGTTGTACGCACCACCCTCGACAACATCAGCGACGGCAACCCCAACGTGCCGGTCGGCACCACGCTCGCCAACCTTGAGCAGGGCATGGTTGTGTTCAGCGCGATCCACGCGCGCCTGCACGACGCGATGGCGCGCGTGCTCAAGGTGCTGCACCGCCTCAACGGCATGTACCTCGACGACGAGGAGACGCAGGAAGAGGCGGGCGAGGACATCGCCAAGCGGGCTGATTTTGAGGGGCCGATGGACGTCGTGCCCGTCAGCGACCCGAACATCTTCAGCGAGGCGCAGCGTTTTGCGCAGGTGCAGGCCGTGGCGCAGCGCGCGCAGCTGCTGCCGCAGCTCTACAACCAGCGCAAGATCGAGGAGCGCATCCTCGCCACGCTCAAGATACCCAACCCGGACGAGCTGCTCAACCCGGCGCAGGAGCCGCAGGAACTGAACGCGGTGGCGGAGAACGTGGCGGCCAGCATGGGCAAGCCGGTGACTGCGTTCCCGGAGCAGGACCACATCGCGCACCTCAAGACGCACCTCGCGTTTATGCGGAGCCCGGCCTTCGGCATGAACCCGCTCATCGCCCCGGCATTCCTGCCGGTGATTTTGAAACACATCACGGAGCACATCACCCTCTGGTACGCGAGCAGCGTACTGGATGTGGCCAGTAAGGCTGCGGGCGTGGATATCAGCAAGGACATGAAGCACATCAAGGGCGACCACGAGGCGCGCAGGGCCCTTGACCGGGCGCTGGCCGAGGCGGGGGCGCTGGTGGTCGAGAAGGGGGACGAGGTCTTCGCCAGCATGCCCGACGTCGTCAAGCAGGCGCAGCAGATGGCGCAGCAGTTCGCCGCTCCGCAGCCTATGGACCCGACGCAGGTCGCAATGCAGGCGGCGCAGCTACAGAACCAGACGCAGCAGGCCAAGCTGCAATTGGACGGCCAGCGCGCACAGCAGGACGGGCAGTTCAAGCAAGCCAAACTGCAGGCCGACACGCAGGCGCAGGCCGCCAAGCTGCAGCAGCAGGCGGCCCTGCAGCAACAGAAGGAGCAGGCGGAGGATCAGCGCACCGTGGCCGAGCTTCAGGCGCGCATGCAGATGAACACCGAGGACAACCGCACGGCCATAGATCTGGCCACGGCGGAGATCACCTCGGGCCAGAAGTTTTCGGTCTCAACCGGGACCGGGATAAACCCCAACCCATAAAGGATTACACGTGGCAGAAAACAACGCGAAGAGCGCCGCGCCGAGCGACAAGGTGTCCAAGCTGGCCGGTGAAGCCATCAGCCAGCACAAGAAGATGGCGATGGGCGAGATGCCCAAGGTCACCGGGCCGAAGACCCCCGCGTGAGGATCGAGAGTTTGCTCCAGCGTCTGGAGACGGCGCAGGCAGAGCTTGCGAAAGAGACGCTGGAGCGGCCCACGGGCAAGGATAGCTTCGACTACGGCCGGGCAGTCGGCATGTACGCGGGGCTTGAGATGGCCAAGACTACCCTGATTGAGATGGTGTCCGAGCAAGAGCGCAAGGGCTTCGATCTCTAACCTGCGGAATAGGAGCACACATGCAGGACTATATACTGAACAAAGTGAAGTTTGGTTACGGAAGCGTCGATGAGGCGTTCCCCTTAATCGATCCGGGCGTGGAGCCCTTCGGCTCGCGCGTCATCGTGCAAATCCGTTCAGCCAAGAGCAAGACGGCCGGGGGGATCATCCTGCCCGAGGATACGCAGGAGACGGAGCGCTGGAACACGCAGGCCGCGAAGGTCGTGGCTGTGGGCAGCCTCGCCTTCCACAACCGCAACACGATGGAGCCGTGGCCCGAGGGGTCGTGGTGCGCGGTCGGAGACTTCGTACGCGCGCCCAAATACGGCGGCGACAAGTGGAGCGTGGAAGCGGACGGGAAAGAGGTGCTGTTCGTCATGTTCAACGACCTCGACCTGCTGGGGCGGATCACTGGCGATCCGCTGAGCATGAAGGCCTACATTTAAGGAGCAGGGTAATGGATAAACTGACCGAGAACGACGAGTTCGACATAATTGAGACGGATACCTTGCCGACTGCTGACGAGATCAGCGCGCGTGAAAAGGAAATCGAGGCCGACGAGGAGGAGACCGATGATGAGCGGCTCGCCGACAGTCAGGACGACCTTGACGACGACATCGAGGGAGGCAAGAACAAGAACCGCGAGAAGCGGTTGAAGCGGCGCGAGCTGCAGAAGCGCGCCAAGGAAGCCGCCGACCGCGAGCTTGAGTTCTTGCGCCAACAGAACGCCGAAATGCTTCGCCGCATTCAGGCCGTTGAGGGTCACGCGATCAACACCAACGAGCAGACCGTTGATGCGCGCTACGCCCAAGCTCTGGGCGAGGTGCGGCAGGCCGAGCACATCATGGCGCGCGCGGCGGAGGCGGGCAACGGCGACGACATGATCGCCGCCATGCGGATCCGCGACGAGGCCATGACTGCGGCGCAGCAGTTGCAGGCCTACAAGCAGCAGGTGGCGCAGGCCCGCGAGCAGGTGGCTAGGCCGCAGGTTGACCCCCGCGTCAGCAGCTTCGCCAATGAGTGGACGCAGGCCAATCCGTGGTACGACCCCGCCGGGCGCGACGAGGACAGCCGGATTACCAAGGCCATCGACGACGGCCTCGTGCGCGAAGGGTACAACCCATCATCCCGCACGTATTGGGAAGAGCTGACGCGGCGCGTTGCGGCGCGCGTTGGCGACGCCGGTGACGCGGCGCAGCCCAAGCGCAAGGCCCCGCCAACCGGAAACGGGCGCGAACATGCGCCCAGCAGCACCCGCAAAGAAGTGTACGTGACACCCGACCGAAAGGCTGCTATGATCGAGGCAGGCATTTGGGATGATCCCGTCGCGCGGAACCGAATGCTCAAGGCGTATCAGGAATACGACAAGCAGGGTTCGGCTCGCTAATTCAATTGGAGTGAGACAACATGACTGAGTATTCTGATGATCGCCTGAAAAAGGAACCAAGTGCCGCTCGGCGCACTCGCGAGATGGAGGACCGACAGGTCACCGAGAACCGCGAAGTAAACGAAGACGACCGGCTGGAAATGTTCCGCATGCAAATGTACAACGATGCACTCCCTGATTTGCCGAATATGCCCGGCTTTCATGTGTGCTGGCTCACGACGACAAACCCGCGTGACCCTATCCACCGCCGCGTCCAGCTCGGGTACGAGCCGGTCAAGGCAGCGGAAGTTCCGGGGATGGAGTATGCCTCGATCAAGACTGGCGAATGGGCTGGCCTGATCGGCGTCAACGAGATGATCGCGTTTAAGCTGCCCGAAAGCCTGTATCAGCGCTTTATGAAGGAAGCTCACTACGACGCACCGTTGCGTGAAGAGGACAAGCTCGAAGAGACCGCGCAGCTCATGCGCGATCAGGCGGAGCGGTCCGGCAGCAGACTGGTTGAGGGCGACGGCATGGAGGACATGTACCGTTACGCGCCCGCGCAGGGGCTCTTCTCCTGATCGGGCTTCACCCCACCATTTAAGGAACTAGGACATGTCGGCTACCGCATCTCCGTACGGCCTTATCCCGATCAACCATCCGTCGGGCGTCATTCGCCCGTTCGCGATGACCATCCTGACCGGGTACGGCACGACCATCTACCAGAACCAGCCCGTTGCGGTTGACGCCACCAACGGCACCATCGTCGCAGCCGCCGTGGGCGCGGCCTTCATCGGCTCCTTCCAAGGCGTCGAGTTCACTGACACCGACGGTCGCCGCCGCGTGTCGAACAAGTGGACGGCCTCGACCTCGGCCACGGACATTGTCGCCTACGTGACGCTCGATCCGACCATCACGTACCAAATCCAGAGCACCGCCGCCTTGGCGCTGACCGACATCGGCTCGCAGTACAACACGACTGCGATCACCAACGGCAACGCCACCACCGGCCTGTCCACGATGGCTCTGGACGTCGCGACCGTGACGACTAGTGGCGTGGCTCAGCTTCGCTTCATCGGGATCAACCCCGGCCCCAACAACAACTTCGGTGACACGTACGTCGATGCGCTGGTTCAGGTCAGCAAGCATCAGAACGTGGCCACCGTGAACGCCTACTAAGGAGGGCTGAACTATGGCTATGCCAATGCGGAGTACTGACTTCCGCTCCATCGTCGAGCCGATCCTGAACGAAGAGTTCAACGGCATCTATGACCAGCGCGCAGACGAGTGGTCGCAGGTCTTCAAGGAGTTCAAGGGCATCCCCCGGAACTACCACGAAGAGCCCGTGCTCTACGGCTTCGGCGCGGCACCGGAACTGCCTGACGGCATGCCGGTCACCTACCAGTCAGGCGGCGTGCTGTTCATTCAGCGCTACCTCTACAAGGTCTACGGTCTGGCCTTCGCGCTGACCAAGGTTCTTGTCGAAGACGGTGACCACATCCGTATCGGTCAGACCTATGCGCGTCACCTCGCGCAGTCGCTGATCGAGACCAAGGAGACCCTTGGCGCGAACATCCTCAACCGCTCGTTCACCTCGGCCTATGCCGGCGGTGACGGCGTTGAGCTGGTCGCGACGAACCACCCGATTGCCAGCGGCACCTTCTCCAACAAGCTCTCGACGGCCGCAAACCTGTCGCAGACCTCGCTGGAGCAGCTTCTTGTCCAGATCCGCAACGCGGTGGACAACAACGGCAAGCGCATCCGCTTGACCCCGAAGAAGCTTGTCGTCGGCCCGAGCAACGTCTTCCAGTCGGAAGTGCTGCTCAAGTCGGTCCTGCGTGCCGGTACCGCCAACAACGACATCAACCCCGTCAAGTCGATGGGGCTGCTGGACGGCGGTCAGGCCAACCTCTCGCGTATCACCTCGACCACCGCGTGGTGGGTCCAGACCGACGCGCCCGAGGGTCTCAAGCTTGCGATGCGTCGCGGCCTCGAGAAGAGCATGGAGGGCGACTTCGAAACCGACAGCATGCGCTACAAGGCCACCGAGCGTTACGCGTTCGGCTGGACGGACCCGCGCGGTGTCTACGGCACACCTGGGATTTAGTCCTCCACCGGCCTCTGTCCAGAGTGGTAGGGTCTTCACCGGCCCTACCACCACGGGCGCCGCCTACCCCAAAGGAATAAACACATGTCCCAGACTACCTTCAGCGGCCCGCTGATCACGGGCGACCGTCCGGCGGGCTACACCGGCGGCCCCAACCTCGGCTACGTCGTGCTGACGCAGACCATGCTGATCAACCGCGATGCCACTCTCGTGCAGAGCGCCACCATGAACCTGCCGTACAACTCGCAGATCACCAACATCTTCTGCGATGTGCTCACGCAGTACGACAGCGCCACGTCGGCCACGCTCACGGTCGGCACTGCCGCCGCAGGCACCACGTACGCCAGCGGCATCAACGTCAAGACGGGCGTGCGGGTCACGCCGACGTTCACGGCGGCGCAGCTTGCAGCAATCGCCAGCACGGGCTCGGTTGGCCCGGTTGTGGCCACGGTGACTTCGGTGGGCCAGCCCACCGTCGGTCAGGTCCGCGTCACCGTCCAGTACGTGCAGACCCAGTCTTCGACGGACTGACAAGCAACAGGGTGGCGGGGCCCGGCTTGGCGGCTGGGCCCCGCTACGCAGCATAGGAGGCCGTGGTGGCTGATATCCAATTTACAGGCCTGAAGCCGCTCAAGACGCAGTACCGAGACTTGGGCAACGGCGCGTGGGCGGAAGTGGTAGCATTTGCGGGGGTCACCCCGGCCGTGTGGGCGGCACCGACGACGGCCTATGACGCTCGGGCTTACGGCTCAGTCACAATTACCGTCACCACTGCGCCCAGCGTAGCTTATACGCCGCAGTTTTCGCCCGATGGTACGAACTGGTTCGCCATGTCGGGCATTGACCAGAACTTCAACACCGTCACAAGCATCAGTGGGACCGGCGTATTTACGTTTCAGGGTGGCGGCTTCATCCGCTTGAACGGCGGCACAGGCGGCGTGTTCCAGATTAGCGGGAGTGCTAATGCGGCTGCTTCAAACGGGGGAGCGTTTATAGACAGCGTTACGGACGGGCGCACTACCACCGGCAGTTTGTCTGCTGTTGGCGCCCTCGTCAGCGTATCAAACCAAGGCTATGGCGGCGGCTCGTTTCAGATCATAGGACCATTTGTTGCCAACGCGCAGTTTGAACAATCAAATGACGGTGTAAACTGGTCTCTGCTATTTGTGCAATTAAACGTTGGAACCGGCTCTCCGCAAAGTTCCACAGGTTCGAGCGCGGGCGGTATTTTCCAGTATTTTAGCAACGCTGCTTTTGTGCGGATCATTGTTACCGCATACACCAGTGGAACGGTCACAGTCGCGCTTACGCAAAAGCGCACCGGAGTGCCGGTTTCGAGTATTGGCCTAGCGGGTAGCACTGCCACTATCGGCAATCTTATACGGTGTGCTGGCTATAGCGACAGCCTCACCAACCTCGGTATATCAGGTGTGTTTGTCGGGACCGTCCGCACTTCCTTGAACACCTACACAAAGTTTACTGCCACCGTTTTTGCTGATCAAGCGGGGACGCTCAGCATTGAACTTTCCACGGACACGGGGGCAACGTACCGTACTATTGCTAGCGTCGCCGTGGTTGCTAGCGTCGCGCAGCAGCTTACCGTGCAGCAAACTGGCGTAGTCGGTGCTACAACGCTTTACCGGATTAGGTACACTAATGGCGCTGTAGCGCAAACTGCTTTCCAGCTTTCATCCGCCTTTCTGGCTTAAGGAGTACAAGAGATGGCAACTCAGCCGACCACTTTTGACCCTAATCTGGCGCACATTGAGGCGGCAGACGGCACTAAATTCCAAGTCCTCAACGAAACCGGCGACGACTGGGACGAGACCGCTACGGCGGCAGCGTACAACGCCTATTTGGCTAAGAAGAAGAAATGATCGCCGCCGCCCTTGGCAAAATCGTTGTGGCAGAACCCGCAACTCCGTACAGAGTATGGGCATGACATACGACCCCTTCTCGGACGCCAAGATGCAGATTGACGATGGGCTGGGACTTCGCGTCAAGCCCCTCAACGCACCGGCCATGCCGCAGTCGCCGGTACAGGGACATATATCACCAAACATGTACCAAATTCCCGCAGGCGCGCCCAATCCGGGCCAGCAGTTCGGCGCGCCGCCTACGGGCGCTCCCGGCCAGCAGCAGCCTATGGCCAGTCGTTTCGGCGGCGTGGGCGGCGGCGTCAGCACGCCCGTCGGGCCCGGCACGCTCGACATCAACGGCTCCGTGAGCCCGCTCCTCCGGTTGGCTCAGCTCGGCGCGCGCTACAACGTCGGCCCGGCCAGCGCGGGCGTGACCTTCCAGCCCGGCGCGGGCATGGGTGTCGATGCGCGCTACCGCATGGGGCCAGTTGTGGCCCACGGCGGCTACGATCCGAGTAGGGGCGGATACGGCGGCGTGCAGTACCAGCAGGCCTTTCAAGAGGGCGGCCTCGCCACGTCGATCCCCGGAAGCTACGAGACGCACGCGGGCGACATGGACTTCATCCGCGACCGTTACGACCAGATGCACGAGGTGGCGGGCAAGTACCACTCCGCGCAAGGCGGCTTCGCCGTGCGACCGGAGCGCCATGATGGATGACTTCAAGGACAGCACCCGCACCCGATACGCCTCCGGCGGCGGCGCGTGGACGCGCAAGGAGGGTAAGAACCCCGAGGGCGGCCTCAACGCCAAGGGCCGCGCCAGCCTCAAGGCGCAGGGCCACGACATCAAGCCGCCGGTCAGCGCCAAGCAGGCCGCGAGATCACCCAAGGCCGCCGGTCGCCGCAGCTCCTTTTGCGCACGATCGGCCGGGCAGGCCAAGCAGTTCCCAGAAGCCGCGCGCGACCCGAACAGCCGCTTGAACAAAGCGAGGCGCAAATGGGACTGCTGACAGCGACGTGCCGCAGGTGTCGTGAGATTAAGGCTCTCGACATCGAGAACTTTCCGCCCAACAAGAAGACCAATTCAGGTTTTGATAGCTGGTGCCGCCCATGCCGCAGGGCGTACCGAAAACTGCATCGTAAAATGCCCGGAGTTAGGCCGGACCAGCAGATGATGATCGAGACCGCTCGGCGGTCTGCGGAATGTATTATTTGCGGCGATGCCGGTTCGCTGGTAGTTGACCACGACCATCGCACTGGGCGGGTGCGCGGGGCGTTGTGCCAGCGGTGCAACATGGGTCTTGGGCATTTTCGCGACGATCCAGAACTACTAGAGTTAGCCGCGATGTATCTTCGAGGTGAGTGCGCTTGCGGCGAATGTGAGGTGTCATGGGGCGGTCGTCCTGATGAAGATGACTTTGTAGCGGAGGCTGCGTTGACATGAGCAAGACGCCCTTCTGGAATCGACCGAGGCCCGAGGGCCAAAAGCCCAAAAGCCTGTCGGTCAAGCGCAAGGCGAGCGCCAAGCGCCGCGCCGAGGCCGCTGGCAGGCCATACCCAAATCTGGTAGACAACGCCTTCGCGGCCCGCAAGAAAGGTTCCTGACATGATCGGCTTCAAGAACACCACTAAGACGCAGTACAGCATGGGCGGCGCGGCTTACGCCAAGGGCGGCTCCGTGAAGGGCGCGGCCAAAGTCGCTAAGGTCATGGGCGAGTTCAAGTCTGGCAAGCTGCACAGCGGCTCCAAAAGCGGCCCGGCTGTGACCAACCCCAAGCAGGCCGTTGCGATCTCGCTGAGCGAGGCGCGCAAGGCTGGTGCCAAGATGCCGATGAAGAAGGCGCACGGCGGCTCGATCACCGACCCCGCTGGCGCTGTGGCGCGCGGCAACCGCATGCAGGCCGAGGAGGCTGGCGAGGACAAGATGGTGGGCCGCAAGAGCAGCATGGAGCCCAAGGCGGACACCAGCAAGTTTAAGAACTACAGCGATCCGACGCCCGACGGCAAGGCTAGCGCCCTCTCTGCGCGCCTCTCCAAGCGCGGCCCGGCCGGTGCCGGCTACAAAGACCAACCGATGCTTAGCCGGGCTGTGGATGCCATCATGGGCGCGAAGGGTGCCCTTGGGCTCAAAAAGGGCGGCCTAGCTGCCATGCCCAAAACTAAGTGCTAACAGGAGTTTAGAACATGGCCAACGCACTGTACCCAAACTAGCATCTTCGGCACGAAGTCCGATGCCCTATCAGTGACATTTACAAAGCCGCTTCTCTTTGCTATTAGACATGCGCCAGAGATGATTGCCCGTTGGGGTGAGCTGCTGCCTTGACCAAGCGAGCACAACTCAATGGCCTTCAGCAATACGGTATCTCAGACGGTCTTCACGACGCAGCGCGTTATCGACAATGCGGTGCGTCGCTGCCGGGTGCCCGCAGCGCAGATCACGGCCGAGACGATCAGCATCGCCAACGACCAGTTGTACCTGCTGCTCTCGGACTTGGCCAATCAGGGCGTGCCCCTCTGGTGCATCAAGAAGTACATTTACCCGCTGTACGAGGGCGTGTCGAAGATCACGACGGACATCGGCACCGTCGATCTGCTCAACACCAACCTGCGCTCGCTGCAAGAAGTCACCGGCACCAACACCACGATCAGCACCAGCCGCACGACGTTTTTCGCTTCCGCAACTGCGGTCAGCACCGTGGGTGTTCTTTGGTCCGCCGCGTCGGTGCCCGTATCCATCCAGCGCAGCGCCGACGGCGTGAACTGGGCCATCATCCAGAACGAGGACCAGACCGCCGCTGCTGGTGAGTGGACGTGGTTTGACCTGACCAGCAGCGTCGCGACGCAATTCTTCCGTGTTGTGGCCGTGACGGGCACGCTAGGCTTTAGCCAGATTTATCTGGGCAATACGCCCACCGAGATCCCTATGGCGCGGATGAACCGCGACGACTACACCAACCTGCCCAACAAGACGTTCCAATCTCAGCGCCCGCTTCAGTTCTGGCTCGACCGTCAGGCGCAGTCGCCAGTTTTGAACCTTTGGCCGGTGCCGAACGCGGCCGCCGCCACGTCCCAAGTCGTGACGTGGGCGCAGCGGCACATCATGGACGTGGGGACTATGGCGCAACAGGTTGAGGTGCCGCAGCGCTGGTATGAGGCCCTTGTAGCCATGCTGGCCGCCAAAATGGCGCTGGAGCTGGCGGAGGTTGATCCGCAGATGATCTCGATCCTTGACGCCAAGGCGGCGCAGGCTCTTG
>Ga0209499_1001384_pt1 | contig 16955 bp, 15 predicted proteins | sample C_130208_EF_Meta_FD_187306 | JGI IMG/M metagenome (GOLD analysis project Ga0209499, IMG submission 187306) | Freshwater microbial communities from Lake Croche, Canada to study carbon cycling - C_130208_EF_MetaG (SPAdes) (version 2) | ecosystem: Environmental > Aquatic > Freshwater > Lake...
CCATTTTTTGGTCACTAAAAGCAGTAACATAAATTACCTCAAGTTTTGGTAGTATTAATTTAGCAGCTTTGGCAAAGTCAATTCCGGAATTATTGTTGCCTAGGTTAATATCACAAATGGCCAAATTTGGTTTGAATAAAGTTAATTGAGCCATAGCATCTTCGTAATTGTGCAATAATATAGTATTGTATCCTGCTTGGTTCAATAATTCGTGTAAATCAATTCCTACAATCATATCATTTTCTAAAATCAAAATTCTGTTGTCTTTCATTTTTCAGTGTTTGTATCTCTTATAAACATATCATTTTAAACTTAGATATGCTCATTTTAAATTGATAGGCCATATAAATGAGGCCTATGACCTACCTTATAGGTCTATTGGCGGTTATACCTAATTATTGAAGCACTTATTTTAATATTGACTTCAATACTTTTAGTTTTCCATCAATACTTTTTTGATCAAAATTTAATCCCAATAGTTGAGCCACCAATGGATAAACATGTATGTTTTCAAAACCAGCAATAGTCATTCCGTTTTTAAATGCAGGCCCCCAGGCCATAAAACTAGCATGCATTTCATTTAAATGGTTGTCAAATCCATGTTTCCCCCTACTTGTTTTTCTCCCAGACAAATTAAAAACTTTTGGAAAGTGAGGAATAACAATTAAATCACCTAATCGAAAAAATCTATCATCGGCTGTTTTATAATGCCAATATGCGGGTGTTTGATCTAATTTATAAACAGTGATACTTGTATCATTTTTTAATGCTTCATAGGTAGATTCAATTTTAGACTTGTCTTTGGCATACAAATGCAGTTGGGTATCTCCTGCAGGAACTTTAAAATACGCGGTATCTATTGCTTTTGGAAGAGGCAGTGTATTGAGCTGATCAACTTCAGCCATACCATGATCTGAAACAAATACATAGTTAATAGGTAAATTCAAAGAACTCAAGGCTTCTTGTAAGGCATTTATGCTACTATCTACAAATTGAACCGCAAGACCAACATGAACATCATTGGGTCCATATTCATGTCCAGCATGGTCTACTTGAGGAAAATAAAATGTAATGAAATGTGGTCGCAGCTCCTCGGGTAAACTTAACCAGTCTTTTACGGCTTTGATTCGAGTGGCTAGGTCAATTTTCTCATTGTATATATAATGATAAGTGGGTTTAATACCCTGAATAGCTGCTTCAGATGCAACCCAATAAAAGCTGGCAGAAATCATTTTTTGTTGTTCTGCTAAAACCCATAATGGGGTTCCCCCATACCATTTCCCATCGGCTACTACTTTTTTGTTGCCCATACTGTATAAGTCGCCAGTTGGAATATCGATGAAAGTATTGTCAACTAGTCCATGGTGCGAAGGGTACAAACCTGTAACAAGGCTATAATGGTTAGGAAAAGTAACCGTTGGATAAGAAGGGATCATGAATTGAGCACGGACTCCATTTTTTGAAAGTTTTTTTAAATTTTTAGCGTCGTATAATTCTGTAAAATCATCTCGGAAGCCGTCGGCAGCAATGAGCATAAGATACGGTTTCTTCATTTGATCAGCACTATTTTTTCTTCCTGCTATAATTTGTTGGGTAGTATCTTGTGCATAGGAACCAAATTGCAGACAAATACATAGGACAAACAATATTTTTTTGTTCATAATAGTTCAGTTAAAAAATTTGTATTTAAAAACTTAAAAAGAAGTTGAATTAATTTTACTTCTTATCCAAATACTTATTTGAAAACTTAAAATAGCTACAACAATGCCACCCGCAATGTCAAGGGGAAAGTGTTGCCCTAGGTATATTCTAGAATAAGCGCATAAAATAGCATAAGCTGCTGCAATACAAAACGTTTTCTTATTAGGGAAAAAATAAAGGGTTAAAAAAAATAAAACAAAGGCAGTAGCAGTGTGACCAGAAGGAAAACTATTGTAATGATGCACTTCTACTCCAACTACCGTATGAATTTTATCAGCGGGTAGTCCACTAGCAGTGGGTCTATTTACATTCGGCCAAATATAATTTTTAGGAATTTGAGTAAGGAGGGTAGAAGTTAAAAAGTTGAGTAATATAAATAGAAAGTCTTTTTTAAAAAGTCCATATGCAATCAATAAATAGGGAATCCATATCCAACCTTCCGCTAAATTGGTGAAAAAGCTAAAAAATAGATCGGCATTGGTGCCCAAATCTGTATTCCAAGCTAAAAAAACAGCATCCCTGCTTAGCAATAAGCTCGCTATAAAAATGAACATAGCCAATCCTATTGACCCCAGTTGGGCTATTACAAAAGGAGACTTATTAATTTTAAAAATGGACATCTTTAAAGAAGTATAGTAATGAGCAAATTTACTAAATGTTTATACTGTTAACACAACAAATTATTTAAAAGGTTGTTATAACTTTAACTTCCTAAATGAATCCGATAAAAGAAAATATTACTGTAATTGGTGCCCGAGAGCACAATTTGAAAAATTTTGACCTAGTCATTCCTAAAAATCAGCTTGTAGTTTTTACAGGCGTTAGTGGAAGTGGAAAGTCCTCCTTGGCATTTGACACCCTTTATAATGAGGGGCAACGTCGTTATATGGAAAGTTTTAGCGCCTATGCGAGGCAGTTTATGGGCGAAATGGAACGTCCAGATGTAGATCAAATTACAGGTTTATCCCCAGTGATTGCTATTGAACAAAAAACGACTAATAAAAATCCAAGATCAACCGTCGGAACAGTTACTGAATTGTATGATTTTTTAAGACTATTATATGCTCGTGTGGGCAAAGCCTACAGTTATAATTCGGGAAAGCCCATGGTCAAATTTTCAGAGGCTGAAATTATACAAAACATATTTGAACAGTTTAAGGACAAAAAAATAAATTTATTGGCTCCTGTGGTTCGAGGTCGTAAAGGACATTATAGAGAATTATTTGAAGAAATAAGAAAAAAAGGTTTTGTAAAAGCAAGGGTAGATGGAGAAATAATTGAATTAAAACCTAAGTATCAAGTAGATCGATATAAGATTCATGATATTGAAATAGTAGTTGATCGATTGCCTGTCAACGAAGCGATGAAAATAAGACTAGGAGATAGCATTGCCCAAAGTTTAAAAATGGGAAAGGATTTGCTTTTCGTTTTGGAAGAAGGAAAAACAAAATTGGTTCAATATTCTAAACAATTAATGTGTGTGGCTTCTGGATTAAGCTACGAAGAACCTTCTCCCAATAGTTTTTCTTTTAATTCTCCGTATGGCGCCTGTCCCAATTGCAAAGGATTGGGTAATGTGTATGCCATTGATATGAATTTATTGTTACCTGATGCTACTTTAAGTGTCAACGAAGGGGGCATTCATCCGCTCGGGGAAGCTAGAGAGGCGAGTGTGTTTAATCAAATAAAACTATTTGCAAGAAAGCATAAAATAAGTTTAGATAAGGCCATCAATGAACTCAGTGAAGAGCAGCTCAATTTAATTTTATTTGGGGATCAAAATGGCAACTCCACATTGGAAATGGATTTAAATGATGAAAACATTCCCAATGAGTATACGGGTAGTTATGAAGGGATTGTTCCTATGATGAAAAGGTGGTTTACTTCCTCTCAAAGCACTGACCATTTAAAATCATGGGTAGAAGGCTATATGGAATTAAATACCTGTCCTATTTGTGCAGGGGCTAGATTAAGAAAAGAAAGTTTATGGTTTAAGGTGAATGGGAAAAATATTGCTGCTTTAAATGATATGCATTTAGATGACTTGCAAAATTGGTTTAAAAAACTACCTGCGGAATTAGACAAAAAAGACACCCAAATTGCGGCAGGTATTTTAAAAGAAATTGATGATCGAATTTCTTTTTTAATGAATGTTGGTTTGTCTTATCTATCCTTAAGCCGTCCATCTAAATCATTAAGTGGGGGCGAATCGCAAAGAATACGCTTAGCCACACAAATAGGGTCTCAGCTGCAAGGAATTACCTATATATTAGATGAGCCCTCCATTGGGTTACATCAAAGAGACAATCAAAGATTAATTGTTGCGCTAAAACAATTACGAGATATTGGCAATACCGTTTTAGTGGTAGAACATGATAAAGACATTATGATGGCTGCTGATTATTTAGTAGACATTGGGCCAAGAGCGGGTATTCATGGAGGACATATAGTAGCACAAGGCAGGCCGCAAGAAATTATAAAACTAAAATCGGACACAGCTTTGTTTTTAGCAGGCAAGAAAAAAATTGAAATACCTAAGGAAAGAAGAAATGGCAATGGGCTCACCATTGCCATTAAGGGAGCCACAGGAAACACTTTACAAAAAGTAAACTGCCATTTCCCATTAGGTACTTTTACCGTGGTAACGGGAGTAAGTGGTAGTGGAAAGTCTACTTTAATTAACGAAACTTTGTATCCCATCTTATCACAATTTTGTTACCACAGCAAAATCAAACCGATGCCCTACAGTAAGGTAACTGGGCTGGAAAATATTGACAAAGTAATTGAAATTGATCAATCACCCATTGGAAGAACTCCAAGAAGCAATCCTGCTACCTATTGCGGATTCTTTACGGACATTAGAACTTTATTTGCTGCTGTTCCTGAAGCAAAAATTAGAGGCTATCAAGCAGGCAGATTTTCTTTTAATGTAAAAAGTGGCCGTTGCGAAGTATGTGAGGGAGGAGGGATGCGGGTTATAGAAATGAATTTTTTACCAGATGTTTATGTAAACTGTGAAAAATGTGGTGGTAAAAGATACAATCGAGAAACATTGGAAATTAGGTATAAGGGAAAATCGATTAGTGATGTGTTAAATATGACTGTAGAAGAAGCTTGTGAATTTTTTCAAGCGGTGCCTTTTATTTATAGAAAATTAAAAGTACTTCATGAAGTTGGATTGGGTTATATCACTTTGGGACAATCGGCTGTCACATTAAGCGGTGGAGAAGCGCAGCGTGTTAAGTTAGCTACTGAATTGGGTAAAAAAGATACCGGAAAAACATTTTATATATTAGATGAGCCAACGACTGGCTTACATTTTCAAGACATACAATTGTTGATAGGTGTATTGAATAGATTGGTAGATAGAGGCAATACGGTACTTGTTATTGAACACAATATGGATGTAATTAAAGTAGCCGATCACATTATTGATTTAGGGCCAGAAGGGGGCAATGGGGGAGGATTAATTCAATTTGAAGGTACCCCAGAGGAAATGATTAAGCAGTCAAAAACACATACGGCGAAATTTTTAGCACTAGAGATGAACTAATAATTTCTATATTTTATTAACCCTTTCTTATCATGGGGATATGTTCAATTCCATCTTCTAAATAGATTTCTCCAACTTGTTCAAATCCAAAATTGCTGTAAAATTTTTTTAAATAATATTGAGCACCAATTTTTATAGGGCTTTTACCAAATAATCTTTCACATGCTTGAATAGAATAAGTCATCAACTCTTTACCAGCACCAGTGAGTCTGTATTTTGGGGCCGTTAATACTCTTCCTATACTTTGATAGCCATCGTACATAATATTTTTGTCAAACAGCCTTGTCGTTGCCACAAGTTCAGCGCCAATGCTGCCCAAGGTATGGTATGCTTTTTGATCATTGTTATCTATATCGAGATACACACAATTTTGTTCTACTACAAATACTTCGCTTCTTAATCTTAATATTTCATATAATTCACTATTGGAAAGATCGGCAAAGGATTTGGTGACCCATTGAATATTTTGGTTAGTGCTCATAAAACAAAAATAGGGATAATATGAATAAGTTGAAATGAATTGGGTAATGGGACAATTCTTTACAATCCATATTTCCCTTTCCATCTTTCTTGTAGAAATTTTCTTATTTCCTGCTCTCTTGTATTTTTTTGAGGTTGATAGAGCGTTGTATTTTTTACTTCATCAGGTAAGTATTCTTGTTCAATGAAATTATTTTCACCTTTGTGCGAATACTGATAGTTTTTTCCATAGGATAAATCTTTCATCAACTTGGTAGGGGCATTGCGTAAATGCAAGGGCACGGGCAAATTTCCTGTTTGATTTACCAATGCCAAAGACTGGTCGATGGATTCAATGGCTGCATTGCTTTTTGGAGAACTTGCTAAATAAATAGCACATTGAGATAAAATAATTCTGCTTTCGGGATAACCAATTTTAGTCACTGCATCAAAACAGGCATTGGCTAATAAAAAGGCATTCGGATTGGCATTGCCAATGTCTTCGCTTGAAAAAATAAGCATCCGTCTTGCAATAAATTTAACATCTTCCCCCCCTGCTATCATTCTCGATAACCAATATACTGCCCCATTGGGGTCTGATCCGCGCATACTTTTGATAAAAGCGGATATAATATCATAATGATGCTCCCCATTTTTATCATACAATGCAATATGGGTTTGGGCAACTTCCATTACCCAATCATTGGTGATTAACAATTTTTTACCAGATTTTTCAATATCAATTAAAGCTTCTACCGCTAATTCTAATAAATTCAATAATTTTCTACCATCACCCCCAGCTAATTTTAATAAGGCTTCTGTTTCTTTTAATTCAATGGGTTGCCCTTTAAACAAACTATCTTTTGTTATGGCTTGATTCACTAATTTTAATAAAGCTTTTTCATCCAATGCTTTTAAAATAAACACTTGGCATCGACTTAACAAAGCACTATTTACTTCAAAGCTCGGATTTTCTGTAGTGGCACCAATTAATGTAATCGTTCCTTTTTCTACTGCACTCAATAAGGCATCTTGTTGCCCCTTGTTAAAACGATGAATTTCATCTATAAATAAAATCGCGCTGGTTTTACTTTTAGCTTCTTCTATCACTTCTCTCAATTCTTTAACACCGCTACTAATAGCGCTTAATTGGTAATAGGCACAATTAAAAGTAGTTGCTATAATAGAAGCAAGGGTTGTTTTACCTACACCTGGTGGGCCCCATAAAATCATGGAAGGAACTTTCCCTTTTGCAATCGCTTTTTGCAATACGCTATCTTGGCTGGAAAGATGTTCTTGACCCACTAAGTCAGCAAGGGTTTGTGGGCGAATTCTTTCTGCTAAAGGGATAGATGTTTTCATCTAGATAAAGGTACAAAATCTTGTACCCATTTTATTCAAATAAATGTGCATGCTGTTTTACCAAACGTAGGGTAGTTCTTATGTGTATAATTCCAACAACGCCTGTTATTAAAAGTAATACGGATACAGCTTTTAAAACTGTCAATACAAATGTACTGGTTACTTCTTTAGGCATATTAGGCTGTTGTTGTAAAAAATCATCTATAAATTTAAATAAGACTGCATTGGTTGAGATTAATATGCTTATAGAATTTAAGAAAAATAAACTACATAAAATTAAACTTACATAGGCATTTACTTTAATCCAGTCTTTCAGTTTTAAAGTTTGAACTATTTCTTTTTCCAAACCTTTCTTTAAAAATTTATAACTAGCGAATGTGTAAATGACTAAACAGGCAATAACAAATACCATGATCAAAGCACTTGGATTGGCTAAGGCAGAAAGTAATATTAATACATCCAGCAACCCAAAAAATAGGGCAATGGGTATTAGTATATAAGTAAGCACAATGTATAATTTTAAATTAGTAGGCATATAAAATAGTTTTATAGTTTTATTTCAGGTCCAATTTAATATGCAATTCTTCAAACTGCTTGGCATCGATGCTACTTGGTGCATCTAACATAACATCTCGACCGCTGTTATTTTTAGGGAAAGCAATAAAGTCTCTAATACTTTCACTGCCTCCTAATAAAGCACACAACCTGTCAAATCCAAAGGCAATACCGCCATGTGGAGGAGCGCCATATTCAAAAGCCCCTAATAAAAATCCAAATTTATGTTGAGCTTCTTCTGGACTCATTCCTAAAGCGGCAAACATTTTTTCTTGTAAAGCACGTTGAAATATTCGGATAGAACCACCTCCAATTTCATTTCCATTCAATACCATATCATACGCGTTGGCTTTAATTCCGGCATAAGGATGTTCTAAATATTTAGTGGCATCTTTAATTTCAGGTGCATTGTTGATCATCACTTCTATATGGTCTGGTTTAGGTGATGTAAATGGATGATGTCTTGCAACCCAGCGATTTCCTTCTTCATCATATTCAAATAATGGAAAGTCCAGTACCCATAATAACTTATATTCAGTTTCTTTTCTAAAACCTAATTGTTTGCCTAATTCTAATCTTAATTCGCTCACTGCTTTTCTGGTTCTTTCTTCTGCTCCTGCTAAAATTAAAATTAAGTCACCTGCTTTTGCATTGGCACTCAATGCTATGGCCTTTAACTTATCTTCTGAGTAAAATTTATCTACACTACTTTTATAAGTTCCGTCGGCATTACATTTAATAAATACCAATCCTTTCATTCCAATTTGAGGGCGTTTTACCCATTCCGTTAATTCGTCAGTTTGTTTACGAGAATATTCGCTACAGCCAGGCACAGCAATAGCAATCACGGTTTCTGCTTCGTCAAATACTTTGAAATCAACCCCATTAATTAATGTAGCTTGATCTTTTTTAGCTGGGAATACATGAGCAGGTTTTTTTAAATTGCATAAATCCATTCCAAAACGAATGTCGGGTTTGTCATTGCCATAATTCCACATGGCATCTTCCCAGGTCATTCTTTGAATGGTCTCGGTATAATCAATATTTTTTACATCCTTAAATATGCTTTTGATTAAACCTTCAAACATATTTAAAATATCTTCTTGCTCGACAAAGCTCATCTCGCAATCTATTTGGGTAAATTCGGGTTGTCTGTCGGCCCTTAAATCTTCGTCCCTAAAACATTTAACGATTTGGTAGTAGCGATCATAGCCACTAACCATTAACAATTGTTTGAAAGTTTGAGGTGATTGTGGAAGGGCGTAGAATTCACCTGCATTCATTCTGCTTGGTACAACAAAATCTCGAGCACCTTCTGGAGTTGACTTAATTAAAAAAGGAGTTTCAATGTCCATAAACCCTTTCTCGTGTAAATAGTTTCTTGTGGCACGATTAACGCTATACCTTAATTCAATATTCTTTTTTACTGCGTTTCTTCTTAAATCTAAGAAACGATATTTCATTCTAATGTCATCTCCGCCATCAGTATCATCTTGAATAGTAAATGGAGGAACCATAGAGGCATTGAGTATGCTATATTCCGTTACTTTTATTTCAATTTCTCCAGTTGGGATGGTTGCATTTTTACTAGATCGTTCAATTACTGATCCCTTTACTTGCAAAACAAATTCACGCCCCAAAGGCGCTGCGTCTAATTGCGCTTGTAATGCTTCTCCCATTAATAATTGGGTAATGCCATAACGGTCTCTTAAATCAATAAAAGTAATTGCTCCGAACTTTCGAATGGTTTGAACCCATCCTGCTAGGGTTACATTTTGTCCTACAAATTGGATATTTAATTCCCCACAATGGTGCGTTCTGTACATACAATAATATTGAAATAGGTTTCGGTTGCAAATATAGCCCAATTCCTAGAAAAACCCCATCTTTGGGCTATGAACACAAGTACTAAATCTCCTCGTGCAAGACGTATAGTTTTATCGGGCTTTTTTTTTCTAACAGGTATTTGTTTTGCTAGTTGGGCTAGTCGCATCCCTGATATTAAAATGCAATTAGGTTTAAGTGACGGGGCTTTTGGGGGAATTTTATTTTTTCTACCAATTGGTTCCTTTGTTGGCATTCCAATTTCTGGAAGTTTAACTGCAAAAAAAGGTAGTAAAAAAATTATCATTATTGCTTCCCTACTTTACCCTTTGACTTTAGTTGCTTTAGGCTTTGCGCATACCACTACCTTATTAGCTATCGTTTTATTTTTATTTGGGCTAGCTGGAAATATGTTTAATGTTTCCATCAATACCCAAGCAGCAGCATTGTCTAAATTATTTGACAAAAGTATAACTTCCAGATTTCATGGATTTTGGAGTTTAGCCGGGTTTTCGGGGGGCTTATTAGGAGGCTTTTTTGTAGCTCATTCCATATCGCCTTTACTACAGTTTATTTTTGTAGCTATCATGGGGTGGTTATTTTTATTTTTTGGTCATTCTTATCTTTTGCCCGGAGAAATCAATAAAAATCATGTGTCTAAAATTTGGAATAAACCCAGTCCATTAATGTGGCAGTTTGGATTAATTGCATTTAGTAATATGATTTGTGAAGGCATGATGTTTGATTGGAGTGGGGTTTATTTTCAAGACGTGGTAAAAGTTTCTAATCAGTGGAGGACTACAGGCTATATCTCTTTTATGGCTTGTATGACTACAGGCAGGATGTTTTCAGATAATTTAATTAATTATTGGGGTGCCAGAAAACAATTGGTACTGAGTGGCTTGATAGTAACATTGGGTTTGTTGGTTGCTACGGCCTATCCGCATTTAATAGTTAGCTCCATTGGCTTTATGTTGGTAGGTTTTGGTGTTTCATCAGTTATTCCAACCATCTATGGTACAGTTGGCCGAACTACAGAACCTAGTAAAGTAAGTGTTGCGCTTGCAACCGTTTCTTCAGTTGGTTTTTTTGGATTTTTAATTGGACCACCCATCATTGGATTTTTATCTCAAGCCATCGGATTAAGATGGGCCTTTTTAATAGTGAGTAGTTTAGGGGTTATTACTGCACTTAGAGCGAATCAATTAAAGAAGTATTTATAAAAGTTATTATAGGGTCGCTGGTTCGTTTTTATGTCTTGGTTTGTATACTAAATAGTAATAAGCTAAAATTAAGACTCCAATTACAAATGGAATCATAGCTAAATGTTTCACTGTAATAATTCCAAATACTACTTTGGTATCTACCCCAAAAAATTCACTACACATCCAAAAGGAGTTGGCCAATATCCATACAGTGATGGCTAAATTATGACATAACTCAGAAAAAATATGTTTGGTTCTCCAAGCAATTACAATCGATATGGTTAAGGTGGGAATAATCATGGTAACGCCCAATGGTTTCCAAAACATACACCATGCAATATCTTTAAACAACCAAAATACGATATGTAAATTTTCCATTTTCCGATATTTAATGGGGATATTGTACAATGCTTTTTCTTCTTTGTTCATGTTATTGAGGTTAGTATAAAATAAATAGGATTAAAAATATTCATTTCTTTTAATTTTAAGTATTTTTTTCTAAGCTAATAAATGGTAAAATCTTTCTATGTTGGCTTCCTTGTTTAGCTCGGCGCCCATTTCAATGTGATTAATTAACTGTAAAGCAAAATAAGGAGCTAAGGAGCAACCCTTTGTACCCATTCCATTACAAATGCCTAACTGAGGATGGATTGGATGTAGGCCCACAAAGGGTCGTCTGTCTATATTTGCTGGCCGAATGCCAACTAAATGATCTACTACTTTATAAGGAATTTTTAAGATTCGATTTAGAGACTCAATCATTTTTTCTTTGAATACATTACTAGGAATGTTGTTTACAAAATCCCATTCAAAACTAGACCCTACCCAGAACAAATTTTCTTTCCAGGGTACAATGGAAATATTGTCTTTATAAATATTTGTTGCAGATAAAACTTTTATATCCACAATTAATGCTTCTCCTTTATTTGGTGCGAAGGGGAGGGCTTTGAAATAGGGGTTTTGCATGGATTGAATGCCGTCACAAAAAATTATTTTTTCAGCACGCAGGTTTTTCCATTCAATGCCATTTTCAATTAATTTTAAATCATTTATTTCAAACTTGTCTTCTACATAATGTTCAGACATGTTACTTCGGCCTATTTGTAAAAATTTTAGTAAATCAATCCAATAGCAACGGTCAATAGCTCCAGTTCCAAATGGGGCATTAAAAAATTTCCCCCATGCAGGGTTTTCATTTTGAAGCAGGTATACATTTTCGTGGGCTAATCTGTAATTAAAGCTCTCCTTCATTTGTAAGGAAGGATGGATTAAAGCAATGGGTGATTCTTTTATAATTGGAATACCTGCTTTTTCTTGTATGCTGTTATAGGCTGCTACAGCAAATGGTAAAATTGTTTCAATCATCCAAGTTTGAACAATGCGCCTACCAGTCACTGGGTTAATTACACCACTGGCTACCTTAGTAGCAGCAGGAATTTCAGTATTGTTGATGATTTTGAAAGGCAATCCCTTTTCTTGCAAATAATGGGCCATCCAAGTGCCTACTAGTCCTTGGCCAACAATTAAATATTTTACTTTTTCTTGCAATTATTTTAATACCGCTGCCATCGTAGTGCCAATATCTGCAGGACTTGCACAAACATGAATGCCACATGCAGCCATAATTTTCATTTTTGCAGCAGCCGTATCATCTGCACCTCCAATAATAGCTCCAGCATGACCCATTCTTCGACCAGCCGGTGCAGTTTGACCTGCAATAAATCCAACTACTGGTTTTCTTAAATTGTCTTTGATCCAATTGGCAGCATCCGCTTCCATACTTCCGCCAATTTCGCCAATCATTATAATGCCTTTTGTTTCAGGGTCATTCATTAATAATTCAACCGCTTCTTTGGTGGTGGTACCTATAATTGGATCCCCACCGATCCCAATGGCGGTAGAAATTCCTAAACCAGCTTTTACCACTTGGTCTGCTGCCTCATAAGTTAAAGTACCACTTTTGGAAACGATACCAATGGTCCCTTTTTTGAAAATAAAGCCAGGCATAATACCTACTTTCGCTTCATCCGCTGTAATTACCCCAGGGCAGTTTGGCCCAATCAAACGAGTTGGTTTACCTTGTAAAAAATTTTTCACTTTCACCATATCTTGAACTGGAATACCTTCGGTGATACAAACTACTAAACCTATGCCAGCATCTGCTGCTTCCATTATCGCATCCGCCGCAAAAGCAGGAGGTACAAAAATTATACTAACATCGGCACCGGTATTTTTTACAGCATCGGCTACGGTATTAAAAACGGGTCTGTCTAAATGAATAGTGCCCCCTTTGCCAGGAGTAACACCTCCCACCAATTGAGTGCCGTATTCAATCATTTGTGCGGCATGAAAACTTCCTTCTGTACCTGTAAAGCCTTGTACAATGATTTTCGAATTTTTATTGACTAATACTGACATGGCGTGTTATTTTGTTATTTGTGGCGCAAAAATAGGCTAATCAAGGTTTTTTTACGCTTATTTCTCAACAAAAATTAAAGGATTTTTTATAAATGGCTTTCATGTCCTACTTTTGCCCTTCGCTTAGTTAAATTAAAAAAAAATAATTATGGCAACAACTTCAGACATCAGTCGCGGAATGATTTTAAAATTGGATGGTAGTTTATATTCAGTAGTTGAATTTGGTGAGAACAAAACAGCTCGCGCAGCAGCAAAAATATGGGCTAAATTAAAAGGGGTAGATAATAAAAGATCCATTGAGAAAACTTGGAATAGCGGTGAGAACATTCATCCAGTGCGTGTTGAAAAGAAGGCTTTTCAATATTTATACAAAGATGACACTGGGTACAATTTAATGAACAATGAGACTTTTGAACAAATAGCCATGTCTGAAGAAATGATAGATGCGCCTCAATTTTTAATTGATGGTGCCGAAGTATTTGTATTTATGAATACTGAAACAGACTTACCAATAGGGGCAGAGTTGCCAGAAAAAATTGAAGTAGTAATTACCTATTGCGAAAATGGAGTTAAAGGTGATACCGCCACGCGTGCTTTAAAAGCAGCTACCATTCAATCTGGTGCTACGGTGATGGTTCCTTTGTTTGTAAATGAAGGGGAAAAGATTAAGATTAATACCAAAAATGGTGAATACGTAGAAAGAGTTAAATAATTTAAATGGGCCATTGTGTAGCAGGAAGCCCACTAATTATTTTCCAAAGAATTTTAAAAACGCCCCATTAATTGGGGCATTTTTGTTGTTTTTTCACTCTTTTTACCATTAAATTAGCCTTAAAATAGGTCAATAATAGACTTAAAAAAAAGTACCATTTTTTAGTCAAAAAAGCCTCATTTTAATAAAAAAAGCCCTTTTTTTTGCTAATATCAATAAAAAAAGCCCAATTTTACCCAAAATTACTAAACATGGACTTGAAACAAATTCACGATTTAATTAAAGTAGTTAATAAAAGCAATATCGGAGAAATAAGTATCGAAGATAAAGATGGTAAAGTAACTATTAAACAAAAAGAAGAGCGCGTAACAGTGAGTTCCGTGCCTGCGCCAAACTATTCTGCAGCCCCTATTGCAACAGCAGTTCCAGTTGTTACTCCTGCTGCCCCCGCTCCCGCTGCAGCCCCAGTAGCAGACAATTTCTTAACTATAAAAAGCCCTATGATTGGCACTTTTTATCGTAGAGCTGCTCCTGATAAGCCATTAATGGCAGAAGAGGGTACAGAAGTCACTCCTGGTAAAGTGGTTTGTATTATTGAGGCAATGAAACTTTTCAATGAAATTGAAAGTGAAGTCAAAGGGACCATCGTAAAAATTTTAGTGGAAGATGCTAGTCCTGTAGAGTATGATCAACCTTTATTCTTGGTTCAACCAGAATAATTTTCACCCATTTTCTAAACTTAACTAAGAAAAATGTTTAAAAAGATTTTGATAGCCAATCGTGGCGAAATTGCTTTACGTATCATTCGGACCTGTAGAGAAATGGGCATAAAAACAGTAGCAGTTTATTCTACTGCAGATAAAGACAGTTTACATGTAAAATTTGCTGACGAAGCAGTTTGTATAGGCGGTCCAAAAGGTCAACAGTCCTATTTAAATATTCCACATATAATGGCTGCCTGCGAAATTACCAATGCTGATGCGGTTCACCCCGGCTATGGTTTTTTAGCTGAAAATGCAAGATTTGCACAAATATGTGCCGATCATGGCATTAAATTTATTGGACCTACCCCTGACATGATTAATAGCATGGGGGATAAAATTACTGCAAAAGAAACCATGATTAGAGCAGGGGTCCCTGTAGTGCCAGGTGGAGACGGATTATTAGAAGACGTAGATGCAGCCAAAATATTAGCAAAAGAAATTGGGTATCCTGTTATTATTAAAGCTACTGCAGGTGGTGGTGGTAAAGGAATGCGTGTCGTTTGGAATGAAACAGAGATTGAAAAAGCATTTAGTACCGCTAAAATGGAGGCAGGCGCTAGTTTTAAAAATGACGGCTTATACATGGAGAAATTTGTAGAAGAGCCTCGACACATCGAGATACAAGTGGCCGGAGATCAATATGGAAATGTATGTCATTTAAGTGAGCGGGATTGTTCCATACAAAGAAGACATCAGAAACTAGTCGAAGAATCTCCCTCTCCATTCATGACCCCTGAACTACGTCAACGAATGGGCGAAGCAGCCATTAAAGCAGCAAGTGCAATAAATTATGAGAGCGTTGGTACCGTAGAATTTCTAGTAGATAAAAATCGTAATTTTTATTTTATGGAAATGAATACACGTATTCAAGTGGAACACTGTGTTACAGAAGAAGTAGTTAGCTATGATTTAATTAAAGAGCAAATAAAAATAGCAGCAGGCGAAAAAATTTCAGGACGTAATTATGAACCTCAATTGCATGCCATTGAATGCAGAATTAATGCTGAAGATCCTTACAATGATTTTAGGCCCTCTCCAGGTAAGATTACAGTATTACATACACCCGGTGGACATGGGGTTCGTGTAGACAGCCATGTATATGCGGGTTACGTAATTCCACCCTATTATGACTCCATGATAGGAAAATTAATTACTGTTGCACAAACAAGAGAAGAAGCAATAAATACCATGTATCGCGCCTTAAGTGAATATGTAATTGAAGGAGTTCACACGACCATTCCTTTTCATTTACAGTTAATGCAAAATGAAGATTTTAGAAAAGGAAATTTCACAACTAAGTTTCTAGAAACATTTAAGTTGAAGTAATTTTTATTACGATTTTTAATTCCAAAATAAAATCGTAATAAAAATGCGCTAATGATTTTTTAAAATGGTCCCGAAGGTTCGTGACCCTATTTTGGTTTATTACGATTTTTAATTCCAAAATAAAATCGTAATAAAAATGCGCTAATGATATTAAAAGGGACCCCATTAAGGAGTCCCTTTTTTATTTAATATCGAATCTTTTAACTTGCCTTTTGAAAATTAACGTAAGAACAACAACTCTCTGTATTTAGGTAAAGTCCATAATTCATCATCCACCAATTGCTCTAATTTGTCTACATGATAACGAATTTTATCAAAGTATTGCGCTTTTACTTTGGCTTCATAAGCAATGGCTTTGTCTCTAGAGTTAGCGATATTATTTGCTACTTTTCTTTCTTCAACCATCGCATCTACATTTTCATATACTTGTTGAATATGGGTGCTTACATCTTTCAATAAAGCCAATTGACCTTTGTATAACTTTTCTGGCAAAGCGGCTTCGCGAAGTAAACTTACATTTTTTAATAATTCATTTTGATATTTAAGTGCAGCAGGAATAATATGGTTGGTTGCTAAATCGCCCATAATGCGGGCTTCAATTTGAACTTTCTTTATATATTTTTCTAATTCAATTTCATATCGAGCCTCCAATTCACTATGCGAATAAATATTATTTTCTTTAAATAATTTTTTAGCTTTTTCGGTAATCATCGCATCTAAAGCAATAGGAGTGGTCTTTAAATTCGGAAGCCCTCTTTTTTCAGCTTCAAGATGCCATTCTTCGCTATAGCCATCTCCTTCAAATAAAATCTTTTTACTTGAAACAATGTACTTTTGAATTACTTGCATGATAGCAATTTCTTTCTTATCTCCTTTCTCAGTTAAGGTTTCTACTTCCGCTGCAAATTTATTTAAGGTATCAGCAACAATGGTATTTAATATGGTCATGGGGTGACCACAGTTGGCAGTAGAACCTACTGCACGAAATTCAAATTTATTTCCTGTAAAAGCAAATGGAGAAGTTCTGTTTCGGTCGGTATTGTCCATCAATAATTCAGGAATGCTGCGATGTAAAT
>Ga0209499_1001395_pt1 | contig 16851 bp, 16 predicted proteins | sample C_130208_EF_Meta_FD_187306 | JGI IMG/M metagenome (GOLD analysis project Ga0209499, IMG submission 187306) | Freshwater microbial communities from Lake Croche, Canada to study carbon cycling - C_130208_EF_MetaG (SPAdes) (version 2) | ecosystem: Environmental > Aquatic > Freshwater > Lake...
AATGGGAATATATACAAGCAACTAAATTAGATGAGTCAATAAATAGCGATGCACCTATGGATTTAAATACAATACAAATTTATAATTACATCGGTATAGATGGCGAAACATCGTTTATAAATACTGCATTGATAGGTAGACATGTTTTTAATTGTTTTAAAGACGGTATTCAATTTATGATAATAAATTCAGGCACACCGGTAGACAAGGAGGTGTTAGTTAATACAACAACAGGGGAATTGACATTTGCAGTACAATTTGAAACAAACGAAATCGCAACAGTTTTATACTTCTAATGAGTTACAGAATACCATATCCATATTTATTAAATATTGGTGTATTAGAGTCAACAGACATTATACCTATACTAAGACCAGCATTTAATGAAGGAAGTGCATCAATGGCTGATATTGCTACTTATGTAAATCCATATAAAGTATATAGGGTAGATATGTCGCAAGTTGGCGGAGATGATCCAACTGTTGATTATATTTATGAGAATACGATAGGGGATATTGTATGGAGTTATAATGGAGTTGGTAGTTATTTTGGAACTTTAACAGGTGCATTTTTATTAGTACCTAATATTACAAAAACATTTTTTAGCAATACACTTGGAGACGGAGTTGGTTATTATACAATAAAAAGAGGAGGTGATGATTATATAGAATTATTAATAAAAGACAAAAATTTTATTAATATAGATGACGCATTGAATTTAACATTTATTGAAATAATAACTTACCCTGTTTTATTATGATACGATTAAAAGTAACTGGACTACAAGCATTAACTGATAAACTTAATAACATATCATCTAATGTACAAGATAATGTTGATAGAGCATTAGGTGATTGGGCGCAGAGAGTTGAGAAAGAGGCTAAGACATTAGTACAGGCTCAGTCAGGCGACAATGGTAATCTTGCTCGTTCTATATCACACGAAGCAGGTCGAGGATTTGCGAAAGTTTATGCTACTGCATTTTATGCAGCATATATTGAGTTTGGTACACGAAAGTTTGCATCTGCATACGTTTCAACATTACCGCAAGAATGGCAAGATATAGCGAAAACACACAAAGGAACTACAGGGAAATCAGCAGGTGATATGTTTGATAATATATTGCAATGGGTTATTAGAAAAGACATCACACCACAAGGATTTTATACTAAAAAGACTAAGTCAGGTAAAAACAGAGTAAATAAATCACAAAAAGAGATTGAAGATAAGGCAACTGCTTATGTAATAATGATGAGCATCTTAACAAATGGAATTAAAGCAAGGCCGTTTCTATACCCAAGTGTAACAAATCAGACACCTAAATTGTTCGAAGATTTAAAATTAATATTCCGATGAAAGATGTAAATAGTGCCTTATTACAAGCATATTATGAAGTTATCAACGGATTAAATATTCCTGTATATGAAGGTGAGGAACCAGATGATGTTAAGGATAAAATTTATTGTGTAATTTCTGATGTTACTAATATTGAAAATTCTACAGATAATTCATCAGACACGACTTCTACAATACAGATTACAATTAATTCATGGGAATATAAATATAATAATTCTAAGAATCTAAACACAGTTACTAATCAGATATTGGAAGCAATAAAACCTAATTCAAAAAGTGTGTTAGATTTATCATTATATGGATTACAAATGTTAAATTTGAATGTACAAACTGACAGGACTGAGAGATACGGCGAAGTTGGTGGAAAAATATTCATAAGTCGAATATTAGTTTTTAAACAGTTTTTATTTATAAATTAAAATCAAATTAAAATGGCAGAACACAAAGTGGCAGGGGGTACGATGTTATTATTCGTTGATCCTGCAGGAGGAACAAGTTATGATACAGTTGTTTGTTTAACGACTGTAGGTAAATCAGCATCAGTATCAGTTGTAGACGCATCAAGTGCATGTGGTCCAGACAAATCACCTGGTACAATAGAACTGAATTACACGTTTGAAGGTCAGCATCTACAAGATCCTGTAACAGGTAGAATTTCAGGAACATCACTTCGCCAATTGCTTATGGCAAAAACTACAATTGGATGGAAGATTAGTCCTGAAACACCAGTAACTGGAGATGAGATTGAATCAGGTACAGGTTACTTATCAGATTTGAGCAGTACTTATGCGTTTGATTCTGTTGGAACTTTCACAGGAACTATTCAGCCATTTGGCACTCCTGTTATTACTGTACAAGCATAATTATAAACTATGGCTGAACATAAAGTAGATGGCGGCAATATGCTGCTTTTCATTGATCCCAATGGCGGCACTACTTACGATATGGTAGTTTGTCTTACAAGCGTAGGCGTTAGTATGAGTGTTCAGCCTATAGATGCTTCATCTGCTTGTGGTCCAGATAAGAGTCCAGGTTCTGTTGATATATCTTATTCATTTGAGGGGCAGCATTTGCAAGATCCAAATAGTCTTAGAATAAGTGGAACAGACATGAGATTACTCTTAAATGCAGAGCAGACAATTGGATGGAAATTATCACCCGAAACACCTGTGGCGGGAGATGAGATTCAAGAAGGCATAGGATTTATTTCTCAATTAAGCAGCACTTATGCCTTTGATTCAGTTGGAGTATTTAGTGGAGCAATAATGCCATATGGAGTTCCGACTGTTACTGTTTATGGTGGTGGAGGTGGAGGTCTTGTACTTGGACAATCTTATCAAGGTGGGAATATTGCATATCTTGATGGAACTGGATTACATGGATTTGTTGTTTATAATAGTGGTCAATCCGTATCTTATGATACATGGGCAATAGCATATACAGTTACAGGAGCAACAGGATATGCAATAGGTGATGGGGATCCTAATACTACTGCAATAATAGCAAGTATTCCTTCATTACCTGCCTTAGCCTGTCGCAATGGTAATTTTAATGGATATACTGATTGGGTAATGCCATCAGTAGATGAAATGTATAATGTCATCTTAAATCAAGCATATTATCCAACACCATTATCTGCAGCATATTATCAAACAAGTACTGAATTATCTTCTACTCAAAATTATAATATGAATACTGCAATTAATGGTCAATATGCATTAGATAAATTAATACCTGGTGATTGCGTTGCAATAAGATATTTTTAAAACAAAACTATGGCTGAACATAAAGTAGATGGCGGCACAATGTTACTATTTATTGATCCTTCAGGTGGGACAAACTACGACACAGTAGTTTGTCTTACTTCTGTAGGTCAAGCAATGAGTGTTCAGCCTGTAGATGCATCTTCTGCTTGTGGACCTGATAAAAGTCCAGGTGCAATTGATATATCTTATACATTTGAAGGACAACATTTACAGGATCCAATTACAGGACAGATATCAGGAACTGATTTGCGATTATTATTAATGGCAGAGCAAACTGTAGGTTGGAAATTATCACCTGAAACACCTGTGGCAGGTGATGAAATTCAAGAAGGTACTGGATATTTATCTGAATTAAGTAGCACTTATGCATTTGATTCAGTTGGTGTATTTACAGGAACACTTCAGCCATACGGTGTACCAACGATAAGTGTAATTAATCCTACACCACCAAGTCCACCATTATTTTCAATAAGATTAAATGTTCCTGCAAGTGGAAATATAGTTATAGGGGAAATATTATCAAGCACTCCATTTGATGCTACAATTGATTGGGGAGATGGAAATATATATTATCATATTAATTCTTCGGTTCTTAATTTAACTAATCTATATAATGCTCCTGGTACTTATTTAGTAACTATAGATATTACAAATCCAGTAAATGTTCCAATTTATTGGATTGATCCATTATATGATTGCTCTATTGATAATTTATATAATTTAAATTTATTAAATTTTGTAACAATAGAATTTACAAATAATACTGGTATTGGAATATTTAATAATCCTCCTGATTTTTCAACTTTTAATGGTATTGGAATTGGATTAGAAAATTATAATTATGGAAATAATAATATAATACTTCCAACAAATTCTAATACAATTACTTTTTTAAATTTTAATTATGGTAAATTAACAAGCAGTCAAGTAAATGATATTTTAGCTACAGTTGTTAATTACAATACTGTTGGTCAGTTGGATTTACAATTTCAATCACCTCCAGCACCTCCAACTGGAAATGGAATATTTGATAAAGCAATATTAATACAAAATGGATGGACGGTAAACACAGATTAACACACAAAAAAACACACACACAATGAACTATTTAGAATTTGAAATTGGAGGCAAATTAAGATCTTTTAAATTTAATCAATTAGCAATTGAAAAACTTGCTGAAAAGAATCAATCAGGAACTAACATAGGATTCATTTATTCAATGGTATATGCTGGACTTTATGCTGCTACTTATGCAAAAGGAGAACCAGAAGATTATACTTTTGATGAAGTTTCTGATTGGGTTGATAATTTGGAAGATGATACAATTGTAAAAAAAATTACTGAATCTTTGACTGAATCTCAACTTTGGAAAAAGTTAATTAAAAAAGGACAGGAAATTGAAGATGAGAAAAAAAAAGTAACGCAGAAATTGCCTACGAAAATTTAAAATTTGCATTAGGTAAACTTGGTTGGACTGCTTATCAGTATTATACTTCAATGCCTATAGAGTTTTATGCTGCTTATGAAGGTTATCAAGAGAAACAGTTTGAGCAAACAAAAATTATGAGGTTTGCATCTTTCAGAGTTGCAGAATCAATGGCAGGAAGTAAGGCAATAGGATCTATAGAAAGATTTTGGCCAATGTTAGATGATAAAGACAATAAGAAAGAAATTGAACCAATGACTAAAGATAGATATGATGCAATATTGCAGAGGCATAACTTGAAGATAAAATAAAATGGCAGATAAATTACAGATAGTTGTTGAAGCGGATATCAGCCAGTTAGAAATACAATTAAAGAAGGCAGAAAATGATTTAAAGTCTTTTCAGGATCAGTTATCTAAGACTGGTGATAATACAAATTTCAATTCATTAAATAAGAAGATTAGCGAAACAAAAAATTTGATTGCTTCAATAAAAGCAAGACAAATTGAGTTGACTATTATAGCTGATACAAAGCAGGTTGAAAAGGCAAAAACAGAGATTGATTCAATAAAATCTAAGCAATTAGAAATATTTGTCAATGCTGATACAACTGAATTAAATACAGTACAATCAGATATTAATAAAATACAATCTAAAGCAATTGAAGTTATTGTTAATGCTGATACTACAGAATTAAATACTGTTCAGACTGATATCAACAAGATTCAATCTAAGGCAGTCGAGTTAATTGTTAACGCAGATACTACTGAGTTAAATACCGTTCAGTCAGACATAAATAAGATAAAATCTAAAGCAGTAGAATTAATTGTCAATACTGATACAACTGAGTTAAATACAGTACAATCAGATATTAATAAAATACAATCTAAGATAGTTGAAGTTGTTGTTAATGCAAATGATAAAGAACTTAATGTTGTTCAATCTGATATTAATAATATTCAATCAAAGGCAATTGAATTAGTTGTAAATACAAATACTACAGATTTAGATACTGTTCAAACGGATATTAATAAGATTCAATCTAAAGCGGTAGATTTAATTGTAAATGCTGATACAACAGAATTAAACAAAGTCCAGTCTGATATCAATAAGATACAATCTAAGGCGGTAGAATTGGTTGTAAATGCTGATGTAACTGAATTAAATAATGTCCAATCAGAGATTAATTCAATACAATCAAAAGCAGTAGATTTGGTTGTCAATGCTGATACTACTAATTTAAATACCGTTCAAAATCAAATAGATTCAATACATACTACTCCAGTTGAAGTTGTAGTAAATGCAGATACAACGGAACTGAATAACGTACAAACTGAAATTAATTCAATACAATCAAAAGCAGTTGAGGTTGTAGTTAATGCAGATACAACGGATTTAAATAACGTACAAACTGAAATTAATTCAATACAATCAAAAGCAGTTGAAGTTGTAGTAAATGCTGACACAACAGAACTGAATAACGTACAAACTGAGATTAATTCAATACAATCGAAAGCAGTAGATTTAGTTGTCAATGCGGATACTACTAATTTAAATACTGTTCAGAATCAGATAGACTCAATACACACTACTCCAGTTGAAGTTGTAGTAGTTGCAGATACTACTGCTATTAATGTTGTTCAGACTGATATAAATGCCATAAAAACTACTCCAGTTGAGTTAGTAGTAGTTGCAGATACTACACAGATTAACACAGTTCAGAATGATATTAATTCAATAAAATCTAATCCTGTAATAATTCCGGTTGATGCTGATACTACTCCATTAGTGACTGGTGTTAATGATGCAGAGGCAAAATTGAGTAATATTCCTCCTGTAAATGTGCCAATATCAGTAGATACACGATTAATATCTGCACAGTTGCAACTTGCAGAAAATGATTTAAAAGCATTTACTTCGGAGTTAAGAAATGCAACTAATACTCAGGATATAATAAAATTGCAGAATAGTATTGGTATTTTAAAGAATAAAATTGGCGATTTAAAGAGTTCATTAGGTGCAGCAGATTCAGGACTTAAAAAAGTTGCAGGTCAAACTAATAGTGCTGCTTATGCAGTTACCAATTTAGGTAGAATAGTAAGTGATTCTGCGTATGGATTCATAGGTATTGCTAACAACATTACACCTTTTATTGATTCATTAGCATCAGCTCGTAAAGAAGCAGCAGCAACAGGGAAATCTTTATTATCTAATTTAGGAGCATCATTAGCTGGTCCTGCTGGGTTATCACTTGCATTTGCAGCGGTAACAACTGCCATTACATTTGCTCAAATTGGATTTAGTGCATGGACTCGAAAGAGCAAAGAGGCTAAGGATGCTACAGATGAAACCGCTAAATCATTAAGATCTATTGAATCTTCAGTTGGTTCAGAAACATCTAATGTTACTTCATTGATAGCAGTATTAGAGAATGAAACTGAAACAAGAAAAAGAAAAATAGAAGCAATAAAAGAACTTCAGAAAATTAATCCAGAAGTTTTTAATCAATTAAAGTTAGAAGGTGATCAAGTAGTAGGTTTAACTTCTTCTTACAAATTATATTTGGAAAGTTTAAAAACTATCGTTACTGCCAAAGTTTTACAGGCTAAGTTAGATAAAGAGATTACTAAATTATTAGAATTACAAGGAACAACTTTAACTGGGAATGAAAAAAAGCAAAAGAATCTTGCAAATACAGTACAAACTGATTTATTAAAAAGTCAAATTAAATATTTAAAATCATTAGGTGACCAACCTGGAGTTTATTTAAAAATTCAACAAGCAGAAGCAGAATTAAGAAAAATAGAAACTGGATATAGTGACCAGCAAAATAAAGAAATTGATTTTACTCAAAAAAATATCCAAGAATTAACTAATAACTTATCTGAAGTATCTAAAGGAATTAAATTGCCTTCAGATGATTTAAATAAAGCAGCTAAAGGAACGGAAACACTCGCACAAGCAATAGCACAATTTGAGAAAAAGTTAGTATCTGTTCAATCTGTAGGATTTTCATTAGGAACTCCACAATTTGATATCAATAAGGATAAAATAAAAGAGTTTGAAAATATTTTAGGTACAATAATTGAGAAATTTAATGTATCAAATAAAGATACAGTATATGTTAATTTAGAGGCAAGGTTACAAGATTTAAAATATGATCAGTTATTATTAAAATTAAAAAGTAATCTTGAAAATGCAGCAAAGGCAATTATGTTGCCATGGGATTTTAAACCACAAACAAATGAAATACCAATTCCAAAAATTGCTCAAAATATAAAACCTATAAAAGTACCCATTGAAATTCAAGCAGATTTTAAAGCAATTCAAGGAAGTATTGTACCTCCAGAATTTGTACAAAATGTAAGAGCTGATTTAACAACATCTGCTGCTGAAATTAAAAAAGCATGGGAAGATTATAGTAAACAAATAGATAGTGCTGCAACTGGATTCTTAACAGATGCTGCTGCAAATATTGCAATAAAATTTGGTGAAGCATTAGGAGCTGCAATAAGTGGAGGTAATTTTGGTGATGTATTTAAAGGTGTTTTTGAATTATTAGCATCAGGAGTACAATCTTTAGGAGAGCAATTAATTAAAATAGGATTTTTAGCAGTTATTGCTCAACAAGCAATTTCGCAATTATTAGCTAATCCTTTTGCAGCTATTGGTGTTGGTATTGCATTAGTTGCATTATCAGCAGCATTAAAGAATTTAACTTCAAGAAGTGCATTTGCAGTTGGTACTCGTAATGCACCAGGTGGAATGGCATTGGTTGGAGAGAGAGGTCCAGAGTTAATTAATTTACCTCGTGGATCACAGGTTATTCCTGCAGCACAAACATCTCAAATGATGGGTGGTGTAGGCGGACAAATAGAAGTATTTGGAATGCTTAGAGGTCAAGATATATTTTTCAGCAATAAAAAGTATGGTCAAACTTATGGCCGCACAACTTAATGAGTTATTCAGTAATATATTCTAACGAGTTTGATTCTTTTCTGCCATTAATGACAGTTAAGTTGCAAATAGAAAAGAAGGACTTTACAGGTACTCCAATTGACATAGTATTATCTGGTAATCCAATTATTCAAGAATGGCAAGAAGATGATCCTAAAGCTCCTATTAGAGGTTGTACTTTAAAGGTTAATATTATAACTGATTCCAATGGATTATCATTACAAGATTTTTATTCAGAAGAAGATAATACTTTTAAGGCAATTGTAAAAAGAGGACAAACTGATGAGATATTATTTGTCGGATATTTACTTCAAGATGATTGTGCTGAATTGTATGTTGATTTTAACCATGAAATAAGTTTAACATTTACTGATAATTTAGGAATTTTAAAAGATATAACCTTAGATCAAGCAGCAGTTAATATTGGCGGACCTACAGTTATATCAGCAATTTCAATAACCAATTTATTTCCTGTTGCCAATAATACGATACAAACATTAGATCCTCGAATAGGAGTTTTGAAAAATGGAGATACTTTTAGTTTATTTGATGGAACAAATACTTATAATTTTATTTGTTATAATATCTCATATAGTGGCTCAATTCTTGGATATTTAATAAACATAGGAATTGTTGTTCCATTTTCAGGTACAATAACATTTGATTTAACTTATACTGCTCCAGTTGATTTAGTTAATTATTTTTCTCTTGCACAAATTCTAAGACTTTGTTTGCGTTCTACTAATTTAGATTTAAATACAAATGTAATGTCAACATTATGTCCTAATGGTGGAACTACAAATGAACTTGTTTTAGATACATTTTTATTGATAAATACTTTCAAAAGAAATGACTCGTGGCTAAGTTGTTATGATATATTAGAACAGATATTAAGTAGATTCAATGCATCCTTATTTCAAGCACATGGAGCATGGTATATTGTAAGATTTGATGAAATGTATAATTATTTAACTTTATCTGGTGCTACATGGTCAGGATTTGGTTATGATTATGATTTTAATACATCAGGAGTAACTAAAAATATTGTACCATTTACTTTTTTAAGTGGTAATGATATGGAAACTGGAGTATTAAAATCAATTGTACGACCATTTCAATACGTTAAGGAAACATTTAATTATATTCATCCTGAGTCTTTAATGAAAAATAATAATTTGCAAGAATTAGGTCCGCTTATTTCAGAATATAATTCAGGAACTAATATAATAAAAGAATATGATTTGTTTTATTGGATACCATGGGTGGATCATCCTTCTCCTACTGTAACAAAATTAATTAGAGTTGTTTTTGATAATGATATAACATCTGAATCTTATGGCACAGAAATAGATAGGTATATTGTTATAAAAGGACAACCATACGATACTACCAGAGCTATAATGTATGAAGGAATTGAATTAAGTGAAGGGGATGTTTTAGAATGGTCTTTTGATTATAAAACTGAAAATAGTGAACCTGGTATAGTTACAAATGTTTTTGAAATTGCTTTACAGGATGGAATAATACCTACTAAATGGATTTCAACTGATGGTAATTGGATAACTACTTTTTCAGGAACTCCTTATGGCATAGTATTTCAAATTTTATCTGGAGATAATGCAAATGGATGGCATACAGTAAAAGTAAAATCAAAATCATTGCCATATAATGGAATAGTATTTCCTTTTTTAACTTCAGCATCTTCAAATAATACAAATTATGAAACACATTATAAAAATTTAAGTTTTAATGTTTATAATAATATTAATGGAATAATTAAAATAATTGGACATACCCATGAAGATTATCAATTAAACAATTTAAAGAATAATATTGATAAAGAGATATACATTGATAATTCACCAAGTACTTCAATTAATGGTACATTAATGTTGCAAACATATATTGGATACATTAGAAATAGGTGTACAATTTGGAAATATCCATCTACACCTTTAGGATTTACTTTTAGTAATTTAGGTAATGGAATGACACAAGAAGCATTATTTTCTAATTATTTTGCAAAGACAAAGTTTGAAGGAAATTACTTAAATTTAATAAATGCAGAGAATGTATTAACACCATTTGCAGTATTTATTCCTGCAAATGATCCTTATCATTCAAGATATGTACCAGGTAAAATGACTATAGATTACAAAAATGGTAGTTGTAATTTGACATTATATCAATGGATTTATTTTCCAACAATTATTGGCGGATCAGATCCTGATTTAAATCCAAGTGGTTTTGATTATTTTTATATATTTTGTAATAGTAAATTTTATGAGTTTAATTATTTATACGAAAAAAGTTAATAATGGCTAAAGTAAGAGGAGAAGATGTTTTATTATTGCTTACTGATGATGGATTTACCGTAGCATGTGCAAGAAGTATAACATTTGATATATCTAATGATATAATAGAAACCTCAATAAAAGGTTCAGGCAGATTCAGAACCAATGTTTCAGGTGCTATACAATGGAGTGGAACTATTGAAGGTTTAACATTATTAGTTAATGGTACTACTGATGATGTAACGGTAGAGAATTTATATGGATATTTGATAGCAGGTACTCAACTTGCTTGTAGATGGTATGAACAAGATATTAGTGCTACACATTATTTGAATAAAAGTGGTTATATTATTTTAGAGTCAATAAATGAAACATCTTCATTTGATAATATGGTTACTTTTACTGCAAATTTTAAGGGAACTGGACCAATAACAATAACAACAGGAGATATATAATATGAAAAAAATAATAATAATAATCTTACTTACATTTTGCGTTAGTAATGTATTTGCACAACAATATACACCAATGACTGCAGCAGGATACCAGATGAAACGATTAAAAGTCGATTCTACTCTACATATTCCTTCATTCTGTGGAATACCTACTACACGAAATTCAATTGCAAAAGAGGGTGCTATTGCAATGGATACTTGTAATAACTTGCTATATACTTGGACAAATGCGAATGGATGGAATACGATTGCAGGATCAGGAGGATCAATTGGATATAATGGTCTTAGTGGTACAGATTCCATTTCATTAGGAGGAGTATTAACTAAAGATGTTATAATTTACGGCAAACATAATTTTAATATTTACGGTCAAAAAACTATAGACATTAATGCTTTTGGTAGAGGAGAGATTTATCTTGATAGTGAAATAGTTTATATAGGAGCAAAATACCTTTATTTAGACACAGATAGTACAACAACTTCAACTGCGGATACATCTTCATTTAAACCATTAGGATATAATGCAAATCATGTTGTGAGATCAATCAATTCATGGCCTAAGACTGATACTACATCATTAAGTAATAGAATTAATTTAAAAGTAAATATTAGTGATACTGCAACTATGCTGAGTAAATATCTTAGAAAGACAGATACTTCTGCAATGTTGTTACCATATTTACGGAAGATAGATACAACGGCGATGTTAAGCAAGTATTTGAGAAAGATTGATACTGCAAGTTTGAGCAATAGAATAAATCTTAAGTTAAATATTGCAGATACGACAACTATGCTTAGTAAATATCTCAGAAAAATAGACACTACAAATAGATTTGTAAATAACGTAACTAAGAAGAACGATAGCACCATTACAGTATTTAAAGGATCAACTGCAACAGACATATTGTTGCCTCGTGGTTCAAGTGGATCAGGAACAGTTATATCAGTTGCTACCGGTTATGGATTAACTGGAGGACCAATTACATCAACTGGAATATTAATAGTTGACTCTGCTACATTAAGTGGTAAGTATCTAAGAAAATCAGATACTGCTGCGATGCTAAGTAAATATCTAAGAGAAATAGATACTACTGCTATGTTATTGCCATACTTAAGAAAGATTGATACTACTGCAATGTTATTACCATACCTAAGAAAGATTGATACTACTGCAATGCTTAGTAAATATTTAAGAAGAACTGATACAACTGCAATGTTAAGTCCATATTTAAGAAAGATTGATACTACAAATAAATGGGTAAATAATGTAACTAAAGTTAATGATTCAACTATTAGAATTTTTAAAGGTAATAATTCAACCGATATTGAACTACCCAGAGGTTCAAGTGGTGGAAATGGTACAGTAACTAATATTGCTACTGGATATGGTTTAACAGGTGGACCTATTTCAATTACTGGTACTATTATTATTGATTCATCAACTTTATCTGCAAAATATTTAAGAATAAATGATACAACATCTATGCTAAGCAAATATCTTAGAGAAATAGATACCGCATCACTAAGTAATAGAATAAACTTAAAATTAAATATTAGTGATACTTCTACAATGCTTAGTAAATATCTGAGAAAAACTGATACCGCATCATTAAGTAATAGAATAAACTTAAAATTAAATATTAGTGATACTTCTAATATGCTTAATTCATATTTGAGAAAGATTGATACAACAAATAAATTTGTAAATGATGTAACTAAGATAAATGATTCTACAATAAGAATTTTTAAAGGTAGCACATCAAACGATTTATTAATTAGAGGAAATGCAAGTGGTGGAGGAAGTATTAGTGGAACAATTAACCGTATACCTAAATTTACAAGTACATCAACTTTAGGAAATAGTACAATACAAGACGATGGGACAGGCATAATTACAATTAATACTACAGGATTAGGCGATAATATTATAAAACTTAATTCTGCAATAGGATCTACTAATAACATTAGATTTCAGCACGATAATATTAATCAATTTATATTAGGTCAAGGTGATAATGATTTTATTTTAAATTCATATAATACATCTACAGGATCTTATATTGGTAATGTTTTTTTTGTACCTGCAAATAGTCAAACTTTTGGAATTAACAATCTAACACCTAATACTGCTTACTCGTTAGATGTAACCGGTAAGACTTTATTACGAGATTTAGTTGGTACAGGTAATCGTATGGTAATAACTACAAGTACTGGCGAATTACAAACACAAGCAATACCAACGGGCGGAAGCGGTACTGTAACCAGTGTAGCTACGGGCTATGGTTTAAGCGGAGGTACTATTACCAATTCGGGTACACTATTGGTAGATAGCGCTACTTTATCTAACAAATATTTAAGAATAACAGATGGTGTACCATATACAGGAGCAACATCTAACCTTAACATGGGGGAAAAAAATGTAACTGCTAATGCTTATTTCAATGGATTTACTTCAATGATTGCCGCAGGTACTACAGTTATTTTGACCGTAGATTCAACTCCCGTACATTTAGTAACTACTGGCTCTGGTAGTCAAACATATCAATTGCCAAATGCTACAACACTAACTAATGGAACTATTTTTTCATTTAATAATAACCAATCAAGTGGCAATATAAATGTGAATAATAATTCTGGTACATTGGTTAAGGCAGTTGGAAGTGGGGGTTATATGATCTTAGAATTATTGAACAATACAACTGCCGCAGGTACATGGGATTCACACTTTCAAACTCCTTCAAATGTATCTTGGTCAACTAACACTTTTGACTATGGCGGCTCTATAACTTCAGCACAATGGAATGGTACAACTGTTGCTTATAATCGTGGGGGAACTGGTCAATCATCATTATTCACTCAAGGAGGTGTAGCGTTTGGTTCTACTACTACTGCATTGGGAACTACTGCCGCAGGAACAAGTGGACAAATGTTAGTATCAGCAGGTACAGGTACTCCAACATGGGCAGATACATCAGTCTTCCAACGTAAGAACATATCCGCATATTCATTACAAGCGAACAATACTGCATCCGCAGCAAATGTAACTACGCAGACATACAGAGATGTTGCAGAGGCAGCTATATCTGGAACTATTGCATGGGTGGGAACAAGTGCACCATCATCTTTAACTTCAGCCAATTACTCGTGGTCACAAATTGGTAAAACTGTAACTGTTGAAGTCAATCTATTATATGCAAATCCAAGTGTGGCTATTACTGCATTTTCATTTCCTTTGCCTTCAGATATGCCTACACCAGTAACACCTACAGGATGGAGTGCAGCAAGTAACTATTTATTTACTTCTATATGTACTGTTCATGCAACTGCACCTGCAATTACATCAACTTCATATTATGGTTTTATAAGAAGAGATGCTGCAAACACAGGGTATGAATTAGGTGCAACAGGAAGTCCTGCAACTGCAAGAGGGTGGAAATTTACATTAACATATAAAGCGCAATAATGAGACATATAAGACAGATAAATAGTGTAGGAACTAATACTTATACAGTAGTAGTTACTGAAGGATGGATGTTGCCATTAGAGGATTTTCCTGCTATTGTAGATCATCCCGAATCATTTGAAATATCAGAAGATGATATACCGGAACAACATCAATTTTTAATCTATGTAAAAAGTTAGCACAATTCTTGTATTATGATAAATGAAAACCTTAAATCCGACACTATGATACACAACATCGACAATAAATTCGACCTCCTACTCGTTTGGTTATTTAGCAGCCTATCATTTATGAGCATGAACCACTTTGTAGGATTATTCGCCATATTAGCAAGTATAACATCTATACTAAGAAGTCTGCCATCTATTATACGAAACTTTAAAACTAAGAAAAATGAAGAATCATAAGACAACTATCGCAGGTATTATATTAGCAATAATTGTTGCCATTCAGCCAGTTATTGAAGGTACTGGATATCATTTTGATACTGCAACAATAGTGAGAATCGTATTCGCTGCTTCATTAGCAGCTCTTGGTTATCTTTCAAAGGATCACAATGCGTAACTTATTAATATTATTATTGCTTTCAAGTTGCTTAAACGCTAAAAAAGTCAATAAATATCTTGATAAGAATGAATTATTTACTGCAAAAAACTGCGCAGATAGGTTTCCTATTAAATCTGATACGATAATTACATTAGATTACATATCAGATACGATGACAATTGAGAATATTAGATGGCTAAAGCAGGACACAATAAGAACAAAATTGCCATGTAATTGTAAAGACAAGATAATTCTGAAAACAGTTACGATCACAAAAGAAAATACTGCATCGTATAAATTCTATAAAGAATCAAAATCTAAAGATTCAATTTTTTACAACAAATCTATTGCAGATTTAAATACTAAAATATTAATAAGAGAGGACAGAATTAAGCAGCTAAAGCATAGAAATATGTATTTATGGTTAATCATTCTCATCTTATCACTAATAATTGTTCGTAAACCTATTTTAAGGCTCATAGGAGCAACCTTTTAACTTTTATTAATGTTTATATTAACTGAAGAAATACTGCTTAAAATCGTTCCAAAATTAGAAATTGAAAGAGCAAAAAAGTTATCTCAGTTAATAAATGAAGTTTGTCCCATGTATGGGATTGATTCTGCAAACATATTACACGAATTTCTCGCCAATGTAATCCATGAATCAAATCATTTTGAAGATAAAGTTGAAAAACTTAATTACTCAGCTAAGAGATTGATTCAGGTATGGCCAACGAGATTCCAGTCTTGGGAAAAAGCAGTAAAATTTAGCACAAATGAAAAACTATTAGCTGAAGAAGTTTATGGCAATAGAAGGGATCTTGGCAATATTCAACCTGGTGATGGATGGAGATTCAGAGGATCAGGATTTATACAGATGACAGGGCGCCTTAATTTTGTGGCATTTTCATCATTTATAAGACAGAAATTTAAGATTATAAAACCATTGGATCAGATAGCGGATGACATTCGCACCAATGATGACATGGCACTACACTCAGCCTGTTATATTTTCGCAATTGCTAAAGATTTAATTTCAGCTGCAATTGCAAATAATATGATTCATATAGTTAAGCGAATAAATGGAGGTCTTACTGGATTAGATTCAAGATTAGAATTATACTCTCTTTGTAAAGAATTTATCGTTGATTTTTCATAAATTTATAGTAGGCAATAAGGGTTTTTATATAAGATAGTTATCCTAAGCAATGCGCTATTGCCGAAATCCAACCGCCTATATTTTTATATTGGGCGGTTTTTACTTATATTTGTTATGCATATCAGGGATGGTATATTACTTTGTTTTTATTAAATGATGCCGATTATTTCTATAATCGGCACTTTTTTTTAAATTATTTTTCCTTATCTGTATTGACTTTGAGCCATATTTTGAATAAAGTTTGAAATAAGTTTGTAAAATATTTTTTTATATCAAAATACCTTTGTAATATTGCTATATAAATTTAAAAAATCAAAAATGAAACAAAAAAACAAAGATTATCTGACAATTGCAATCCTATTATTAATCTGCCTAATGGCACATAATTTTATCCAATGGTAAAAATTGAAGATTACGAAAAGAACGAAA
>Ga0209499_1001397_pt1 | contig 16828 bp, 20 predicted proteins | sample C_130208_EF_Meta_FD_187306 | JGI IMG/M metagenome (GOLD analysis project Ga0209499, IMG submission 187306) | Freshwater microbial communities from Lake Croche, Canada to study carbon cycling - C_130208_EF_MetaG (SPAdes) (version 2) | ecosystem: Environmental > Aquatic > Freshwater > Lake...
CCGCATCCGCGGCATGGCCGCGAAGCGAGCGTGCGACGGCCGCAAAGCCCGGCCTTCGCTGGCCCTCGTTGACGACCCGCAGACTGACGAGGTCGCCCGCAGCCCCGCCCAGGTGCATGCCCGCGAGGCCGTGCTGAAGGGTGCGATTCTGGGCCTCGCGGGACCGGGCGCATCGATCAGCGGTCTATGCACCGTGACGGTTGTGGCATCCGACGACCTCGCCGATCGGCTCCTCGACCGGCAGCGGCACCCGGCATGGCACGGGCAGCGCACCAAGCTGGTCTACGCGTGGCCCACGGCGACCGCGTTGTGGGACGAATATGCGGAGCTGCGTCGCAACGGCCAGCGAAGCGGAGCCGGCGTGCAGCCCGGCAACGATTTCTACGCTGCCAATCAGACCGCGATGGATGCCGGGTCTGCCGTGGCATGGCCGGCCCGCAAGCAGACCGACGAGCTGACGGCCATTCAGCACGCGTACAACCTGCGGATCGACCGTGGCGAGGCTGCGTTCGCAGCAGAGTTCCAAAACGAGCCCCTCGTCGAGCAGAAGCACGCGGAGCAGCTCACGCCCGTCGAGATCGAGGGGCAGAAGGTCAACGTGCCGCGATGGGTCGTCCCTCGCGGTCTGGACACGCTCACCGCGTTCGTCGACGTCCAGGAGCGGGCGCTCTACTGGGGCGTTGTCGCATGGGGCCACCAGCTCCGCGGGCATGTCGTCGCATACGGAACCTACCCGGAGCAGTCGCAGAGTTACTTCACGCTCCGCGAGGTGAAACGCACTCTGTCGGACGCCGCCGGCGGGGCGGCCATCGAACCGGCCATTCACGCCGGCCTCGAAGCTGTGGCGGCCCTCGTCTTAGATCGCGAGTTGTCGCGTGAGAGCGATGATGCCGTGCTCCGCGTGCAGCAGCTCTTCATCGATGCGAACTGGGCGCAAACCGCGGGCGTCGTGAGGGACTTCGCCAGGCGGTCAACCTGGGGGCCGCGTGTGCTTCCCACGCACGGGCGATTCGTCGGGGCCAGTAGCTCCAACATCAGCGACAAAGCGCCAGACAGGGGCGAGCGTGTCGGCCCCAACTGGCGCACCTCGACCATCCAGCGTCAGCGGCACGTTCTCTTCGACACCAACGCATGGAAATCATTCATGTCGGAGCGGCTGCGGCTGCCGGCCGCAGATCCGCAGGCGTTCACGCTCCATGCTGGCGATCACGCGATGTTCTCCGAGCATTTGGCGAGCGAGGTGCCGATACGCGTCGAGGCTCGCGGGCGAGTTGTAGACGAGTGGCGGCTCACGCCAGGGCGCGACAATCACTTTCTCGACGTCGTCGTCGGGTGTGCGGTCGCGGCGTCGTTCTCAGGCATCTCCGCAGTGGGCGCGCAGGCCCGGCCGGGCAACGCGCCGAGGAAGATCATCACGCGCGAAGAGCTGGCCGCGAAGCGTCAGCAGCTCATGCGGCAGATGGGGCGGATGTAATTCGGAATTGTTAAATTGTAAGTAGTGGGCGTGCGTTACATCGCCCCGAGGAAAACAACTATGGCGATGCTTCCAGCAGGGCGAAATCCGCTCCTCGATGCGTTCACGATCGGGAACGGTAAAGGCATCCCCGCCCGCATCAACGTCGACTTCTTCTTTGACCGCGCGAGTGTGCAGCAGGCGCTCGACAAAGCGATTTATCGCGGGTTGTATTCGGCCGGTTCAGTCGTGATGCAGATCAGCCGCCGCAGCATCAAGAAGATGGGCCTCGCAAAGCCCAAGCTCCGCGAGATGAAGGCCAACCCGTACATGTCGCTGGGCCAGCTTCTCGGTCGCAGCGACATCAGCGACAAGCGGAAAGCCAAGATTCGGGCACGCATCTGGGAGATCAAGTCGCGAGACGCGTCGCCCATCGGCACACCGCCGCACACGCACCTGGGCACGCTCAGAAACTCCATCACCTACCAATACGATCCGTCATCTGAATCAGTTGTTGTCGGGTCGTTCATGCAAGGGGCACCGTTCATCGCGGCACTTCATGAGCGCGGCGGAAGCCAGCGAATGGCGGCGTGGTCTTGGATTCCAAAATATGACCGCGGCTACAAGGGCATCTTGGCTTGGTATCCGATTGGTCGTGGCCCTAAAAATCGCAAGAACTGGGAGCTGACCTCCAGCTTCCGGGAAACGTTCGCATACCCGAAGCGGCCGTTCATGGTCCCTGCGATGCTGGAAGGCATCAATCGTGGCCGCATCGCGAAGGAGTTCGCGAACAAGTTCCGCACGGGCTGAAACGCTACACACTCAAAACGTACATGTCAGAGCAATAACGCAGGGGAAACATCATGGCAGCAAGCGCGGGAGCAGTTCGAGCAGGTTCGGCATTCGTCGAGATCTTTACCAGAGACACGCAGTTCCAGCAGGGCATGACCCGTATCCGTACTCGACTGACCCAGTTGGGCACGATCATGCGGCAGGCCGGCACCGGCATGACGCTCACCGGCGGCGCGATCGCCGCGCCGATGGTGATGGCGCTGCGTCAGGCATCCGGGTTTCAGGATGCCCTGAACGAGGCGCGCACCGCGGCCGGGCTGACCGCTGCCGAGGTGGAGAAGATTAAGCAGAAGGCGACCGAACTGTCGGCCGCCGGCGTGGGAAGCCAATCGGGCATCGCTCAAGCGATGACGCAGCTCGTGAAGGCTGGCATGCCGCTGGAGGAGGTGCTCGCTGGCGCCGGTGAAGCGGTTGTGAAGTTTGCAAAGAACACCGGTGTCGAGACAACGAAGGCGGCCGAGATCGTACAAGGCTCGATGACGCTGTTCGGCGTGTCAGCCCAACAGGCCACCGACACGCTGAAGGCTGCGGCCGACGCTTCCAACACCGATGTCCCGCGAATGGTGCAGGGCTTCAGCCAGGTCGCGAAGGTGGCCGAGAGCGCAGGCCAGGACATGGAGACGACCGCGGCTGCCCTGGCGATCCTGTCGAACAACATGACCGATGGTTCCGACGCAGGCACCAGCCTGAAGACGATGCTTCAGCGGCTCCGCACTGGGGCCGGCGAAGCGGATGACGGGCTCAAGGAGTTGGGCTTGTCGGTCGGCTCGTTCAGAGACTCGACCGGCCGCTCGCTGCCGATCGGCCAGCAGATGGACATCCTGAAATCGAAGCTCGACGGCGTCAATTCGATCGCGCAGGATCAGATTCTGTTCAAGATCTTTGGCTCCGACGCGATCCGCGCTGCCGAGATCTTCTTGGACACCGGTTCCGCTGGCTTCGCCAAGATGCAAGAGGCGATGTCGAAGTCGATGACCAACGCAGACGCATTCGACATCAAGATGTCGGGCATCTCTGGCACCTTCGAGCGGATCTCGAATGCTGCGGAGCGAGTGTCGAACGCTCTGGCCGACGCGCTGGGCACGGGCACGCTCGCGGCGTTCGAGCAGGGCATCGTCGGCGTTGTCGGAACAGTGGGCCGACTGATCACGGCATTCCCCGCGGTCAGCCAGGCCGCGGCCATGCTGGCCGGTGGTCTGATCGTCACCGGCGTGGCAGCGATCGCCGGTGGCATGGCCCTCCAGGGCGTGGGCGGCGCCCTGCGGATTCTGCAAGCCGTTCTCCCGGCTATCCCGGCGCTCTTTACACCGTTGGGCCTTGCAATCGCTGGCGTGGGGCTTGGCATTGCTGGCGGCATCATGATTGCCCGCGAACTCTCGCCAGCATTCCAGGCAGAGACCGACGCAATCGCGGCCGCGCTGATGCGGCTCGACTTTGGCGCCGCGTGGGATCTGATGCGCATTGATATGGCGATGGCACTTAACAGCATGTCGCAGACGGCATCTCAGTCGTTTGATTTCCTGCAAAACACCGCGGCGGCAGCCGGATCATTCATGGCCGACAAGCTCATCGAAGGGCTCGATCGGTTTATGGGCATGTTTGGGATTGACGTGCTGCGGTTGCAGGAAGGTTTTCAGAAGATCGGCATCTATCAACGGGCGGCGTTCAACTGGGATTTCTGGCGCAACGGAATGGATGACGCGATCGCCAAGGTGGAAGCCGACATCGACGCAGCCAGGGCGAAGGCGCCGACCGCCGACGCTCGCGCCAAGCAGCGGGCCGAGAAACGCGGCGACGCTGCCAACGCACGCGACGAGGCCGGCAAGAAGCGTGACGCGGGCTTTGATGCCGTCCGGGCTGAACTGGCGAAGGATCATGAACAGGCGCTCAAGCGTGCCCTGGGCTCAAGCGAGGCGAGCAAGCCGCAGACAGGGGCCAAGGATGCCAAGCAGCTCGTAGACGAGATGCTGAAGACGACAAGGATCCCGATGCTGGCCGCCGACCAGCTCGCGGCCGAACCCGCTGGCGGCGGCAACTCGCGGCCTACGGTGCTCGATGCAGGTAAAGTCGCTCGCTCCGAGCCGATGGGCATTTCATCTGCCGGCAACTTCAGCGGCGCGGGGCTCGATATCGGCCCAGAGTTGGGCCGGCTTGAGGATCCTGCCCAACGAACGGCAGTCGCGGCCGAGCAGACTGCCGAAGCGACAAGGAAACTGGCAGAGAAGGGCGGGCTCATCAGCGACCTGCACGACGGCCAGCGTGGCAACTTGGCCAAGCGTGCCGAGGAGCTCCAGGGCAGCATGGGCTTGGGCAATCTCAATGACACACCTGCCGATAGGCAGCGCAAGGTCGACGAACTTGCGCAGGTGCAATCTGACCTAGCGGCAATGGACGCGTTTCGCGCGGCGCGGGCGCAGCCGGGCGTTTCAACGCTAGGGGAAGTCCAGTTGCCAGCAGCGACCCCTCAAGCGCTAGCGATGGAGGCGATCGCACCTCGAGCGCCCGCCATGCAGCAGCGGATCGAGCAAGGCACTGGCACGGCCAGGGAAGCGATGTCAATTAGCGACAAGTTCAGCGCCGGCTTCGACAGGCTCGGGACAGCGGTCGACAAAATGACAGAGACGGCGATGAAAGGCAACGAGTATTTGAAGACGATCGCCCAGAAGGTTGGCAATGGAAGCGGTGCCGACTTGAAGTTCACCTAACCACAGAAACAGCCGAGGCCGCTCGACTGCAATCGAGCGGCCTCGAAAACCCGGCGGGGAGGCCGGGGACACATGACACCCCGAGTGTACGGCGGCCGGTCTGGCCGTCCAGGGACGATTTCCGACGAGCACCTTGAGCAGCTCGCGGATCGCATTCGCCAGGAGCAAAACCGACGCACCGAAGCGGAGGCATGGAACATCACGCGAGCAGCCATCCGACGATGGCAGTGGGCAGCGCGCCCGCGGCTCGCATCCTGACCAACGAGAGGACACCGCACGTGCTCACCAAGCCCGTCGAAAAGTTTGTCGTCGTCCGCAATGCCCGCGCCCCCGGCGGCAGCATCATCGCCCAGGTGCAGCGCCACGCCGGCCGCACTGCGTACTACCCGGACGCCACCGCGGCCCACAAGGTCGCCGCCACCCTTGGCGGCCGGCAGGCCGGCTACACCGTCGAGTCGAGGTTCGTCGACGAAGGTGGTCGCGAAACTGTCCTGCGGCTGCATGCCGTGCCCGATGGCGGCATGAACGTAGTCAGGGCACCCTGATGGGGTCAGCAGGGCCGAGACCCGGAGAAGCGTACCGGCTGCGTCAGGCAAACGCCGGAACCGGTAAGATGGTCAACATCGTGCCGTTCTCCGAGGATGAACGGCTGTTCGACACTTACGCGGCGGCCGCGTGTGCGGCCGCCGAGCACCGCAAGCGGTTCCCGAGCGTCATCACCCAGGCGGTCGTGCTCGACAATGACGGTCGCGTTGTCTTCCCGCCCGATGGCCTCGACATCCGGTCGCGTGGCCGCTGGCACATTGCTCCGACGCTCTGGAGAGGCCCGCGGGCGAAGACGGGCAGGAAGCGGAAGCGTAGGCCGCCGGGGGCGCCGAGGCTGGTAACGGGCCGCCCGAGGGATAAAGGCTCGACGGCCACCGGAAACGCAAGCGGCCCGCCAAACGCCCCGTAGAGCGTCAGGCGGGCCGTCAGGATGTCGCGGGCGATCAGTCGAATTTGCGAAGTATGTAGATGAGGTCGTCATCGCTCGCGAAGTCGTTCAACTCAAGCACGGCGATGGATTCTGCAATCGCGTAGCCCATGTCGTCGAGCACCTCTGCACTCGCGGTCCAGCCGTCCGCGTACCGCGGGCGGCACGCCACCCGCCGGACCTGTTCAAGGAACTGAATCCAATCCGTGCCCCCCGGCTGGAGAATGTACTCGTCCGGGGCGCGGTTCTCGCCGATGAATCGTCCGCCGTGCAAGGCCAGCCCAAACCACTCGCGATTGCTATCGCCAAACCCCTGCCCAAACCAGCGACCATAGCGGAACTTCGCAAACAGCTTTGACGGCGAGCTGCCGATGATCCGCTTGCAGTGATCCTTGCCCCACAGCAGATCCGCAGCGATCGCCATGTGGTGCCCCAGCTTGATTTCCCCGGCGTGCTCCGTGTCGCAACCCTGGTTGAACGGGGCCGGCCGCCGCCCCCCTCCGGTCGCTGGTTGCGTCGTCGTCCCGCCCTGGTTCCCTGTCCGCTTCGTCTTCGTTTTCATTGTCATCTCCCTATGGCGGCAGAGCTGCCGCGGTGTGTTGCAGCCGGGCGATCCTGCACTGGCTGGCCGCGATGCGCGACAACTGTCGCGCTCACGGCGACGACCTTTTAGACGCGCGACAACTGTCGCGCCAAGGGCAGGCTGCCAGGAATCGCAAGACTACGGATTCCGGCCGGCTATCCAGCCCTCAAGGTCGCCCCGGCGGATCAACACTAGGTGCTTCTTTCCGGCGGCGATTTTTTTGTGTTCTGGACCCTTGCCGGTGGCGACCAGCCGGGCGAAGTGCGTGCGATTGAGGCCGGCGATGGTCGCCGCTTGGGTCGACGTCAGCAGCTCATCGGGATCGGGGGTGGCGTTCCGCTTGGTCATCGCGGAATGGTACCAATTCGAACTGTTTGCCAGCCGGGGGGGCGGCCGGGGCGCGAGGCGGCTAGGGGCAGACGGTCGCAGACAGTTTGTGTCTGCGACCGATTCGCGGGGCGATCGTTTCTATGGCCGGACTCAGCCGGATACGGGCAGCCCGGCGAGCTCGACGGACTACTCGTTTCGTACTCGTTTGCGATTCGCTTGTGTCGTTTTGAGTCTTGTGCGCGTTTCGCTACACTGGATAGCGATCCGGCCGTTTTCCCGAGGGAAACAAAGGATCATGGTCGATTGAGTGCGTTGCGAGGGTCGCGTTTGGGCCGTGTTTTTTGCGTTCTGATAAGGTAGAGGTCCCAAGTTCGAATCTTGGCGCGCGCACTTCAGTTTTGACCGTGATTCATTGAGTTTTTCACCCTGCCGATGGTCGGCAGCGCCCCACGGGGAAACGTCAAACGGGTACGAAACGAGTAGGACTACGCATTTCCTACGCGTTTGCACCCGCCGGACTGTTTCACCGGAGGGCACGATCATGGGTCGGAGAATCAGCGGCTTGATGCCGCAGGTGCGTTTGCACAAGGCCAGCAAGCAGGGCTTGGTCAGGATCAACGGGCGGCCGATCTACGTGGGCCGCTACGGCTCACCGGAAGCCGTGCAGCGGTACTTCGAGTTGATGGTCGAGCACGGGTTCATGCCGCAGGCACCGGCAGCTTCAACTGCCGCGCCGGCATCAGAGCCAGCGCCCGAGCCGACCTCACTGCCGGCGGGCGATGCCCCCGTACCCGCAGGGCTCACTGTTGGGGAGCTGTGCTACATGCACTTGGCCGACGTCAGCTCCTCGACGCCAGGGGGCAAGCGATCCGGCAACTACCAGAAGGCGCTGGCAGCGAGTCGGGCCGTGCGGTTCCTTGCCAACATGCCCGCAGCCGAGTTCGGCACAAGGGCGCTCCTCGAGGTCCGCAACAAGCTGATCGCCACCCCCGTCGCCAACCGTCGCCCCGACGAGCGTGGCAACGTGCCAACGCTTTGCCGGCGTTACACCAACGAGGTCGTCCGCCACATCCGCAAGATGTTCGATTGGGGCGTGCTGCAAGAGTTGGTGCCAAACGATCGCGTGGCCGCCCTGGTCGTCGTCAAGCCGCTGCGGGAAGGGCACACGAACGCCCGCGAAGCCAAGCGACGCACCAGAGTGCGCCCCAGCGTCGTCAAGGCGACCTTGCCGTACATGACCTCCGAGATGGCCGATCTCGTCTGGTTCATCCGGCTGACGGGATGCAGGCCCAGCGAGGCGGCACGGCTCCGCATGTGCCGCGTGTTCGACCGCAACAAGCAGGTGTGGCGATACGTTCCCAAGAAGCACAAGACGGCACACCGCGGCAAAAGCCGCCATGTACCGATTGGTCCGCAAGCGCAGGTCATTGTGATGGCGCACTCTGCCGGCCGAAGTGACCGCGAGTACGTTTTCACGCCCCAGCGCAGCGTGCCGCCCCGCAAGGCCCGTGATGGTGTGATTCCGATCGAACCGCGGAAGCCCACCGCCCACGCCCGCAGCTGGTTCACGAAGGACGGCATCATGCAGGCCGTGCGGCGGGCGGTCATCCGCGGCAACAAGGACCGTGAGTCGAAGGGGCTGCCGCCGATACCGCACTGGACCCCGTACCAGCTTCGCTACACGCGGATCCGCGAGATCCGTAGGGATGGGGGCAGCGAGGCCGCACAAGCGACCGCTGGCCATAGCCGCGCGACGATGACCGACCACTACGCACCAGCCAACTGGGGCAAGGCCGCACGCGCAGCAGCTCGAAGCGGGTGACGCTTCGAGAAGGTTGGCCACGGCAACTTTGAGCGGATGCTCGCCGATCAACGCATGCGGAGCAATGCCATGCACCATACATGCGCATAGTAAGCACGTGCTCATCGCGATCGTCGTCGAAAAGTTTTTTTGGCGACCTCGTTTTTCTGCGGAAAAACAGCACTCGGAGACTATTTGGCGTTTTGACCTTTTGCCGTAGCACAGGGGTATCGCGTGTTTCGCACCACATGGGCGACACGCACACCACCCTACGGAGGTCATCATGCAGACGACGACGAAGCCCAAACTCCTGCCGGTCAACAGGGCGGCCGCACACTGGGCAGCGATCACGGGCACGCCCAGGCCGCATCGCTCATCTCTGATTCGCTGGGCCACCAAGGGGGTGCGTGGCATCCGGCTCCGCGGTGAACACATCGCCGGCCGTTGGTACGTGAGCGAGCAGGCGATCGAGGAGTTCCTTCGCTCGACTACACAGCTCGACGAGCAGTGTGTCGATCGTGCCGCCGGCCCGGCCCGCGCCGCCCAGGTGCAGCGGACCCTTGATGACCTCGACCGCGTGATCGCCCCCAAGCGGCCCGGCCGCAAAGCGAAGTGAGGGCCACCAGCATGATCGAGATCGTGAAGACCGAGACAGGCTACCGCACTGTCGTCAACTGCGACGTCTGCATGGAGCGGATCACAGACGTCGGCATGGCCGTGGCCGTGCGGTTCACCAGCGGAATCGCGTGGCACCTGCACAAGGGCAAGTGCCACGACCGAGCTGAACGCATGGTGCCCGTGTTCAAGAGCGGGTTCATGGAACTGCGCGAGCACCTGGACCAGATGAACCACAACACCCGGCTCGACGTCGGAACTCAGGAGGCCACCACATGAACACCTTCAACGACGACACGCCCTTTGACCTCCCCCCGCCTCGCGAGCTGGCCGACACGCTCATGGCCCGCGCTTGGGATGACGACACGCCCGACCGGGAGCGTCTGCTCTTCGAGCAGGGGGCCAGGGTGATCGAGCACCTGCTCGCGCGGCTGGCGATGGCGACAGAGCGCGCAGAGGCCAGGAGGGCACGGGCTAGGCGATAGCAGACGAGACACCCGGCGGTGCGGTGCCGCCGGGAGGGATTGAGGTAATGCAGCAAAAGGATTCTTACATGACGACGTTGACTATCGGAAAGCAGTTTGCCAACGCGGTCGCGGATCAGATTTCTCGAGATATGTTCCCGCCGCACCGTGGCGTGATCGAGATACAAAACCCGTTCGGCGGCGGCCGCTGTGCAGTGGCGTTCGGGAACGACGGATACAGCCAGGACGAACGCACGCGAGCCTACGTGGATGCGATGTTGGGAGAGATGGCCGCAAACGATCCGGTGCTGGGCATCGACAGTGACGATGGCTACACGTGGGCCATCGTCGTTCCGTTGGGGGACGACACCGTCGCCCCGTTTCTGGCGGCGGTGATCGAGCATGAGTTGTACGTGCGATATCGCCAGTCTCGCGGTCTCGCGGACGACGACGGGTTCGTGCTTACCCGCAAGGCGATCTGCGACCGCGAGATCATCGAGCACGCCAACGGTGAGCCACTGAAGATCACTGGCTGGGAATCAGTGAACTGACACGCAACCGCCCCCGTGATGGGTAGTGTCGGCTCGATGCCGACGGGCGGGGTGACCGTGGCGTGTGCTGCGGCGAGGCAGGGACGGCAGGGAGGGACACGGCAATGGCACTGGCTTTAGGAATAGAAGACAGCGACGGCAGCATTCTCGCCATCTATGTTCATTCGGACGGCATCGCGGAGCACGGCGGATGCACCGTCGCGCAGCACTACCGCACATGGGAGTCGGCGCAATCGCTTGTTTCGTTGGGTGATCTTTCATGGGTCGGGAGGTCTATCGGCACGCAGGTTGACTTTGACAGCGAGCACGCCGCAACGGTCTATGACGTGCCCAAACAATGCCTTGCCTACACGCGCGATCGCGGTGAGCCGTGGGAGCAGAATCAGCCACAGCGCTTTCAAACCAGAGACGAGTTTCGCCACGCGTTCTCTAAAGGCCGAGCGCAGTACCTGTATGTCTTCAATCGGAAGTGCTGCCGCTGGGTAGCCGTTGCCTGATAGGTGGATACGCCCGCCGCCGCGATAGGCGCGGTGCCCGTTCGATCCGGGCCGGCGACATGGATGGTGCTCGTCGTTCGGTGCGACGGGCCAGGACAACAAGGAGACAAGCATGGACGATTTCCTCCCCGAGCTGCCGCCCCCGCGGATCCTCGCCCGCATGCTCATGAAACGGGCATGGGCCGCCAACGTCCGCGACCGTGATCGCATGCTTCACGAACAGGCTGCCCGCTCACTGCGGAAGCTCCTGAAACGCTCGCTCATCCTGGCGGCCAGGTGCGAGCAGCTCGAGGCGCAGGTAGCACGATGAGCGACTCTCCGTACAAAGAAGCGGTGCTTGAGCGAGAGCAGTTCGGCGACGCGTGGCCATTCACGCAGCCGAGAGCAATCCTGCGCTGTTACTGCGGGGTCTGGCTGACGGCCATTCTTGACGGCTGCGAGTGCGCTATCAACGGCACTGCGTTGTCGAGAGGGTTTCCACCCATCGATCCGTTCTGGGCGGGCGGGCACGGCATTCGGAAGTCGATGTCGCCAGTGTTCGATGCGGCGATGCGGCTAGTGAACTTCTCTACGCACTGGAGCGCGATGGACATCGCCATGTTGGTGAAGAACGGACACGCGCCGACGCCGCCGAGCGATGACGAATAGTCGCGCAGACGATCAAGAGGTTACATGTACTGTGTTATGATGAACTGTACGGAATTACACATACTGCCCCGGCTCAAGGTTTGGACATGAAACACACGGTAGACCCTGCGACGACTTTCGTAACACGCAAGAAGGCTGCGCAAGTGCTCGACATGTCTCCTCAGCACCTCGCCAACCTTGCCAGCGAATGCCCCAAGCGAGGGCCGAGGTTCACCAAGCTGGGAGACGATCAGCAGAGTCGGACACGTTACCGGCTTGCCGACGTCATCGCGTGGGGCACCGATCCGAAGGCACATGAAGCCGCAGTGTGGGGCCGCGCGGCAAACAACGCCCGCCGACAGAAGGCCGGCAGGTAACAAAAAAACCCCGCGCCGGGTGCGAGCCGACGCGGGGCATGGAGGACTTCCTGCAATGTAGCAGGGACCGCCCTCCATGTGAACGCAGGAACGTGGAGGTCTGAATCATGGGCGTAAAAACGCTGGGGATTGGTGGAAAACAGCGCAGAGGGGCGAGCCGTTTTTGTGTCGGCGAGGATGCAGTCAGCAAGCCGCCCGCCGAGCGCAGCGAAGCCGAGTTTGCGGTGCTCGCGGGCTTGCTCGATCTGCTCGACCGGCACCCCGACGTCGCCCGTAAGATTCTCTCCGACCTCAGCGCCGACATGTTCACGATCGACTATGGGCCGGAGGTTCTGGACGCGATCGCCCTGTCGCTTGCCCAGGACTGCCCGCGGCGAGGTGACGTGCTGCTCGCGATGCGACGATGGGCTGCCGCGGAGCGGTGCGACTACGAGCCGATCCAGCAGCTCTTGATCGATCTATGCGGCGACAATGTTACCGCAGGGCCATCAGCAGAGAGACTGTCGATCGAAGCCGCCGACGAGGTGCGCAACGCAGACAGGCGTCGTCGGCAAGCCGAACGGTGTGGCGATCTGCTTGCCGCCATCAGTGATCCGGGTGCAACGTCGGAGGAGATCGACGCTGGCATCGACAGGCTTGTTGCAGCCCGCGACGCGGCCGGGAATAGGGATCGGGGGCGGCTGGCCGTCAACATCATGGACTGCTTGGATAGGTGGAAGCGAAACGAGACGCCACCGCGGGTGCCCACCGGCTTCAGCGTCATCGATCGCCACTTTGGAGGCGGTCTGCCCGTCGGGCTGACCGCTATCGCCGCCCACCCTAAGGTTGGCAAGTCGTGTCTATCGGGCCAGTTGATGCTGGGCGCACTGGCGCACGACCCAGAACTCACTGCGGTCTGGTTTCGAGGAGAGATGACCGAAGACCAATTGCTCTGCAAGATGCTGGCAACTTGGTCCGAGCTCAGGCACCCCGTCGTTGAGCCGATTACCCGCGGCAAAGCAGAAACACGCCACGCGGCAGCCGCGGCGGTCGCGGCAGACCTGGCGCAGGCGACCGCCGGCCGGTTGTCGATCATCCCCCCGCCAATCACGCCCGCCAAGATCGCGGCGCATCTTCGCACGCTGAAGCCGCGGCTAGTGGTGATCGACTATCTGCAAAAGGTGCGGGCCGACGACGGCCAGGCCCAGCGATCAGACAAGCGGCATGAGCAGGACGACACGACTACGCGTATTGGCTCGATGGCGCTTGAGTTCAACGCCGCCACCATCGTCGTGTCACAGCTTTCAAAAGCCGCTCGAGCTGAAGACGGCATCGGCACGCTTGCAAAAGACAGCAACCTACTCGACTACGAAGCGAACATTTTCGCGTCACTGTGGAAACAGAAAGATGACGGCTTGACGTTGTTCCGCATCAATGCCAACCGCGACGGCCGGGAGTGTGACGAAATGCTCTGGTTCGACGGCAGCGCGCAGTTTTTCCGACCTGCAGCGGCGGAGATTCATGAAGAGTTCGCAAACTGGTCCGAGGGCAGTCGATGAGTTGGGGACCGTTCACACTTCCAGACGGCCGCACCGTCAGGCCACACCCTCGCGATCCAAGGGATGGCACGATCGGCTCCGACCGCTATCAAGTCGCTTGGAACGGCGACGAGGTGACGGTGACCGATGAGGGCGGACTTGTTGTCTTCAACGGCAAGCCGCGGAGAGCACGAACTAAGCCAGCGGGTCAAAAGAGCAATGCACCGACCGTTACGAACTCAGCGGCGACTAACGCAGCGAGGACCAGATTCGTTCAGCACACCGAGTTCCTGCAGGAAGTCGCCCGGCACCTTGAGCCGATCGAAAACATGACGTGGGTTCACATGTGGGACAGGGCGATCGGCGATCGCGTCGAGGTTGCCGTCAAGACGCTGGCGACGCTTCAGGGTGTCAACGAGAGAACCGTTCGGCGGGCCGTGCGTGTGCTCACCGACGTCGGGCTCCTCGACAGGCTGGTCCGTGGCACCCGGCAGCAAGGGTGCAGCGTCTATCGGTTGAACTTGTCGCCCAAGGTGTGCGCAGCAGCAGCAGCTTCCCTGGCCGCTTCGCGACAACCAGCGACCGCCCGACAGACATCGCCACGGGCAAAACACGGATCTCGAAACGAGCTGGGGCACTTCTCAACCGGACGCACTCGTCCGGTTGAACCAGTTCACAACCGGACGGGGGTGTCCGCTTGAGCCGTTTTTCAACCGGACATTTACCGGCCTACAACCGGACACCGGTGTCCGTGCATTCAATACATATAGGGCAGACGGCAGCCTGTCGGCCGCCGGCTGCCACTAGATCGGAGTCGGGAGAGCAGACCCCGCAGGGATCAAATTCCGAAAGCCTCCCCCCCACCCCCGATGCCGCCCTCGACGCGCTGATCGCGTTGGCCGTGGCCGACGCGGAATCGCTCCTGAACGTCGTAGCGTGGCCTGACGTGCCCGATGGCGTGCGGATCGTCCATACAACCGCCAATGGCGTCTACGGGCTCTGCACGGGCTCAGGGCACGCCCTTGCGGCTGCCCACGGGCTGCCAGGGTGCGCGGTCATGGTGGCCGCCCTCAGAATCCAGACGCGGTATCGGGCGGTCGCGATGGAGATCATCAGCGACGAGGATCGCTATCTGGCGAGGACGGCGACCGGTTCGGTGCTGCTCGCCAGCAGGGTGAACGCGATCGCCGACCGGCTCGTCGCGTCGCGGGTTGCGTTCACGGCAGCGCACGAGCTGGCCCACGCCCTGGCCGCTGCCGTCGATCAACGCCCGGATGACAAAGAATTCGCCCGGCTGCGGGCGCTGCCGACGACGCACCAACCTGACCTCGATCCCGAGTTCACGGCCCGGTCGCACGGCGCACCGTGGGCGGCACTGGCCGCCATCCTCTACCGCAGGGTGATCGAGCTGCGGCCCGGCCTAGCGAAGGAATGGCACCGCTGGGCGGTCTTGGAGTTCGAGGGCTACGGCATGGCGTTTGCGCCGGTCGCGGAGCACGTCGCCAACATCTCCGATTCGATGCCGCTGCGGCACCTCGCCCGTGATCGTGAATTCATCGCCAGCGTCGAATCGCTGGTGCCACCGCAGTCGCAGCGGGCAGATCTCATCGCCCTCCGACGTTCTTCCGACCAGCTCCCGCAGGACGTTCCTGCGGTGGCCGACGTTTCCCTAGCTTGAAAGGTTTTGACATGGCCGTTTCCGTTTCCACGCTCCTGGCCCCCATCCTGAAGAAAAAGTTTGAAGGCATTGAGGACATCGCCCAACGTATCGCGGCTGGAAAAGCCCCGCCCCCGGAGGAGATCGTCACGGTGCTCGAGCGCACGCGGTGCGACGAGGCGGACCTTCAGGAGGCCGTCGACCGGCATGAACGTCGCGTGTCGCTCCTCCGGCAGATCGACGATGCCAAGCCGCTGCGGAAGAAGTTTGCGGAGATCGAGGCCGCCATCGGCAAGGCCGAAAAAGAGTTTGATGCTGCAAGGGCGAAGCTCTCGGATCTCCTGAATGCCAACCATCACGATCGAACCGATCTGCGGATGCGTGTTGAATCCGCAGACCACGCCGAGAAGGCGCTCATCGATTACGACAACCTGCCACCGGATGCCGCTGCCAGGCTGCGGGATGCTCGCGATCGGGCATCGGCGGCGCACGACGCCATCCTGCGGACGCAGAACGAGGTTCGCAACCAGCAGCAGCGGTTTGACGACGCGATCAAGCAAGAGGAAGAGCGTGCCGAAGAGAAAAGGCTCAATCGTGGCAACGACACGTTTGTCGAGGCTCTTGATCGGGCAAAGAACGTGACCGCGACGCGAAAGGCTCAACTCTCTGAAGCGGTGAAGGCTGCGGCGCAAGCGGAGAAGGATCTCGTCGATGCTCGTCGTGAGCGTGATGAGATTGAGGCTGCAGCGCGAAAGCAGTTCGGCGTGAACTGACGCTCTTGGGCTGCCGTCACTGCCCACGCGCGACGAGGTGGCAACACCATCGGCGCGGCCCGCTCCTCCTCGGCGGGTGGCAGTGGCGGCGCTCAGGGCGTGGAGACGGGCGGCAGGGCTGATGCCGCAAAACGCAACAGCCAAAAGGCAAGGTACTTTCCGGCCGTTCGGCCGCTTCCCTTATTCGGCTGCGAAATCCACAAAACAGGTCCGAGGGTTGCAATCATGGCCTCCAAAAAACTCAAAACCGCCCAAACGAAGGCCAAGCCGAAACCGGCCGCATGCGTCTCCGCGGCCGCTGCCGCCGCTTCCCGGCAAACCCGAGCAGCTCGTCGATACGATCAGACTCGCGCTGCCACGATGAAGAACAACCGCGCGGCCAGCGCCGCGGGCCGCGACATCGGTGAGCTGCCGCCGGTGGCAGACCCCGCGAGAAAGGCCGCGTGCGGCAGCAGCTTCAAGCTATTCGCAGAAACCTACTTTCCGGCGACGTTCTCGCTGCCCTGGAGCGACGATCACCTGAAGGTAATCAAGGCGATCGAGACGTCGGTCGTCGACGGCGGGCTGTTCGCGTTCGCGATGCCGCGCGGGTCCGGCAAAACGTCGCTCGTCGAGACCGCGGCGCTCTGGGCATTGCTCTACGGCTACCGCGAGTTCGTGGCGGTCATCGGTGCCGACGAGGCCCACGCGGGCACGATGCTGACGTCGATCAAAGTCGAGTGCGAAACAAACGACACGCTCCTCGACGACTTTCCCGAGGTCATGTGGCCGATCCACAAGCTCGAGCGCATTCACCAGCGTGCGAAGGGGCAGCTCTTCCAAGGCAGACCGACGCATATCCAGTGGACAAGCCATGAGGTGCAGTTCCCCACCATCCCCGGCTCGCGAGCGTCGAGCGGCATCATCCGGGTGGCCGGCATCACGGGCCGCATCCGCGGCATGGCCGCGAAGCGAGCGTGCGACGGCCGCAAAGCCCGGCCTTCGCTGGCCCTCGTTGACGACCCGCAGACTGACGAGGTCGCCCGCAGCCCCGCCCAGGTGCATGCCCGCGAG
>Ga0209499_1001399_pt1 | contig 16823 bp, 16 predicted proteins | sample C_130208_EF_Meta_FD_187306 | JGI IMG/M metagenome (GOLD analysis project Ga0209499, IMG submission 187306) | Freshwater microbial communities from Lake Croche, Canada to study carbon cycling - C_130208_EF_MetaG (SPAdes) (version 2) | ecosystem: Environmental > Aquatic > Freshwater > Lake...
TTTTGCAACATCGGCTATTCGAGATGCGCGCAATGGTGCGCAGATTTTGGCTAATTTGAATAAAGAGTTTGGTATCGACATAAATATTCTTTCTGGCGACGAAGAGGCAAATATGACTTTTCTGGCTGCTCGTCGTTGGTATGGCTGGTCAAGTGGTCGACTTTTAGTAATTGATATCGGTGGCGGTTCGCTAGAAATTGGTTTAGGTGATGACGAAAATCCTGAGGCGACTATTTCTTTACCCCTCGGTGCGGCGCGACTTACTAGAGAATTTTTGGAGAATGATCCTTACACAAGTAAGGAGATCAGAAACTTGGAATCAAAAGTACGTGAATTAGTAGTTTCTGAACTGCCTGAAGAAATTGTTGAACATGCCGCTGACCAATTTGTAGCAACAAGTAAAACTTTCCGCACACTTGCCCGGTTAGGGGCTCATTGGTTTAAGGGTGATCCAGATGTTTTAGAGCTAAGTGCTCTAATGATGATGATTCCTAAATTAAGTGAGATGTCTAATAAATCTCGCGCAGAACTTCCGGGCGTATCCGCCAGTCGCGCAAAGCAAATTACTGCCGGCGCAATTGTTGCGCGAACCGTAATGGAAAGATTGCACATTACTCAGATTCAAATTTGCCCTTGGGCCCTGCGCGAAGGCATTGTTTTACGCTGGTTAGACTGGATGGAACGCTAAGTAATTAAACGGCTGGTGCTTCAATCCAGTCAACTGCAACAACTTCGCCATCGCGATGATGCAAAATAAATGCTTCACCGGGTAATAAGTCAACTTCGATTTTCTTAAAATTTTTCTTTCCAATTAACTTCTTGACCAACTTAGGCAGAATTGGATTATGGCTACAAACAACTACGTTCAAATCAGGCTTTAGCAGGCTCCATACATAATCGAGAGGTGCTTCTTTATCTTTTTCGTAGCGGTATTCAGATAAATCACTTGAAAATATTGGAATTAGCTTTAAAGATTTAGCCATGGGTCCGATTGTCTCAATACAACGCTGCGCGTCAGAGGTATGAATTTCGGTGATGCCATAATTTTGGTAAATCGAATGCATCCGCTTAGCCTGTAGTTGCCCTTTGTTATCAAGCGGACGGTCGCCGTCATCACCTTCCCACTCTTCACGCTTTAGAGCTTTTGCATGCCGAAGTAAAACAATCGGAGTGGTATTTATGCCAAAACTTTCAAAAAACTTAATTATCTCGCGATCATCATCGACGCTAACTTTTTTCTTGGCATCAGAAACTGAAAGCCAAATAACCTGATCAACTTCATGCCTATCTCTTGGCTCGTGGGATTCACCGATTGCTTGAGCAGACCAATAACGAACTTCTTTAGGAGTTCCTTCGGCCAAATATTTAGCGGTGCCAATTTCAGGCCCTAGTACAACATCGAAACCCGTTTCTTCCCCTGCCTCGCGAGCTGCACAAGCTAGGTGTGTTTCACCTGGTTCAACTTTTCCTTTAGGCAAAGACCAATCGTCATATTTTGGACGGTGAATCAAAGCAATTTCAGTAGTTTTCTTTGTCACTCGCCACAGAACTACGCCAGCGCCTTGAATTACTTCTGTATTTGGACTCATCATCAACCGTTTAAATACTTGTGCATTAGGTATTCCTGAATATCTTGGCTTTCCTTGTGGCGTAACCACTTATCATCATTTTGATGCCAACTGCTCGTATTAGGAGACAATGAGACTTCAAATATCTCACTTAATAAATCTTTGTGTTGAGCTTTATCAACTCGCATAAGACTTTCGACTCGACGATCTAAATTGCGATGCATCAAGTCTGCGCTACCAATCCAGTATTCATCCTCACCACCATTGACAAAGTGGTAAATGCGCGAATGCTCAAGGAATCTACCCAGAATTGAGCGAACTGTGATGTTTTCAGAAAGTCCTTTAATACCAGGGCGGATCGATGAGATGCCACGAATTACTAAATCAACGCTGACGCCAGCGCTGGAAGCACGATAAAGTGCATCGACGAATTCTTCATCAAGCAATGAGTTCAATTTAAACTGAACACCTGCTGGCTTGCCTGCTTTAGCATTCTTGATTTCATTTTCGATCTTTTCAAGAAGACCAGAGCGCAAACTGCGAGGGGCAACTAATAGTCGAGAGTAAGAAGAAGATGGAGCTAAACCAGATAATTGATTAAATAGTTTGCTCAGATCCTCCGTGAGTAATGGATCCGCACTAATAATGCCTAAATCTTCATAGAAGCGTGCAGTCTTAGGGTTGTAATTGCCAGTTCCAACATGGCAATAGCGACGTAAACCGTTGGCTTCATCGCGGACGACTAAAGATAATTTTGCATGCGTCTTAAGATTCATTAAGCCGTAGACCACATGAACACCGGCAGCTTCAAGCTTTCGAGCCCAACGCACATTTGCTTGCTCATCAAATCGCGCTCTGATTTCAATAACTGCCAAAACTTGTTTACCAGCTTCAGCAGCTTCGATTAGAGCCTCAATGATTGGCGAATCTCCCGATGTCCGATAAAGCGTTTGTTTGATCGCTAAAACTTCTGGGTCCTGCGCCGCATTTTGCAGGAATTGCACGACAGAGTTGGTAAAAGACTCATAGGGATGGTGCAACAAGATTTCACCTTGTCGAATTGCTGCAAAAAACAGTTCCGGATCACCTGAATCAACTTCACTCAAAGATGAAGCAGTGCGTGATTTAAATGGGCGAAATTTCAAATCAGGAATGTCTAGATCTGCAATGCGATTTAAAGCAGTTAAGTCGAGTGGGGTAGGTAATGAAAATACGCTCTCGTTATTGATTTTAAGCTCTTCACGCAGTTGAGTAAGAAGTTTTTGATCGATGCCTTCTTCGATCTCGAGTCGAACTGGCGGGCCAAAGCGACGGCGTGACAACTCTTGTTCAAGGGAGGTCAATAGATCTTCAGATTCTTCTTCAAGTTCGAGATCTTCATTACGAGTAACTCTAAAAGTGTAATGATCTTCAATAGTCATTCCTGGGAATAACTCTTGTAAATGTATTGCGATTACATCTTCGAGTGGAATAAATCGCCGAGAGCCAGTTGAGCTTGTTGCAATAAAGCGAGCGAGAATAGGCGGAACTTTAACTCTGGCAAAATATTCTTCCTTGGTTGTTGGGTGCTTAACTAATACTGCCAAATTTAGTGATAAGCCAGAAATATATGGGAAGGGGTGAGATGGATCTACGGCTAGAGGTGTAAGAACTGGAAAAATTCGCTCGCGAAAAATCTTAGTTACATACGCACTTTCATCTTCGTTTAAATCGTGCCAAGTAATCAGCTCAATATTATGTTCGCGTAAATCTTCCAGCAATTCGTTCTTGAAGTGATCTGCATGACGCTTGGAAAGTTCTCGAGCTTTTGCTGTCACAGCAGTAAGTAGTTGATTAGGCGTAAAACCCGCGGAATTACTTGCGGTAATTTCATTTTCGATCTTGCCCATAATCGAAGCAACGCGCACCATAAAGAACTCGTCTAAGTTATTTGCAAAGATCGCCATAAATCGCAGACGCTCCAGCAGTGGAATTTCATTATCCTGCGCCAATTCGAGAACTCGCTCATTAAAAGCAAGCCAACTAAGTTCGCGATCAATTAACTCTTCCGGCTTTGGCATGATAGAACTTTCTCTTATGGAGGTGAACGTGGGGTGGCCTATAGGTGGATTATCGCTTAAAACGGTGGCCATTTGGTGGGCTTGGGGTACTTTGCGCTGCGCCCATCACCGGATGATTTGCCCCGAATTCTTCGCCAGATCCACGGTAAGGCAAAGCTAAAAAACCACGCAACGCTGGTTACTTTCTTGATTAACCAAGGAGTTGGCTTGGCAGTTGGCAATGGCATCCGCCAATTCGGATCGAAAGGCGCGCCAAGTACTTCAAGTACACCTTGTGCTACACGATCGTGACCAATTGAATTTAGGTGCAGTCGATCAAAGGCTAGAAATCGACGATCAGATAAAAATTGTTGCCCATTTGCATCAACAATTATCGCTCCCACCTCAACTGCGATGGCACGAACATTTTTATTAAAGGCACCAAAACGTTCAGCCCACATATCAGCAGTCTTTCCAGTATTTCCGGTTCGCTCTAGAACTGTAAACAGCATTAACGTTGCCCCGGTTGCAGATAACTTTCTGACCGCATCATTATAAATTGGAAAAACATTTTCTGGTCGATAGTTAGGTCTAATGACATTGTTTATACCAGCATGGAAAGAAACCAAAGTTTCTTTACCTGTGATAAACGGAATTGCCTGTCGCACTTGATCACCCGCTACCTGGGCAATTAGTTTGCCGCGAATAGCTAAATTTACGTAAGTAAAATCAGGCGACTGAGTTGTTAATACATCAGCCACTCGATCAGCCCAACCACGGAAATTGCCATCGATGATCTCATCGGTCATGCCTTCGGTGAAAGAATCACCAAGTACGATAAATCTTTGATAAGTCATGGCTAATTAGTTCGACGTTGCTCGTCTACCCAGAAGAGTGCAATCGAAGTTGCCACACTTGCATTTAGGGATTCAGTAGCTGAATTCATTGGGATCGAAACAACTAGATCGCATTTTTCGCGAACTAAGCGCGATAAGCCTTTGCCTTCGCTACCAACTACGATCATTAGCGACTCGGTAGCAACTTTCATGCCGCTAAGTGATTCATCGCTTTCGCCATCTAAACCGATCACAAAACAGCCTAATTTCTTAGCTTCTTCGATGGTGCGAGCTAAGTTAGTTACTTGGGCAACTGGCATACGCGCAGCAGCACCAGCTGATGCTTTCCAGGCTGAAGCAGTCATTGCAGCAGCACGGCGCTCAGTCATGACAACGCCATTTACCCCGAAAGCACCGGCACTACGAATGATTGCGCCAAGGTTACGTGGATCAGTAACACCATCGAGTGCCACAATCAACATTGGATTCTTTGCGCGTTGAGTTATTTCTTCGAAACTTGAATATTGATAAGGCTTAATCGCCAGAATAATTCCTTGGCTATTTGGTGAGATTCCCTCAACTTCAGCGCGGTGAACTTCGCGAATCGGCAGTTGTAAGTGCAGCGCTAACTGCAAAGACTCGGCAACGCGATCATCGATGTCAATCCCGCGAGCGACAAGTACTTCAGTTGCCGGAACTGAGGCACGTAGCGCTTCAAGTACTGCGTTACGACCAGCGACAATCTCGCCCTTTGGCTTATCAATTCTGGAATTACGTCCAGCTGAACTACGCGGTGTTGTGCCAGTACGTGGTGTTGTGCCAGCACGCGGATTCTCTTTTGCTTTCGCCGCTGCTTTTTTGCGCTTAGCAGCTGCGTGATAAGGACGGTCTTCAGCCTTTGGTGTCGGACCTTTACCTGATAAACGCTTTTTATTCTTACCACCGGTGCCGGTTGTTGGACCTTTTTTAGATCCACGTATTGCGCCTTTGCGCTCTGAATTACCGGCCATTTAATTACTACCTTCTGAACGTGAGATCGACCAACGTGGTCCTTGAGCTGTGTCTTCAATTGAAATGCCAAGTGCGATTAAGCCATCGCGAATCTGATCGGATGCGGCAAAATCTTTGCGCTCGCGCGCTGAGGTACGTTGAGCCAGAACTAAATTAATAACGCCATCTAGTGCGCCAGTTAGTGATTCGCTCTGTGCGCCGCTAGCAAACGCTGGATCAAATGGATCGCAACCAAGCACTTCAAGTGCGCCCCGAATGAATCCAGCTGCACTTGCAATACCGGCACTGTTATTTTCGGTAATTGCGCTATTTCCTATGCGTAATTGTTCCGAAATTCCAGCCAACGCTTGTGGTACAGCTAAATCTTCATTCATGGCAACTACAAAATCGGCAGATAACGCTGGTTTTGGCTGGCTACCTAAGATCTCGGTTGCGCGCATCAGGAAGTTTTCGATTCGGCGGAAACCAACTGCTGACTCTTCTAGGGCAGCTGGTGAGAATTCGAGCATTGATCGGTAATGTGCGCTACCCAAATACCAACGTAACTCAATGCCGCGCACACTCTTTAGTAATTCGGAAACTTGTAGCGAATTGCCAAGTGACTTAGACATTTTTTCACCGGAAGCAGTTACCCACGCATTGTGTAACCAACGTTTAGCAAAACCGTATCCGGCTGCTTCAGATTGAGCGATTTCGTTTTCATGATGTGGAAAAATTAAATCTAAACCACCACCGTGAATATCAAACTCAGCACCCAAATAAACATGTGCCATGGCTGAACATTCAATATGCCAACCTGGTCGACCATCACCCCATGGTGTTGGCCAATAAGGATCGCCAGCTTTTGCTGCTTTCCAAAGTGCAAAGTCACGTACATCACGCTTGTAAGTTTCGTCCGCGTCTTGAGCTGGTAATAAATCATCAAGATTTTGATTAGAAAGAGTTAAGTATGAATCTAACTTACGAACTTCTAGATAGACATCGCCGTTACCTGGCGCATATGCATGACCGCGCTCGATTAAAGAAGCGATTAAATCGATCATTTGAGTGATGTGACCAGTTGCGCGCGGTTCATATGTCGGTGGCAAAACATTTAGCGCTGCATATGCCTCGGTAAAAGCGCGCTCGTACTTAAGGGCAACTTCCCACCAAGGGGCTTGCTCATGAACTGCCTTATGTAAAATCTTGTCATCAATATCAGTAACGTTGCGAATAAAAGTAGTATCAAAACCTGACTTAACTAACCAACGTCGCAAAATATCAAAGTTAACGCCGCTGCGAATATGGCCGATATGCGGTGGTGCTTGAACGGTGGCACCACAAAGGTAAATACTCGCTTTGCCCGGCTGCAGTGGAATAAATTCTGAGACGGTTCGCGACAATGTGTCATATAACTTTAGCGAACTCATTAGCGAAGTCTATCGGTCGTTACTAGAAACCTTAAAAACGAGCGCTGAGGCAATGGCTGCAATGCCTTTGCCTTCACCAGTTAAGCCAAGACCATCGGTAGTTGTCGCCAATAGTGATACTGATGCACCACTTAGCGCAGCAGAAAGAGCTCCAATCGCTTCTTTGCGGCGTCCGGCCAACTTTGGACGATTACCGATTACCTGTACCGAAACATTTGAGATTGCAAAACCAGCTTTAGTAATTATTGAAAGTGTCTCTGATAATAATTGTGCGCCACTTGCGCCCGCATATTCCGGACGATCAACTCCAAAGTTTGAACCTAAATCACCTAACCCGGTTGCTGCAAAAAGTGAATCACAAATTGCATGTGCCGCAACATCACCATCAGAATGTCCAGCAACACCAACTTCATCTGGCCAATTAATACCACCTAGCCAAAGTTCGCGCCCTGCTTCGAAAGCATGTGCATCAATACCTACGCCAGTTAAAAACTCTTTATTTGCACCGAGGAAGTTGTAAGCAGTTGCTAAATCCGCAGGTGTAGTAATTTTAATAGCGCGCTCTTCGCCAGCTATTACCAAAACTTTAAATCCCACACTTTCAACTAGAGCGGCATCGTCAGTACCTTCACCATTTGTAGCATGCGCTTTTTTGAGCGCGGAAAGTTCAAAACCTTGTGGGGTTTGGATATTACGTAAATCTGCGCGATTAGGAGTTGTGGTTACGTAACCATTTACATCAACACTCTTGATCGTATCTACTTGAGGAACGCCAGGTATTACTGCTACTTCGCCATTTCGTAGCGCCGACAAAACACGATTAGTTAAATCTGTTGTTGCTAAAGCACGAGCAGCATCATGAATCAATACATATTGCGTATCACCAGAAACCGCAGCCAAGCCAGCTCGAACAGATTCTGAACGAGTTTGGCCGCCAACGACAACAGTTACTGCATCGCCTAAAAGTGATTGAAATTGGGTTAGATGAGAGGCTGGAGCTGTAACAATTACTTGATCTACCGCTGGTGAAATGGCAGCTACAGCATGTTCGATTAGCGTGCGATTACCTAATTGAATAAGCGCTTTAGGAATATCTGCAGCGAATCTAACGCCGGATCCGGCAGCAGCAATAATTGCTGCAACATGGCCAGACATAACGCTCCGATCGAATGCGAGCTTAAATTAAGAAGCTAAGACCTCGTCGAGGATTACTGATGCTTTTTCTTCATCGGTGCGCTCAGCAAGAGCCAATTCAGAAACAAGAATCTGCTTTGCTTTTGAAAGCATGCGCTTTTCACCAGCAGAAAGACCACGATCTAGATCGCGACGATAAAGATCGCGTACAACTTCGGCAACCTTAATTACATCGCCGGAAGCTAATTTTTCAAGATTTGCCTTGTAGCGACGAGACCAGTTGGTTGGCTCTTCGGTATATGGCTGGCGTAGAACACTGAAAACACGGTCAAGCCCGGCGCTATCTACGACATCGCGCACTCCAACTAAGTCAACATTTTCAGCTGGCACTCGTACTGTTAAATCGCCTTGTGCCACCTTTAAAACTAAGTAGGTTTTTTCTTCGCCCTTAATCACTCGAGTTTCAATTGCCTCGATTAGCGCTGCGCCGTGATGGGGGTAAACAACAGTTTCGCCTACTTTAAATGACATTGGGAGCCCTTCGTTAGGGACCAATCATACCAGCAACTAGTGAGGGTAGTCACCTTGGGTATTTCGCCTGTATTTAACTGGCTTTAGCAGCGATTTCTCATGAGAGAATAAGCGCGCGTTGTTAAACAATTATTTTTTGGGAGAAAAAATGCAAGCACGTAAAGTTGCGATCGGTTTAATTCTTATTGCATCTCTCTCTACCTTAACTGCCTGCGGTGCGGGTGAAAATGCAGCCGCTCGCAATATCAAAAAAGTTACCGATGGCGCAGAAGCTGAAGTACTAACGAATACCAGCGCGCTGAAGCTTCGTGGGTTCTTATTGGTTGCTCAACCAGATGGAAGTGCAGTCTTGGTCGGCACCATTATTAACACAAACTCAACACCCGATTCACTTCTTGGCATTTCCGTAAACAATGTACTTGCCACGGTTACCAATGAGTCCAAAGTAATTTCCGAAAATAAGCCGATGATTTTCGAAGGTGACTCCGCAAATGCCAAAGCAGTAATACCTGGCTTAGGAGTAAAAGCTGGTAATACCGTTGAGATTACATTCTTCTTTAACACTGCTGGCGTAGTTACGGTAAAAGCTATTGTGCGCGACCAGCGAGATACGTACGCCGGCGTAACTGCTTAAGCTTCTAGTTTGTAACCAAGCCCGCGCACAGTTTGAATGTAAACTGGATTCGCTGGGTCTGATTCAATTTTCGCACGCAAACGCTTTATGTGAACATCAAGCGTTTTGGTATCTCCAACATAATCGCTTCCCCAGACCCGATCAATTAACTGCATGCGTGTTAACACGCGACCCGAGTTTCGCATCAAAAATTCAAGTAATTCAAACTCTTTAAGCGGTAGTGAAATTGAGGCGTTATTTACACTAACTTGATGGCGATCAACATCCATGCGAACTGGGCCGGCAACGAGTGAGCCATTGTCTTCAATGATTTCACCTAGATCGCTATGTCGGCGCAATACCGCTCTAATTCGGGCAATTAGCTCTCTTGACGAGTATGGCTTGGTTACATAATCATCGGCGCCTAGTTCAAGCCCAACGACTTTATCGATTTCGGCATCCTTGGCAGTCAACATAATGATTGGCACAGCCGAGCGCGTGCGCAATTGTTTGCAAACTTCAGTTCCAGATAAGCCTGGCAACATCAGGTCGAGTAGGACTAAATCGGCGCCGTGCTTATCGAAGAGTTCAATGGCTGCAGTACCTGTGTCAGCCACGACAACATCGAAGCCCTCTTTGCCTAATAAGTAGGCTAACGCCTCGGAAAAAGACTCTTCATCCTCGACCACTAAAATTCGGGACATTATTTTTCCTCCTGGTTAGTTGATTGATAACTTTCAGTGTCAATAAATTCTGGCAATCTAATCGTGAACGTGCTTCCGGAGCCTTCGTTGCTCCAGACTGAGATATCTCCACCGTGATTAGTGGCGACATGCTTAACTATCGAAAGCCCTAGCCCGGTTCCGCCGGTTGCTCGCGAGCGCGCTGGGTCTACTCGATAGAAACGTTCAAAGATTCGTTCGATTTCCTTCTCTGGAATTCCAATTCCTTGATCGGTTACCGAAATCTCAACTAACTTATCTTTACTTGTTAGCACGATCGCCACTTGAGTTGAATCAGGGCTGTAGTTAATGGCATTTTCAATCAAATTACTAACAGCCATACCTAATTGATTATGCTCACCTAAAACTAAATGATCTTTGGTTGGGATAAATACTAAAGTTATTTTTCGCTTTTCGGCTGCTAGTCGAGATTCGTCTATCGCTTGATTGATGAGGTCAACCATTGAATAAGGTTGCGCATTTTTAAGTGGGTCACCATCTTGCAAACGAGATAAATTAATAATTTCTTGAACTAAGTCAGTTAGTCGCTTAGCTTCGATCTGCATTCGGCCGGCAAATTTTTCAACGGCCTCTTTATCGTCGCTAGCCCCAAGGACTGCTTCACTTAAGATAGAAAGTGCTCCGATTGGTGTTTTAAGTTCATGTGAAATATTTGCCACGAAATCGCGACGAATTGCATCGAGGCGTCTAAATTCACTATCGTCGAAAATTAGCGCGACGATTAACCCCTCAGTGCCAATTGGTGAAACACGGACCAATAGATCATGGGTGCCTTGGCCAATCGGTCCACGTGGTAACTCAACAGTTGCTTCTTGATAAACATTTGAGCGACGCACTGCGCGCACTAAATTCAGAAGTGGCGTCGAAACCAAGCGACCATCGCGAATCATTGATAGTGCGCCCGTACCAGCAGAAGAGGAAAGTACTTGCTCACCCGGGGCGAGAATTAAGTACTCAGCATCGAGAATTTCTAATAACTCGAGCAGGGAATCAGGAATTTCCCAGCCGTTTTCGACTGCTACTTCCTTGTCTCGGCGCCAGAACATAGCCTTATCGTAGAGAAGAGTTCACTTTCAGAACTACATAATCAGTCATTTACACCCTTTTCACCCAGATATTTACCTCAGATTTGCGACCCGTTCACTTAATACCGTCGCTCTGATGTGCGGTGGGTCTAAGTTATGCCCATGCGCGATTCCTTTCACGATGATTTAGATGGCATTGGTGTTTCCCTGGTTGAAATGGGCCATCTCGTAAATAAGGCTATGGAGCGCGCAACTACCGCTCTACTTACAGCGGACCTTAAAGTTGCCGAAGAAATTATTTCTGAGGATGATGCAATTGATAACATGCAGTACGACATCGAGTCACGTGCAATAAATTTGATGGCTCGCCAGCAACCTGTTGCCGGAGATCTACGAACTTTGGTTACTTCGTTGCGCATGAGCGCCGACTTAGAACGTATGGGTGATTTGGCCCATCACGTAGCCAAATTGACTCGCATGCGCTACCCAGCAGCGGCTGTGCCACCTGAACTCGTTTTAACTCTGCAAGAGATGGGAAATGTGACAGGTCGAATTACTCAAAAAGCTATTGGTGTTATCGAGTCACGCAATCTTGAAGCTGCGCTACAACTTGAAAAAGATGATGACGAGATGGATATTTTACACCGTCGCCTTTTCGAAATTTTGCTTGATGATTCTTGGCCATACGGAATTGAAACTGCGATCGATATGACTTTGCTGGGCCGCTATTACGAGCGTTGCTCAGACCACGCAGTTTCAATTGCCCGCCGTGTCTATTACTTAGTCACCGGCGAGTACGCGAACTCTACAAATAATTAATTACTTCTTGCCCTGATTTGCGACTGCTTCGATTGCCGCAGTTGCGGCAGCGGGATCTAAGTATTCGCCACCACGTTTAATTGGTTTTAAATCTGCATCCAATTTATAAAGTAGTGGAATACCAGTTGGAATATTTAGCTCTGCAATATCTGCTTCTGAAATTTCATCGAGGTGCTTGACCAATGCGCGCAGTGAATTACCATGTGCAGTAACCAGCACTCGTTTGTCGGCCTTTAGATCAGGCACAATATTGCCGGTCCAATAAGGCATCATGCGAGTGACGACATCCTTTAAACATTCAGTTGCTGGCATATCCGCGCCTAAGTCAGCGTAGCGAGCATCGCCGGTTTGGCTATATAGATCATTGGCATCAATTGGTGGTGGTGGCACATCGTAAGAACGGCGCCAAAGTTTAAATTGCTCTTCGCCATAGGTAGCCAGCGTTTCTTTCTTATCTTTACCTTGCAGCGCACCGTAATGACGCTCGTTTAAGCGCCAAGAACGATTAACTGGAATCCAATGTCGATCACAAGCATCGAGTGCTAATTGCGAGGTATGAATAGCGCGACGAAGTAACGAAGTGTGAACGACGTCGGGCAATAGCGCGTTTTCAGCAAGTAACTTTCCGCCGCGAGCAGCTTCGGCTTCACCTGCTGCAGATAAACGAACATCTACCCAGCCAGTAAAAAGATTCTTGGCATTCCATTCGCTTTCACCATGGCGCAGCAGGATTAATTCAAAGTTGCTCATACCGCAATCCTAGATGAATTAAATCAAATGTGAAAATGCTTCGAGATTTGCCAGCGATTCGCCACGCGAAACCCGCCAAGCCCATTCCCGACGAATTGCGCTCGAAAAGCCAATCTCAAGTAATGGGTTAAAAGATGAATCAGCTACTTGTAACACGCTACCGATTATTCGATCGATTTCTTGATTGGTGACTGCGGTTAATGGCAATCGGCCAACTAAATAAATATCTCGCAATTCGTTAATCGCAAAAGCGATTCCGTAGAGACCAGCATTCTTCTGTAGACACCAAGCGTGCACTTGGTCTTCATTTTCATCAGGCTTACGAATTACGAATGCATTTATGCTTAAGGAATGGTCGCCAATAACTAATGCGCAATGAGTTTGCTGCTTCTTTTCACCAGGGAGCGTAATTAAGAAAGTATTTAAGTTAATCTGCTCAAAAGCTAAGTCGTGTGATTCCAGAAATTCTAAAATAACTTCGGTTGGATTAAGCGAACCCATGCTTTATGCTCCAGCGATTTGTTCGCGTGCAATTTCAGATAAAACCCGATCGTAAATATCTAAAGTGCCGCGGGCAGTTGCATCCCATCCGAAGTGCGATGCATGCTCAACTGCGCCCATTGAGAGTAGAACTCGGCGCTGTGGTTCGTTTAGTAAGCGCGCCAAAATCGATGACCAAGCGCGCGGATCATGGCCGTCAACTAAAACACCAGAAATACCATCGGCAACCGCGGTGCGTAAGCCACCCACAGCTGTCGCAACCACGGGAGTACCGCAGGCTTGCGCTTCGAGTGCAACTAAACCAAAGGATTCACTATAACTTGGCACGCAAACTAAATCTGCGCTGCGATACCAATCGGGTAGATCATTGCGCGGAACAGGTTCAGCAAATTTAATTACATCAGAGATGGCCAACCAGCCAGCTAAGTCTCTAAGCCGTTCGACCTCAGACGTATTTGAACCCGATGAACCACCCACAATATTTACGATCAAGCCACTACGTAAAAGTGGCGAGTGAGTTAGCATTTCTGAGATTGCCCTAATTAGAAGTTCTGGTCCTTTATGTGGCTGGATACGACCCACAAATGTAATTACATTTGCGTTTGCTGGAACGCTTAAGCGCTCGCGAGCAGCTTTCTTACCATCGCCCGGAATAAATTTATAAAGATCAACGCCTGGCGAAACTACTCGCACATTATCTGGGCAGGCTTCATACAGTGAAACCAAACTAGCTGCTTCGGCATCAGTATTAGCAATTAAGGCTTGTGCGGCTGCAACAACTTGGGTTTCACCTTGTACCCGAATCATTGGTTCTGGGGTTTCGCCTTCAGCCAGATTTAAATTCTTAACTCGCGCCATAGTATGCATCGTGTGAACAAATGGAATATTTAACGCCTTGCTGGCAATCATCGCGACTTTGCCAGAGATCCAATAATGTGAATGGATTAGATCGTATTTAGTTTCACCCGCAAGCTTTTTCTTAAACTCTTCAGCTATTTCTGGAATTAACTTTGGTAATGATTCCTTGGTAACACCGGTTAGTGGACCAACATTGAGTTGAATTACTCGAACTCCTGGTGACACTTCGACAATATCTGCCACTTGCGAATTAGTACGATGGGTGAAAATATCAACTTGAACACCCATTGCCGCCATACGTTCAGCGCTTTCGGCAACATAGATATTCATGCCGCCAGCATCGCCAATTCCTGGTTGATCCAGGGGCGAGGTATGCACCATCAAGGTGGCAATACGTGCGTTCATGGCTAAAGGGTAACGCTGATTAAAACGTAGCGCTAAGTGAGCCGACTACGGTTCCACCGCCAAGCACATCAACAACTTCACCCTCAATTGTGATGCCCAATTTAGCGAGGGCGGCTTTCATCATTGGACCATTTGCACGATTACTGCCATCAGAAATTTTCCATGCGATTGCGCTGCCATCAGCCAAAGATGCCAACATCACGCTTTCGGCGCCACCTTTTACTAAGAGGCCAGGAACTGCACGCATCATGCGAGTATCGAATGCTCCTTCAGCCAAAATCATTTCGGGATGCTTTAAACATGCGCTGATAATTTTTGAAAACACCGGGTCACTATCTACTCGCATTTTTCGGGCAGCTACTGCAATAGATCGAGTACTCATTGAAAACAATGGTGCACCACAACCATCGACACTTGTTCGAGTTACTGGTTGACCGATTAGATCTTTAATCTCATTTGCAATTGCGACTTGTAGTGGGTGGTTCGCATCGCGATAAGTTTTAACATCCCAGCCATTGACAACACAGGTTGCCAACATTCCGGCATGTTTTCCGCTGCAATTTGCCACTAACGAAGTTGCTGGCTTAGTTCCCCAGGAAATACGAGCTTTGCGATCAATTGGACGATCTGGCGTATTTTGTAAATCGGATTCTGATAAACCCGCACTCTTTAATATTTCGAGAGCAACTTCTTGATGGTGCTCAGTACCACCATGGCTAGCGCAAACTAATGCTAGTTGCTCATCATTTAGGTTTAACCCAAGTCGCACCATTGCGGATGCCTGTAAAGATTTAATTGCCGAGCGTGGATACATTTCGGCATCAACATCGCCAAGGGTTAACAAGTCAGATCCATCGGGGCCAATCAATATTAAATATCCGCTATGAGTTGATTCGATTAAACCGCTACGCACTAACTGTGCTAAAACAACACTCATTCTTAATCGGTAGAACGTGGGCTAGTTGACCAAATATGTGCTTGCAGGTTTTGACCTTCGGCAGCCATGTCATATGCGTAGAAAAGTTCGCCTTCAACTAATCCGTAAAGACGAACGCCAGCAGTAACAATTTTTGCAGAAGGCGCGGAATAACCTTGATCCATTGCTAATTGAATCTTTGGTCCATCGAAATGCCCAAGCCAACCTTCAGTTATTCCGGTGTTATGTGAAATTACAACTTCGAGCACGCTATTTGGCTTAATCCGCCAGAACCCTGCCTCACTTGCGCCAGGTCGAATAATTTCACCATCATCATCGACAATCCAGGAGCGCGAGAAATAATTTAAAAATGGTCGACCATCATGATTAAAAACTGTTTCCGAGATAAATTGAAAGGGTTTAATTGTTGGATATTCACCATGACCTTTGCCGCGCCAAGTTCCAACTAGCCAAGCCAGTGGATTTAAATCAGGGTGAAGACCTTCTGGAATCGTAAATACCATTATCTGCCAGTTCGCTTTCTGCTATCTCGGTAGCGAGCGCTTTCGGGATCTCTGCGACTAGTGAATGCAAAGAACAACAATCCAGCGCCGATAACTAATGAAATCAGGCCAAGGAGAATTGAGGTTAAGAGCTCCATGCCTGCAAGTCTATCGGTTACTTACATCTTTCTTACGGCCCACATGATCGCGAGCCCTGCTACTAAAGTAAGTATTAACTGACCGAGCAAATGCATTTACTAATTACCTGCGGCTATCGCTTCTTGTGCAGCTGGAATTCCAGCAACTGAGAGCGTTGCATCTAACGGGGTATTGCGCTTAACGACAGCTAATGCAATCGGGCCCAATTCATGATGTCTAGCCACGGTACCTAAATAACCAACCACTACCCCGTCATTTTCTACTGGAGTGCCAACTTTAGGAAAATTCACTTCAGTGCCATCAAGGTGCAACATAACTAAACGACGTGGTGGGTTTCCTAAATTATTTATTTTTGCGACAGTTTCTTGGCCACGGTAACAACCTTTATTGAGATGTACCGCGCTGTTTAATAAACCTAGTTCGTTTGGAATAGATTTGTGGTCAGTCTCAAAACCAATGCGGGGCAATCCAGCAGCTACTCGCATCGCATCAAGAGCCCAAGTGCCTACTTGGGTTGCAACTGAATTAAAGGTTTCGATCATATTCGCTAACTCGGCGCGGGGTACAAGTGCGTAAGGTCCAGAGATTTCATCCATCTTGCCTGGGGCGCGCAATACTGCAAATTCTGCAGTCGCATCATGGATTTCGACTTGGGCGCGAAATTTCATTTTTTCTAAATGTGAAATCAATTCAGCGCTACGACCAGGATTAACAACCAGCCAAGTGGTGTCACCATCATCAACTAAAAAGAATTGGTGTTCGATATGGCCCTTCGGATCTAAAATTAAAGCGTGCTGCCATTGACCAGCTAATAAATTTTCATGATCTTGCGTAGTTAGTAGATGCAGCCAAGTTAGACGTTCTGGCCCAGATAGCGCGACAACTTCGTAGTGCGATAAATCAGCCCACGCACTGCCTGCTTCAAGTGCTCGTTGTTCTTTCACGGGATCACCAAAATGCCAAACCGCACCTTTATCGGGGCCATCTTCAACGAGTACGGTGC
>Ga0209499_1001400_pt1 | contig 16817 bp, 23 predicted proteins | sample C_130208_EF_Meta_FD_187306 | JGI IMG/M metagenome (GOLD analysis project Ga0209499, IMG submission 187306) | Freshwater microbial communities from Lake Croche, Canada to study carbon cycling - C_130208_EF_MetaG (SPAdes) (version 2) | ecosystem: Environmental > Aquatic > Freshwater > Lake...
ACAAAGGATTAAAATTGAAGTCTGTGATTTCCCCATTTGTCACAGAAGTAAGTTAAAATGGAAACACTAGAGTTTAATTCAAAGTCGGCAGCCTTCTCCGAATTAAGCAATTTTCACTGGTCGCCCTTCACCTTAGAGGAGAAGGTGTGGCCCACCGTTGAGCATTATTTCCAAGCACAGAAGTTTCCAGCAGATCCCGTCCTTCAAGAACGGGTTAGGGCTGCTAAGACAGCACTTGGGGCCAAACGTCTTGGCCGAACTAAGACTACTGCTTTTCGTTCGGACTGGGATACCGTCAAGGATACAGTGATGGAAAAGGGAATTAAGGCAAAGTTCCAGCAGAATTCTGAGTTAGCGGCTCTTCTTTTGCACACAGGTGACTATTGGTTAATTGAAAAGTCACGGTCAGATTCGTATTGGGGCTCGGGTCCCAACGGCTGTGGTTTGAATAAAACAGGTCGTATACTCATGAAGATACGCCGAGAGCTAACTTTGCCGCCAAGTAACCCCTAAAAGCGGTATCATCCCAGCCATCTACTAGCAGTGTTGCTGAAATACCTGTTAGCGGCTGAATATAACACAGATTTTTAATTTCATATCCGTTCTTCCGAGCAATAGAAACACGGGCCAAACCTTCTATCCAGCGGTCCAGTCGCTGAATTTCTGCTCGTGAATCACCCTCTAGGAACATATACACAGAATGACCCGCAATCAAATCAGCTTCACAGGTTAAATCAAGACGCGGATCTCGGAGTGCTACACGAGCTTGAATAGCATCAGTTGCTAGAAGATTGATATCACTGAGAATATGGTCGCTGATTTTTTCCAAGAAAGGTAGGCAGTCCTTCAAGTCCGCTAAGTCGGGGATTTTATAAAGAGGCGCATTACGGCCGAGACGTGATGAATAGATACATGCTAAGCGGTACAAATCATAGACTGTGGCCGAGGATGTTATTGTACGGTCTGTTACACGGCGCCAACTTGTAATTAAATCATTCCGCATAATCATTGGCGGCGATCCTTTTGCTGGTCCTAGCAGAAATTCCTCCAGTTTGCTTTCAACGTGCCGCAAATTATAAATCACACTGCGGATTTTATGAAGAATCTGCATAACAGGAATCATTTCCTCCATTGTCCATTCGCGGCCAGGTGACAACTCCGTTATTTTCTGCTGGAGAACTGTGAATTCAAATACAGGGGGCGCTTCTGCTCCAATACCTAGACGAGCAGGGAACAGAGCCGTTACACATTGCTGTATAAGTTCTTGCTCTTTCTCGTAGATTGGCAGATCCTCTTTCAAAATACGAATGCGGAATAGGGAAAGGCGGACTTTATCATCCCATTCACCCGCCGATTCCGGGAATTTGAGACCGATTTGTCGGAGAATAAAATAGCGGATGAAGATGGAAAAATCGGCCATTGAATCTATGCGGAAAACCCAATCCGGTGTTGTATATTGCTCTCCAGCAGGAAAGAAACACTTATATTGAATACCATCCGTTTTTTTAAGAAGCAAGGGGGGAAGTGTTGCGGGATTTAATTTAATTTTGCGGAAATCTTCGCCGGTCCATGACATGAAAAAACTCTCAATATCCTTGCGTTCTACGGCAACTTCCTCTTCTATGCTTGTATGTTGCGCAATAGAATACCAGCGGAGTAGTGGACGGTGAATTTCCCGTAAAAACCGACACATATTCTTTTCACCCTTGCTATACGTCATTATCAAATGATTACGGGCTCGTGTGACAGCAACATAAAAAAGCCGCCGCTCTTCATCAATGCCCTCCTCGTGTTTCATCTGCGGGAACGCACCGTCGTGAAGTTTGACAATGTAGACAACATCCCATTCCAAGCCCTTTGCTGCGTGAAATGTACTTAGAATAACATCAGCCTGCTTCTTACGCTTATTGATTTTTTCCTCAGTCATAAGACGACAAGTGATTTTACGTTGGACGAAGGCTTCTTCAAATTGGAAAAGGACATTGTTATATTTGCTTAAGATGGCGATTGTGGGCACTGGGCTGCCAGCAGAATCAGCCATAGCTAAGCGTGTTTGAATATCATTTACAATCCATGCCACTTCACCCGCAAACCGATGAAAATAGCGAACTTCCGGTCTGGATTGCGTGCTACTACTAATTGCTGTCATGCGCTCCTTGTGCGATAACGTGGGGATTTTACGCATGAGTGAATTTGCTACTGCAACAATACTTTCGCTGCTTCTGTAATTATAGGTTAATTGAAAATCTTGAATTGTTTTAATCTCTTCATGCATATTCAGAATATAGTCCACTCGGGAACCACGCCACGCATAAATATTTTGCGCATCATCGCCGACAATAATCGCATAACTTTGGCTACTAGCAAGAATAGCTCTGATAATATCTAATTGAATATCATTAATATCTTGGAATTCGTCAATAACTAATAATTTGATTTTGCTGGACCATGCTTTTCCTTTGTCTGTTTTCAGGAAATCTAGCCAAAGATACGGAAGTTCATCTACTGTGTGCATGATTCCTTCAATTGTTGTCGGATCATTCTGCCGGAGAATTTGGAGTGAAAGTGCGTGAAATGTACCAATATAGGCTGTTGTAGAACCTATCAGTTTTTCCAAGCGTTCACGCATTGTATCTGCGCCTGAACGGCTGAAGGTTGTTAGGACAACTTCTTCGGATTTGATACCTAAATGTGTTATTGCGTGTGCTATTTTCGCTGTAATTGTAGTTGTCTTACCTGAACCTGCGGAGGCCAAGACCCGCAAATGCTGATTAAGAGGTGCTTGTACAATTTCATATTGTTGGTCATTGAGTGTTAGAGACCCAAATTCAAATTGAAGCGTATGATTCTGTAGCATTCTATCGGCTACTACCTATTCTGTGTTCGCATTTGGTGTTTATATTCCATGTAATTACATAGGGATGAGTCATTTTGATTCTATTTATACTGCTTATGTCGCGGCTGTATTTATACTTTTCGGTTGCTATGTTACTCAAGTTGTTAGCGTTTCTGAATTAACAGTATTTGCTATTGTTCAATCAGCCGTTTTATGGACTATTATTCGTCTGCTCTATCTTTTTATGTTCTCGTGGGACTCTACACATCTTTTTGCAGCCATCTTCTTAGTGGCTGTCTTCGGAGGTGTTATTTTCTATTTCATGCCTCCATTTATTCGCGACATTCTCGGCAACTTTCTAGCAGATAAGATACAGAATAGTGGGTCTAAATCTGGCCTAGATATTGAAAGTATTCTAAAAGAGGGGCTGCCAGAAGAGTAGTCGGCCTGCGTATAGGTTTACAACAAAGAAACAGGGCATCTAGCAGGGAGATGTTAGAGATATTATTTCTACTTCTATTATCATGTGTTATCGCAACCTTCCTCTGGTATCGGTCATTTCAAGAATTTACGATTCTTCAATTGGAATATACACCCGCAATAGTTCTACCCGACGAACGTGTTCCAATTATTATTCGGGGAATACCAAGTCAATTTAAAACCTCATGGCTTTCAGTACTAGCAAAACAGAGTTCCCTGCCTGTGCTGTTGGAGGACAAAACACGAACACTTCTTAAAGAATATGCTGTAGGTGGAAAGGACTTATATCATCATCTAACAGCCACTGAGCTGGCGACTAAATTTCATATTCATTCTAAATTCAAGGACACCATGATGTTTTTAGCAAAGTTCTGGTATTTGCCGGTGGCTCCTCTTCTTGTTCCTGCGGCTCTTTGGATTTTACCTCCTTCTCGGCTTATTGGCCTTCAACGTTCTCTAGCAGAACGCACTGTTCTTACTGTACATGAAGGTACGACAACTGTTTGGCTTTCGCGGGAAACAGTGGATGTTAAAGATATTTTAACGGTGCTTAACAAAGATCCTTGGACTTTATCTGTTAAAGAGACGCCATTTATTAATGATTTGCAGTTTGTTGAAGTGATTTTACGAGCAGGAAATTCGTTAGTTTTGCCGCCGCGTTCTCTATACGCTATTCGTTCAGATGGCGGTGCCTACGTGTCACGATTGGAACTTCATTCGCCGTTATCGCTTTTCATTTCAGGAATTTCACGCTCTTAGAATTAAAGAAAATCAAGATAAAATAGAATAATGAGTGATACAGAATCTGATTCGGAGACTGATTCTGAAAGAGCAGATCTTGAAGCGGGATTAGGAAAAGCAGGATCTATTATTGGAAAATCACTGAAGGAAGTGGATACTTTAATTCGTGGACTTCAGCGTCTTCATTCACAACTTTCTATTATGGAAAATCTCGGAGGACCTATTCAAAAAGATATGTTTGTTGGAAAATATGAGATTCGTAAAGATATACCGGAAATGTCCTTAAAGAAGGGCCAAGTTGTAACCTATAAGGAACTAGTGGGCAGAATTATTGGGTGGATAGATGCGGAGGAAATGGAAAAAGGTGGTGTTATTCGGCCCTCAGCAGGATTTTCGGCAGTATTTGGTCTCAAAAAAGCAGGGATAACATTTCCTGAAGTTTTAGGGCGGCTTAAAAAGATTATACACTAAAATTTGAGTATCCGAGTTTTTTAAAAAACCAGCAGGGAAATGCCATTAAATACTGAACAAGAGGCCGTAATGGCTGAAATTCTAGCAGGAAAATCAGTCTTTATTACGGGGCCCGGCGGTGTGGGAAAATCATATCTAGTGCGGGAAATTAAGAGTCGGCTCTTGGAAGCGGGTCGTAGTGTCGCAGTGACCGCAATGACGGGATGTGCGGCTCTTCAATTGGAGTGCGGCGCAAAGACACTTCATTCGTGGGCGTCCATTGGTTTAGGACGGGAATCGGTGGATGCTTTAGTGGCAGGCATTCGGCGTTTCAATAATCAGAAAGCAAAAGCTCGTTGGAAGCACACAGATGTCCTCATTATTGACGAAGTCAGTATGATGACGCCTGATTTGTTGGAGAAATTGGATTCAGTAGGTCGCATTATTAGGGGGAAATTTGCGACTCCAATGGGTGGCCTTCAAGTTGTCTTTGTAGGCGATTTCTGCCAGTTGCCGCCTGTATGTAAAGATCTTTCTGGCGGCGAAGTTGAGCAGCAACTTCTATTTGAATGCGGTGTATGGGCTGAAATTGTACAGACGACCATTTGCCTCAAGCAGATTCAGCGTCAGTCAGACCCTGTTTTCCAGCAGATTCTGAATGAGGCTCGGATGGGTGCTTTGACCGCTGAGTCAGTGGCTGTGCTAGAAAGTCGGAAAATTAAGGGCACGCCTCTTAATGAGCAATTGGAAGCATCTACTGTAAAACCGACATTGATTTTCAGCAGGAACAACAAGGTGGATGATATTAATAATAAGAATATGGAAGCCTTGGACACTCAACTTGTGGCTCGGAAATCTAAGGTTTGTTATGGCACAAAGACTGACCCTAGCACAGTAAATCCGGAAGATCCAGCAATTAAGTATGCGCTTACTCGGCTTGAGAATGATGCTCCCTATGTACCCATGCTTTCTATGAAAGTAGGAGCACAAGTCATGTTGATTATGAATCTGGATGTTGAAGCGGGGCTTGTAAATGGAAGCCGTGGTGTAATTATCCGATTTACTGAGACTGAGTTGCCTGTTGTAGAATTTCGCAATGGTATCACAATGACAATTGATTTAGCAACTTGGATGACAGAGGAGTTTCCTTTCATCGGTATGGCGCAGATTCCGTTACGTATTGCTTATGCGATTACAATTCACAAGAGTCAAGGTGCGACCTTGGACTGTGCTCTTGTGGATGTGGGTAAGGATACATTTGAATACGGACAAGCGTATGTTGCTCTTTCCCGGGTTCGGTCACTGGATGGTCTCTATATCTGGGGGCTTGATACTAGCCGAATTAAAGCCCATCCGCGGGTTGTTGAATTCTACCGCGGTCTTTCTGCTTAAAATTTGGTTTAACTAGTAAATAAGATGGAACATATTGACACATTTTATTTTATAAATTTGGATAGGCGAACAGACCGTCTTAAACAAATATTGGGTGAATTTTCCAAAATGAATATTCCTTTTCATAAAATAATTCGTATTCAAGCCTTTGAACATAAGATAGGTATTTTTGGTTGTGGCAAGAGCCATATTTCGGCGATTAATCACTTTATTACTTCGGGGAAAAATCGGTGTATGATTTTTGAAGATGATTTTGAATTTACCGAAACTAAGGAAAAGGTTAATGAAGTACTTGAAAATATTTTTACATCCACCGTGGAAATTGATTGTTTAATGTTAGCGGGAAAAGATAATTGTGTCTGTGTAATTGACCCCAACCAAAAGATATATGTTCAGCGGATTTATTTTGCGACTTGCCCGTCATGTTATGTAATAACTAAAAAATACGCACCGGGTTTACTACATAATCTTTCTGAAGGAGCAGCCAAGCAGGAAAAATGGATTAATGCGTTTGGCGAACCCGAAAATGCGTTCAATAATGATTATTATTGGATTTACGAGCAGATTTCCAAACTTTACTATTTTACAGTTCCTAAATTAGGTCATCAGCGGGATTCTCCATCGGATATAACAGCAACTTCTAAAGCAACTATGTTCATATTGGATACATGATACCTAAACAAAACTTACGAAATATTGAAAGATGAATCAGATTGATACATTTTATTTTATAAATTTGGAGCGAAGAAATGATAGATTAAAAGACATTGCTAGCGAATTTACCAAAATGGATATTCCGATGGCCAAAATTATTCGTGTAAATGCTTTAGATTATTATTTTGGTCAGATAGGATGCTCAAAGAGTCATATTTGGACAATTAAGCACTTTATTGATTCTTGTAAAGAACGATGTATGATTCTTGAAGACGATTTTGAATTTACAGAGACAAAGGAAAAGGTGAACGAAGTTCTTGAGAATATTTTTAGATCTGGGGTGGAAATTGATTGTTTATTACTTTCTGCGATAAATGTTTCAGTCACTAACGCTTCAAACCCCTACTTACTAAAAATTAATTATGCAAGTACAACAGCTGGATATATTCTAACAAAAGAATATGCTCCAAAATTATTACATAATTTTATTGAGGGTGTTGAGAAACAAGAAAAATGGACCACTGCTTTTAATAAACCTGAAAATGCTTTTAATTTAGATAATTATTGGATATATGAACAAGTTAGAAGAAATTTTTATAGTACAGTTCCAACACTTGGTAAACAGAGAGATTCCCCTTCTGATATTACAAGTGAATCAGGAGGAACAATACTTTATATGATATAAGCTGCGGACTTTTAGACAAACAATATATTGCTTAAAATTGAATAAAATAAAAGTATTTGACTTATTTAAAATGCTGGCAGGTCTACTGTTTGCTTCATTAGCATTAACAAGCGTATTTGCTCAAGGGCCAACTGTTTCACCACCTCCGCCTACGCAACCTGTAATCTTTACCGATTCAACGCGTTTTGCTATTACGGGCAATTACACAATGGGATATATAAATAATACAGTTGAAAATCGTTGCCATCGAGCTACGCATAAATTTCAGGCACAGGCATCTGGCACGGTAGACAAGCTTAAGATGGGCGTTTATTCTCAAGCAGCAGCTGAAACCTGTGGAATCAGTTTTGTCCTATCCACTTTTCCTGGAGCCGTTACAGTAGGTTCGTCACTTCTAACTACATTTACAGACATAGTTATGGCTACACCCGGAACGGATGAAATGATTGTCTTTAATGCCACAGCGTCAAGCTGGGCTGTTGCTGCTGGGGCTAATTATACAATTACAATTTTGCCTTTCACTTGGGCAACTGGCGGTGCTGCTGGAACATCAGGCTCTGCTTCTCATTGTGTGTTTCAGATGCCCTATGGAAACCCCGGTCGTCCATATGCTGCAATTGGACAATATGGTCCTACTGCTCAGCCATGTGGTGCTACTCCTTGGACAACCGATTTGGCGGGTGATGGATATGGTCTTCAAATTATGATGAACGGCAGGCCTAATACAGTTATTGTTCCTTCTGCTTCGCCTACTATGACACCCACGCCAACTTCATCCGGAACACCTACACCTTCTAGCACAGGAACACCTACACCTTCGGCGACTCCTACTATGACACCCACCAATACGGAAACTCCCACTGTCACACCAGCCCCCGGGTCAACACCTTCTAATTCTGCTACTAGCACGCGGACTCCCAGCAGAACTCCCTCTATCAGTTATACGCCTACGCCGACGGGGTCTGTGACATCATCAGTCACACCGACGGAGACACCTTCACCAACACCCACACTGCGGATTGGTGCGTCGCCTTCAGTAACACCCACGGAAACACCCGGGCCGACTGATTCAGCTTCTCCGACGCATTCTGTAAATCCCTTGGCTGGAATAGCTGCTGGCCCTATTAATACTCCAGCATCTGTTTCTACGGGTTCCTTGATTGGAGCGGCTATCGGCGGTGGTTTGGCTGTCCTCGCAGTAATCGGTGTTGCTATTCGTTTCCGGGTTGTGTCAGCTCAACTAAATGCGAAGACGGTAAAGAGTTGGCGTAGTGGTTCTAAGAAGACAGAACTGGATATTGAGACTGTTCCTAAAACACATGAAAATCCTTCTCTTAGCTTGCGTGTGAATCGGATAATACACAAGCAGAACGGTGTTGGAGAAGTTGCGATAAAAGTCTAAAGTTCCGCCTCCGTTGGCTTAGTATTCCACCATTTCCCCCAGCGCGCATGACGAACCGGTGCCCCACGTTCTTTCTGCGCTTTGCGGATTTGCGGCCAAGTTTTAAGTTTGAGACTATATACAGTCCCATGAGCCATCAATTTAGGAGTTTGAGAATACGCTTGTAGTAATGGATCTTCATTGTACATTCGCCATGATATTGCCTCCGTTTTTTTAAGACGTTCAATGGAAGCCCCACGGTCACCGGATGCTTGAAGGCCACCCTCTTCCTGCCCATAATGCGTCTCAAACCCTCCCCACCAATAGACTAGTACGCCTCCATATTTATCTATATATCGCACGCATCTTTGTGAATCATCAGCATGCGATGTGTAACTTTCTGTAGTAATCATCGGCGGATCATTGCGGGTTCCGAAGAAATTACCCGCCAGCATGAATGGACGAAATTCTTTAAACGGCTTGCCTTGCAGATAAAACTTATTTGAAAGGAAGGAAAATGTAAAGGCGCCGAGATTGTATTTATCAATTGTTGCGAACCCATCCTCAATGTATTTGTGAAGATTCTTGCCATCTTTTGTAAAGTCGCCTTTTTCTGAAAATGTAAAGAAACGGCTCAAATCATCATCAACAAAAATGATGCGTTGTCCAATAGGAAAGAAACGACAGATTGCTCGTGTTGCGTTGGCTCCACCTAGTTCTCCTACCACAATCTTCTTGTAGGGATAACCTTCCAGCGCGATTTCATATAAATGTTTTTCTTCTTGATTTGCTACAAAAATGTAGAGGCGGTCAGTTAATCCATTATGTGCTAGCATACGATACGTTTTGTGTGGAAATACGTTTGCTCTTTTATAAGAGCGACACGCAATTACATAGTCATCAAGCATCCCTATTCTAGGCATTATGAAAAATTCAACACTTTACCATAAAATAACCATAAGCCCACGCCAAATATAGCCTTTGAAAAGACATCCAAAATATTATATGATATATTCTTTGTTTCTTCATCTAGCATATAGACTATCCCATAAAGTGACCAGAGACCGGCAAATGTTATTAATGCTGAATAATTAGATCCTTTTGGAATACAGCAAGTGTACATAAGCCATAAGAGCGCAACTAAAAATCCAAAACCGAGACCAACGCCCACTTCTTTAGGAATGCTTCCTTGTTCACCCATATAACCAGCAAGTAACATTAGCCAGTTGAAACAGAGCATTGTAAAAAACGTCTTGTAGGGGATTGATGAGACTGACTGATTATAGAAGAGCAGCAATCCCAAGATTATCAGAGGTGTTGTAATCATCCAGTCCAAATATCTGAGTTTTGTAAAATCCTTGAGTTGCCAGTTCGGTGTTTTCATCATTTCATTGAAGATTCCATAGACAATAGCAGCCACGAAACTTACCGTCGTTTCCAAATTCATAACATGGCGAATATTTCTGCTCGGAGTTCGGACAGCCTCAATAAGTGTAATTGATGTGTACCCCATCAAAACTAGATATGAAATGAAAAATGTATCTTTAAGAAGTGTTCCATTCTTGAGTTTCTCTGGCATCTCTATCTTATACTGTGGGATTAGGAACACTAAAGATGATATTATTCCATACTGAATTATTATGATTAATAATCTGCTGGTGATTCTGCTGGAAACTAATATTTGTTAGGAGGGATAGTTTATTAAGTGATTTTTGATATACATTATAAATGCGAAGAAATTCGTCTATAATACATTGAAGTTCTTTAATATCCAGGTTCAAAAGATTTATTTCAAATTGCTGCATTGACGTTCTGTCTTTTACCGCAACTGTTTCTCTTGCAATACGTAAATTCTTCAAATGTTGAATTTCATCGGACCAATGGATGATTGCTCCACCACCATTATCGGACCAAACAAGACGAGACATACGATTTACGAATTGATAATATGGATTAACATTGGGAGAGCCATAGACAATATGATGTTTAAGAAAATGGGTCTTTTCATCGGGTTTAAGATTATATAGGAAACATGTCTCAGGGAGATGGTGGTATAGAGATAAACATGGACGCCCATGCTTGAGCCAGATTCGCCATAAAGTATGTATTGAATGAACACCGCCATCATGAAATTTATAATTCCGGGAAGCCCAATTCCAAAAGCAGTCCCGACGCTTTACACCGCAATGGACACTTTTGTCAGTAATTCCGAGAACTTTAAAATCAGTTGAAATACGCCAATTAAAACGATTCCATATGGATGCTCTATATACAAATTTGCGCCAACCATTGCTGACTTTTGCCATTGTGGCGCAGTCAACAGGGTCTAAATATCCAAGAATTAGATGCATAACATCCGAATTGAGTGAAAGTCCCCATTCCATTTGCGTTTATTATTTGGTTTTAAGCCTAGTATTTCAATTTTAAAGGGGAATATGGGGTAAAGAAACTAATCTTAAGAAAATAAAAAAATTTGAGGATGAAACGCAGTCAAATAAAAGGCAACCCTGGATATTTTCGCTTCAATGATTACGAGCAGAGTCAATATGGAATCTTCAAGTGTCGCTAATTTGGCTCCTATTACATCAGTTAATGTTGAAAATGTGCAGAAGCATTCTATTGGAGTGACAAAGCGTTCCAGCATCGCGAATGAGGAAGAAGCTTATGCCACAAAGGGCATAGCAGCAATTGACGCAAAGCCGCCTCTTACAGATGAGGAGGCAGACCGTTTCGTAGTATTTCCTATTAAGCAGCCGGGCTTATATCAGATGTACCAAAAGCATTTGAGTGTCTTTTGGATTCCCGAAGAAGTTTCATTGGCCAAGGATGTTGATGATTATCAGAACAAACTCTCGGCAAACGAGCGTTTCTTTATTAATCGCGTCCTCGGATTCTTTGCGGGCTCGGATGGAATTGTTATGGAGAATTTGGCTATGCGTTTCATGCGGGAAGTGCCGTACACGGAGGCCAAGCTGTTCTACGGTGTACAGAATATGATGGAGGGTGTTCATTCAGTTATGTATTCACTTCTGATTGATACGTACATCAAGGATAGGGAGGAGAAGCGAAATATGCTGGGAGCTATTACCCGTGTTCCGTGTGTCCAGAAGAAGGCTGCGTGGGCTCTTCAGTGGATTGATAATGCGGATGCGGATTTTCCTACACGTCTGTTGGCTTTTGCCATTGTGGAGGGAATCTTCTTTTCAGGGGCATTTTGCTCCATCTTCTGGCTCAAGCAGCGTGGTGTTATGCCTGGCTTGACTACTAGCAATGAGTTCATTTCTCGTGATGAGGGCCTTCACACGGAGTTTGCTTGCTTGCTCTATGGCATGCAGCCGGAGAAGTTGAACAAGACCAAGGCATATAAGTTGGTTAAGGAGGCGGTCAAGATTGAGAAGGAGTTTATCACGGAAGCGCTACCGTGTGCTCTTGTTGGCATGAACGCGAAGCAGATGTCGCAGTATATTGAGTTTGTGGCGGATAGGTTGCTCGTACAGACGGGATATCCGAAGGCCTATAACGCTAGCAATCCTTTCCCATTTATGGAGCGTATTTCGCTAGAGGGGAAGGATAACTTCTTTGAGAAGCGCGTTACAAATTATGCGTTGTCGGGTGTTGGGAAGACGGTGGAGGAGCAGTCGTTTGGTCTCGACGCTGACTTCTGAGGTGAAGAGTGTCAAGCGGAGAGTTTAGATGCGGATTTCTAATCTCCCATCTTGCCTCGCAAATTAAAAGTCAATAAAAATTAGTTTTTTCTACTTTTTCTTGATTTGCGTTTAATATTCCGCTTCCTGCTTCTAGCAGGACCATATTCTCCTTTGACATTTACTTGTGGACCTGCTGGAAGAGCAAAACGACCGAAGTTCACCGGTTCAACAGGAGAAGCAGGCACAGGTTCCGCAAGACGTAACGCAGTTGCGGCATTTACAGGTGCGGTCATACTTTCATAGTTCATGCGCCGAATGACATCTGCTATTTCGCCAAGATCATGTGCTTTCACTGGATAATATGTTTCTCTATCACGATCAAAACGAAATTTTGATGAATATCTATCCCATACTGTAGCTCTGATTATGTCACCTTCAGTATCATAAATAAAAGCAGGGTCAAAGATAACATCTTCAATGTAACCACTTGCAGCAGTTGCTGGCGTTAAATCTGTTGTAACTACACCAATAACACCTCTTCCCTGATACTTCGGCATTTTTAAATAAATAGTTTCAGGCTCAAAATCATTTAAATTTGTAACTGGATGATCAAAATCTACACCAATTTCTGGAGATGCCATCCAGGCAAGAATAGTATTAGGCATTTTGGAAGTATTTTTCATTTTTTTATGATAAATAAGTCCATTCGCACCAACACGCATTCCAGCAAATCCACCACGAGGACCTAGAGGTAAACCCGCACCTCCACCAGGAAGTCCGGCTGCTATACGAGGGCGTGGACCTCTCAAAGGAATTACTAAAGGCGGTGGCGCAGCACCTCCGGCAGCAGCAAACGCGGCTCCAAATCCTCCTGCGGCTGCCATTCTAAATAGAACTATAATTTATCCACTGAAGAATTGGTCTCCACAGAAACCAAAGCGTTCACAGAGGAATTCCTTGGTGTCCACATGTTTTTCTTGCAAGAGTCTCTTGTAAATTTCTATCGGCGACTTCTTCCAGAATGTAATAAACAAAATGTATAAGAAAATGACCGCTGCGGCAAAATTCAACGCAGTTCTAGATATATCAAACGGAATCCACAAGAAAGGCAGCAGATGGATTAGCAAAATAACTACATTTTTGATGAATAGTTGATTATTCGGATTCAGAATGATTTCCGCACAACCAATTGAACAAAGCAAAATTAACGGGAATGTTGAAACTCCATGAATCGGGTATAGTAAAGATGCTATAAGAGCCCAGTATGATAAAAGATAGTAAAAACGCGTTTCCGTTCCCGCCATTGTGTATCTAACTGTAGGAGAGGATATGTCAGAGTATTGGAGCACGAATTTTTTAGCCTTATCCACACCCACATTTGTTACATTTGACCTGAGTGGATATAAATTTCAATCCCAGGCACAAATCGGAGATCTTCGGAATTGCTGGAACATCTATGAACACATACAGATTTGTAATATTTCAGTAAGCACTAGCATTGGTCTTGGAATAAAAACTTATAGCGCGGGTGTCAATGATCCTTTATTCTATCAGTTTCGCAGTGCAGAGGAAAAGTATCAGTTTGCTAAAGGCCAGCAACTTCATTATAATCGTTATCCCTACATTAATTTTTCAACATCAGTTAGGTGATGCCTTGTGCTAAACATATTTATCCCAGCACATTTACAAATACACCGAATGATGCTCTATTCAAGACAGCGGCTGAAAAAATAATCGCAACGCGGGACTTAACTACGTATATTTATACCTCTACCATTCAAGGATCGACTAGCAAGCCCCGATATTTTAAGAGTTATCAAGATTATCTGGCAAATCTAAAGGGGCGAAATCAATAGGTTGGACAGTATATTTTGTCTCATGTTTAAGAATCTGGCTTGATACAGCAGGAAATGCCTTTCCTAACTTCTGAAGAATTTCTAGCCGCCGATGTGCTAGTATCTGAGCCGTCCATGTTGCGATTCCAGCATTAATCGTTGTTGCTTCCATCCTGTTTTATCCTGGGCTTCGGGGTTGAATCAATTTTATGCCAGTTGCTCTTGTTCCAAAACCAATTTCTTAGCCATAATTTCCTTAAAATTCGGTAGCAACTGAATATGAAGCGTCTTTGGATCAAAGGGGTCCTTAACAGCCTTTCCGATAAGAGTGGGCATTTCCGGCGGAATATTATAAGTATAGCAATCTCCATTGGTATTGTCTACCCAGTACACAATACCATTTAGGGCGGCGCGAATCAAATTCTTCTGAAGCAGGGACATTTAGAACTTATTAAGGGCTTAAACATTCTTCAATTTTATGAAATAAAATAAGACAATTTTTACAAAATGAACTTATAGTATTGCTCCAACTCACACCCTCGTGGGTGGTCTTCTATCACTGACCCGGAGCAATGGATTAGTGAATGCAGCCGCCGCTGCCTACTCTTTATCTTTTTTATTTTTCGTTTTCAATTTTTATACCTCAAGACAACGTAAACAAATACGCCAATTGATTAAGGTCTCCCAAAATTTCATCGCGAATATTCAGTAAGTCAGTATCTTTAGGATCAATTGTCTTTGAGAATGTTCCCTGTAAGTATGAACGAGCAGCATTAAGATAAATTGCCGCTGTCTTCTCCGTCATATTTTTAAGAGTAATTGTGGCCGTTGCTGTAGTTACACGCGGACGACCATATTTTCCCATACTAACTTCCACAAAATAGTCAATATGCTTATCCAATGATTCTAAATACTTGTCTGTTGCTATATGCCGAGCATGCTGATATGTCTGCCAGTGATAGAGCTTAATCTGATTACGTATCTCAAATAAAAATTGAATCTGCTTTGACGTCATACCTACTTCAGGCAACTAAAATGGTGAAGCATATGTGTACTTTCTGTGAAAATTATATTCCATCAATGCCATCCAAACATACGATAGAGAATTGTTCTTTTCGTATGAGTGTTAAATGCTTGAAATGCTGTATGTCCGGACATCTAACATCGGAATGTTCTATGGAAATTACTTGGAAACGTCCACAGTATCTTGAAGACTTAATTTCAGATGAAGATAAGAAACGCTGGCAGATAACAACCCAGACACCTATTCTTCATTCACCCCTGACCTCAAGCAATTATATAGAGACCGCCCTTCGTGAAATTCCTAAGACCGATACACTACGAGTTGTTAATCAAGATAAGAAGATCCGGGATTTCATGCGCGCAAATGGTGTTAAGACAGTCCACGAGCAGATTGAAAACATGCGCATTATAACCGAATGGGCAATCCAGCAGGGTAAGCGTATTGAATTTGTAAAAGAAACCGCCGCTACCAACAACAATGTCTGATGGAGATAACAGCACAGAGTTCTTTGAGAAAATCCTCCGTGCTGAGCCCAAACCTCCTAAATCAATCCAATTAGAACTTGATGCTGGAGACGAGCAGGGAATGTATGAATTCTTTTTAATGTTTATGACACATACTTTAGCCTCATGGTATGGACGACCTGTAGACCTCAAGAAAGTGACCGAAGCAAAACTCCAAACTCTAGCAGAATATTATGCTTCCTTTGGAATTCGGTTTTTATGTGTATCCGAACCAGAGCCTGAAGTCTATATGCTGGACAACAAGAAGTACTTGGAGGAGAATAAGCTAGAAGCAATGTGTTTCCAAGCAGTTTCAGGTGGAAAACTCTGGACTATTCGTTTTAAGTTTCTTTAGCGTGTTGGCCATCCAATCCGACCCATAAGAAGAAGAGTTATCAGACCTGCGATACTTATAGTCGCAAGAATAACAGGGCCGGCCTGTGAAGCACCTATAACTTCAAAGTTTTCTATAACAACACGTTTCTTAGGCTGGTCATCATAAGCAGAATCGGCCGTCATCTGATTTAAATTCTCCTGACTTTGCTGAGTTAACTGATTGGGATTTCGGGGGTCTGAATCACTATACTCGGAAGGAATCGCCGCACGAGCATCGTTCTTAATAAGAGACATCTTCTATTCCCATGGGAAGAATTTACTTCTGTGGAACATACTTGCTGGTAAATGCCGGACTGAATGAAGCACCGAAATTATCATTAGGCTTCTGATGTTCAAATACTTTGGCTCCAGCAGAACCTGTTGCTGCTTCCAGTGAATGAGCCCACTGTGTCGGAGGGAAAGGCGTGGATGCCCAAGGACCTGTGGACTGAGGGCCTGTGAACATTCCTCCATTTGCTAGTGGCGGCGGGGCGGATTTGTAGGCACCGAATTGTATTGCTTGTTCGGGTGTTGCCCATGTTGACCAAGTCGTTGTCGGGAGAAAATCGGCCATTCCAAGTTTACCGCCACGCTGTCTTATCCGCCGAGTTTTGCGCTTCTGTTGCTTCTTCTGTTGCTGCTGCTTATATTTTCGTGTAGTAACGCACCCCAATTTGCGATTACATATGCGTCTTGTTTTCCTAAATGTATTGGCGTTTCTTGGCATCCCTTCTTTGACGTTAGATTTTCCTTTTTAGTTTCTTGCAGAAGATAAAGAGAATGTCAACACGTTCCGAGCGCGTAAAGTTAATGA
>Ga0209499_1001402_pt1 | contig 16811 bp, 12 predicted proteins | sample C_130208_EF_Meta_FD_187306 | JGI IMG/M metagenome (GOLD analysis project Ga0209499, IMG submission 187306) | Freshwater microbial communities from Lake Croche, Canada to study carbon cycling - C_130208_EF_MetaG (SPAdes) (version 2) | ecosystem: Environmental > Aquatic > Freshwater > Lake...
AAAATGGAATTCCAGCCATTTTAGTTCAAGACGAAAATGGAAAAGATGTACCCTTGGTAAATCGCCAAGGACGCTTTGTCAAAGAAGTAACTGATTATGCATTAGAGCCTGTAAAAGAAGCTTATTTGTCGGAGGAAGAAAAAGAAGAGGCTAGGATTAAACAAGTAAGAGATAAGTATTTATCGGTGGATGAACGAATTGCAATCCAATTGAAAACCGAAAATAAGGCCTTTAATGTTCAGAAATTTGATCACCCCTATCCCCATTGTTGGCGTACGGATAAACCCATTTTATACTATCCTTTGGACTCGTGGTTCATCAAGACCACAGCTGCAAAAGATAAATTAATTGCTTTAAATAAAACGATTGAATGGAAACCAGAATCTACAGGAACAGGTCGGTTTGGGAATTGGTTAGAAAATTTAGTCGACTGGAATTTATCTAGATCTCGATATTGGGGAACCCCGCTGCCCATCTGGAGAACTGAAGACGGATCGGAGGAAATTTGTATCGGTTCTTTGGCCCAATTGGCTGAAGAAATTAAACTGGCAAATGCTTCTGAAAAATTATCAGTAAATCAATTAACTGGTAATAATGCATTTCAAATTGCATTAGAAAAAGGTGAAGCTGATTTGCATCGACCTTTTGTGGACGAGATTTATTTGTTGAGCTCTTCAGGTCAAATATTAACTCGAGAGCTTGATTTGATCGATGTGTGGTTTGATTCAGGCGCGATGCCTTTTGCCCAATGGCATTATCCATTTGAAAATCAAGAAATATTTAAAAAATCGTATCCTGCTGATTTTATATCGGAAGGTGTGGATCAAACGCGTGGATGGTTTTTTACACTGCATGCAATTTCAGCCATGGTGGAGGATTCGGTCGCTTTTAAACATGTGGTTTCCACCGGTTTAGTGCTAGATAAAAATGGAAATAAAATGTCCAAAAGACTGGGCAATGCCATCGATCCATTTGATACTTTATTGAAATATGGCGCTGATCCGACGCGCTGGTATATGATCACCAATGCTCAGCCTTGGGATAATTTAAAATTTGATTTAGCCGGAATTACGGAAGTGCGAAATAAGTTTTTTGGCACGCTGACGAACACCTATAATTTCTTTGCGCTTTATGCTAATCTAGATGGTTTTGAAGCGTCAAATGTGCGCGTTGAAGAGGAGAATTTATCGGAATTAGACCGTTGGATTTTATCTAAGCTGATGAATTTAATTGTTGAGGTGGACGAGTCCTTTGAAACCTATGAGCCCACGAAAGCGGGTCGGGCTATTCAAGATTTTGTGTGCGATCATTTGTCAAATTGGTATGTGCGTCTGTCAAGGCGTCGTTTTTGGAATCCTGAAGCCAAAGAATTAGGCTTAAGTGCTGACAAAAAAGCGGCTTATCAGACCTTGTATACTTGTTTAGAAACGGTGGCCCAACTAATGTCACCCATCGCGCCTTTTTATGGGGAATGGTTGTATAAAAATTTGACTCAAAAGGAATCAGTTCATTTAACAGATTTTGTTCAGGTTAATGCAGCTTGGAAAAACGAAAACTTGGAGACCTCGATGGAGTTAGCTCAGAGGATTTGTTCGTTGGTTCACTCGATTCGCAAGGTGCATAAATTAAAGGTGCGCCAACCGTTGGCCCAGGTACTGGTTCCAGTTTTACAGGAAAATGTACGCGAGCAAATTAGACGGGTCGAGGATCTAATTAAATCGGAAGTCAATGTGAAGCAAGTGAATTATTTAAACGATGCTTCTGGCGTTTTGAGTAAGCGGGTTAAACCGAATTTCAAAGCTTTGGGACCTAAGTTTGGAAAGGACATGAAAGCGGTCGCCGAGCTGATTACCGGAATGACTTCAGATGATTTATCCATAGTGGAATCTAATGGTACGGTTAATCTACAAGGATTTGAGATAGGCATGAGTGACATAGAATTGTTGACAGAAGATATGCCGGGTTATCTGACTGCTAGTGAAGGTGGCTTGACTATTGCGCTTGATAACACATTAAGTCCCGAATTGATTCGGGAAGGTATGGCCCGTGAGTTTGTGAATCGCGTCCAAAATTTACGGAAAGATTTAGGTTTTGACGTGATTGATAAAATTCATATTTCGATTCAAGAGAGTACAAGCGAATGGAAAGATAGTTTGACAGAATTTAAAGGATACATATCCCAAGAAGTTCAGGCTCTTTCGATCGATTGGGTGAAGGAAATGGGAGATGATTATTCTGAAGTTAGTATAGATGATATAAATTTAAATATCCGTTTGACCGTTGCATAAAACAAGGTAGACATGGTTTTCAATTCATTGCAATTTTTGGTGTTTTTTGGAATTGTAACCAGTGCTTATTTTTTATTGGCCCACAAGTACAGATGGGCTTTGTTACTTTTAGCTTCTTGTTATTTTTACATGGCTTTTGTCCCTATTTATTTAGGGATTTTAGGCCTGACTATTGTCATCGATTATTTTGCTGGGATTTATTTAGAACGGTTTCAGGGAGGAGCCAAAAAAATATTTTTGGCTTGTAGTTTAATGGCTAATTTAGGGGTATTGGCCATTTTTAAATATTACTTTTTTTTCACGGACAACTTTAATTCCTTAGCCAATTATTTCTCAGTTCCTGTTCACTTTCCAGTTTTAAATTTTTTGCTACCCATTGGCTTGTCTTTCCATACGTTTCAAGCGATGAGCTATACGATCGAGGTGTATCGAGGTAACCAAAAGGCAGAACGGAATTTCGGTATCTATAGTCTGTATGTCATGTTTTATCCACAGTTGGTGGCCGGACCCATCGAAAGACCACAAAATTTAATTCATCAGTTTTACGAAAAACATGTTTGGGATACGGCCCGAGTAAAATCAGGTTTATTACAGATGATGCAAGGTTTTTTCAAAAAAGTAGTGATTGCTGACCGACTAGCCATGGTGGTAGATCCAGCCTATGCAAATTTATCTAACCAAAGCAGCTTGAATTTAATCATCGCCAGTATCTTTTATTCATTTCAAATCTATTGCGATTTTTCAGGCTATTCAGATATAGCCATTGGCGCTTCCAAGGTGATGGGCTTCCAGTTGATGAATAATTTTAATGCTCCATACACGGCTAAATCCATTCCAGATTTTTGGCGCCGTTGGCATATTTCCCTCTCCACCTGGTTTAAAGATTATGTATATTTTTCTTTAGGAGGCAACCGCGTTTCCGTTCCCCGCTGGTATATCAACATTATGATCGTCTTTATTTTATCAGGTTTTTGGCATGGAGCTTCATGGAACTTTGTGATTTGGGGAGCTTTGCATGGGATATTCCAATTAATAGGATTAACCCTGAATCGGATTTTTCCTTCCTTGGCAGCAGATCAGCGCAAGTCGGCAGGTGGAATTTGGCTATACCGACTATTCACCTTTCTTTTAGTGACGATTGCCTGGGTATTTTTTAGAATTCCCAAATTCGGGGATATACAGATTTATTTCCGCCAAATAGCTCAGGGCACATTTTCCGACCCGATATCATTAGCTTTTAACATGAATGAACTTTTATTTTCTATGCTGTTGATTATTGGATTATATCTGTATGATTTAAAAAGGGATAAAATAAAGGTAGATTCGGTTCAATTATTTTGGCCTATTATAGCAGGATTGACGTTTTTGATTTACTTTTTTGGGGTCTTTAATATGAAACAGTTTATCTATTTTCAGTTTTAATTCATGCAAAAACTACTCGCATTTCTTGTGTTTATTTTTTGTGCACTGACCTTGTATTTGACTAGTTCAAATACGGGTATGAAGTGGATTACGCGAGATCGTTATAGTCGAGTTGGAGCTTTTGGAGCAGATAAATATCGGTATGGCGATCTATATGGATTAGCTTATTTGAGTAAATTTAAACAGGTAAAAGACACTAGTTTTGTTACACTGCCGGCCGTAGATCAAAAAGCAAATAGCGATGTAGCTAAGCTTTTTATTCTGGGGGATAGTTATTTATACAGTTTTTTCAAAGAGGATCCTCGTTATTATGCGGGGGTAAATGAAGTCAAATTTATTCGTTGGTCTGTCGCAAATCCAGTTCAAATCATTCCCTCGAAAAGTAAAAAAAATATCTTATTGATCGAATCGGTCGAGCGAAATATGTTGGGTCTACTTAATTTAAATTCTGTGAAGGCCCGATTGGATAGGGCGGAGGCAATAAACCCTGAACTCAAAGTACGGCAAAAAATAGCCATTTTCTTCTCCGAAATAGACCGAGTCATCAAGGAAACTTTATACCATCAAACTCTTGAATCCAATATCGAATTTGCTTGGTTTAATTTTGGATTTTTGGAATCTTTAAAAGAATTAAAAGCCGATTTTAATTTAAATTTCTTTGGAAGGGTTGACAAGGATGTGGCCATTTCTAAAGACCAACACTTTTTGTATTTAGCTGAAACCCTTAACCCAAGTCAAGTAGGAAGCTCATTTTCGAAGATCAGTGACGCCCAAATTAACCTACAAGTAAGTCAACTAAATGCAATACAAGAATATTACCAGGCGAAGGGCTTTAATGAGGTCCTTTTTTCTATTATTCCTAATCCTGTGTCGGTGCTAAAGTCAGAGAAAAAACCTGATAATCAGCTTATCCAACGGATTAAATCACACCCTAATTTCAAAGGTAAGTTAATTGATCCTACAGATCGTTTATCCAAAAATGCCTCCATAAATTTTTTCACATCTGATTCACATTGGAATCAACGGGGGGCAAAAATTTGGTTAGACCAGTTGAATATGCAGCTTAGAAAATCAACTTACTTTGGAAATTGACTTGCATCTAGCTTGGGTAAAAGGTGTAAAGCATTTTTATAATATACTTTTTTAAGCACTTCATCAGGAAGTTCTAGTCCATAAATCCTCCAGAATGCATGTCTTTTTCGGTAGTAGGGAAAGTATTCGTCGCCAGTTTCTAAAAGTCTAAAATAGGTATAGTATTCAGATGTGTTCCAAATGTCTTTTCCAAAAAGTACTCGGTCTTGATATTTGATCAAGAAGGCGCGTGCATTTTTCGGTTGGCGTCCTAATTCATGAATCACTGCCCCGATCTCGGTATACATATTGGGGTAAAGATTCATGAGTCGGCCTAATTCGGGCAAATTGTTTCCAAGCCAAGCTAAATGGGCGCTGATGAATTTGGTATTAGGATGTCTTTTGATGATATCAAATTGTTCATCCATGATTATTTTCCATGAGGGGTATTTGGACGAAGGTCTTGCTCTTCCTGGGAACTGTTTAAGCTCAAGCCAGCGTTCATTGGTTTTATCGTGCACATCGAAAAATGAAATGGGTTCTCCGGTATGGATCAAAATGGGGATATTTAATTCCCCACATTTGGCCCAAATGGGATCGAGTCTTGGGTCGTTGGTGCGTAGTCTATTTCCTTTTGAATCTTTTACTTCCAAGCCTAAATCTTTAAATATTTTTAATCCCATGGCACCTGCCTTTACCTCTTTTTCTAAAGCCTTGACAGTTTCTGCAGACCAATTTGGATTATCGATATCACTAAAATTCAGGTTGGTAAACACGATCACTCGGCCATTGGCTTTTTCTTTTCCTGCATGAACGGATTGAATTAAATAATCAGTCCCTGGTTCTCTCGCGCCGCTTCTTAAAGATCCTTTTCCACTTAAGTTGATCATCACTTTCATATTAAGACTATCCATTTGTTTTACCAAATAGCCTAAATCTTGGGAAGGCATATTGTTTTGATGATTATGAATATCGATGAATGGGAATTTTGCCTTTTTTACGATATGTTCGGGTACAATCAGGGTAGATATGGGATCATACTCCTCAAATGCCATGGTTTTTTCTTGAGCGAAGGATGATAAACTGACTAGAATACAAAGTGAAAATAAATATTTTATCATGTGCTTATTAGGTTAATTCAGCGAATCTATTGAATATTTTTTAAAATTGATCATCCAAAATAGTATATTCGCTCTATTTATGAAAATTCGGGGATATATTTTTTTGCTGGTTTGTTTCTCTTTAAGTCCCGTATTCGGTCAAAAGAAAAAAAAGGAAGTTCATACCTTGACGGCTGCTCAGTCGGAGGAATTAATGACCGAGGGAATGAGGCATTACATTAAAGATGATTTTGATGAAGCTATTCTGATTTGGGAGCATTTGATTCTTGAGTTTCCCGACGAACCGTCTATTTATTATTATCTGGCTAAGGCCTATTTGGCGCAAAATAAAAATTCATTGGCCTTTCAAAATGCGGCGGAAGCTTGGAAACTTTCCCCTCACTCCATGGACTATGGACTTTTTTATGTAGACATTGCTTTGGATTTACGCAAAATAGATGAGGCTTTAGTGGCACTTCATACGATGTCTGAATTTGACGAGTTACAGCCTGAGATCGGATTGCGCTTAGCGCAGGCCTATTTATGGAAGGAAAATGGCAAGGAAGCTTTGAATGCGTTAAAGAAGGTTGAGCTTTGGTTGGAGGACTTTCCAGAAATTGTTCGAACAAAGCAATTTATTTATTTAAAAGAGAAAGATGTTTTGGGGGCAATGAATGCAGGATTTGTCTTAATTGAAAATTCGCCTGATGAGTTATTATTTACATGGGATCAGATGGAAACGGTTTGGGATTTGTTGACAGGTAAGCGATTACAAGCAGAATTAGGGCCTTTAAAATCAAAATATTCGAGTCAGGGCCAATTGAATTTAATGAGTGCTAAATTGTTTTTGGAAGCTAAAAATTTAGATTCTACTTGTGTAGAAATTTTGCAGGCGGCTGCGGATGTTCGTATGAGTTCAGAGATTTTGGGCCAATTAACCATACAAATTTTAGAATTAATTAAGAGCAAAGAAGACTGGCAAACGGTCTATGAAATGATATTAGAATTAAAGGGTTTATATCCATTAGATCCACGTTTTTCTGCGCTTGAAGGTGATTTGTGGGCGAACAAATCTAAATTCAAAGAGGCGCAAATTTCGTATTTAAAAGCGGCTAGAATGGGGAATGCCAAGTTTGAAGTTTGGGCCCGCATTATCCAATTGGATTACGAGATGAACTTACTAGATAGCGCAACGGTACATGCGGAGGAGGCCATTGTCCTTTTTCCAAATCAAGGATATTTATGGTTTCAAAAGGGATTTGCGGAGTATTTGAATGGTAAAATGAATGAATCCCTTCGCTCATTTGAAGGGGCGGTTCCTATGGCCAACATTCAAGATGGTTGGTATACCCAATTATACGGTTTAATGGGGGATGCCTACCATTCTAAAGGATTATACAAACAATCAGACGCATGTTTTGAAAAGGTGTTGGCCGTCAATCCCATGGAGGAACATGTATTAAATAATTACAGTTATTATTTGTCTTTAAGGCGTGATCATTTGGATAAAGCCGCATTAATGTCGAAGAAGTTAGTTGACAAATTCCCTGCTAATGGAACTTATCTGGACACTTATGCATGGGTCTTGTTTCAAAGAGGGGAGTACCCTGAATCATTGCAATATCTCGAAAAAGCCTTGAAGGATGAAAAGCAAAATAGCTCAACGGTTTGGGAACATTATGGGGATGTGCTTTTTAAGAATGGGCGGGTCGATGAGGCGGTGAAGGCTTGGAAAACAGCTAATTCACTCGAAGGAGCAAGCAATAAATTGGATAAAAAAATTGAAAATAAACGAATTATCGAAAATTGAGATAATTTTGTCAGAGTTTATTCTCTTAAATGTTAAGATGCGCCTAATAATTATTTTTTTCTTCTCTGTTTTTAGTATTTTTTCTTGCGGAAACAAGGCGCTTGTTTCTAAAATACCAATAACCTTAATTACATCGACTTTACCTACCTCCTCGATAGATACCATAGCCATAAAGGAAGTTAAGGCAGTTGACTCCTTGAAAAAAAAAATGACTGATTCCATAAAAATCGAAGAATCGGAATTAAAACTAGTTACGGATGATTTGAATTTTAATTATTTGAAAGCGAAGTCAAAATTAGTGTGGAAGACCCAGCAAGACCAAGATACGTATACGGTTGACATTCGCATGAAAAAAGACAGCTTGATTTGGGTTAATATCTCTCAATCGGGTTTTACGGGTGCAACAGGTTTATTTTCAAAAAGCAAAGTTCAGTTTTATCAAAAAATAAACGGGGAATACTTTAATTTAACCTATGATAGCCTCAGTGTGATGATGGGTTTTAAGGTGGATTATTTGATCCTTCAGTCACTCATTGTGGGAAATCAGCCTTATAAAAAGAACAATTCAAGAGTCATTCGCGAAAATGAAAATATAATTTTAAAACAGCAGGAGGGCAGAATTAATATTGATAACATGGTAGGCCCCAATCGTAAATTAAAAAAATTATTGGTTAATGATGTTCCTACAAGCAATAAGATGACCATGGATTTTGAGGAGTTTACGCTATTGAATCAGGTTCTTTTTCCTTTTTCCAGTCAAATTAATTTGGATGTAAAGGACAAGGAAAATAAAAGTGTGAATACTTTGATCACCATAAAATACTCTAAAGTAGAACTTTTAGAGACCCCTTTGGAATTCCCATTTAAGGTTCCGGAAAAATTATTGAATCCTACACAAAAATGAAATTACCCAACATCACTTTTTTGATTACCCTTTTTATTGGTTTTGGGTCTTACGCCCAAGTGGACAAAAAAACCCAATTGGAGCAGCAAAAGAATGATAATTTGGTGAAAATAAAAGAATTAAATTCGATCATTTCCAAAACGTCAAAAAAGAAAAAGGTTTCTATTGGTAAATTAAATGTCATCAAGGAACAGATTGTTGTTCAAAAGAAGCAAATCAATATATTGAACGAGAATCAAAATTTATTAGCGTCTGAAGCTAAAATCTTGACCCGGGAAAGTGATAAGTTGGCGGCCAAATTAACCAGATTAAAGCGGGCCTATGCGAATATGTTGTATGAGGCGGAGAAAGTTTCGACGGTCAACAATAAATTGAGTTTTTTGCTTTTGTCGTCTGATTTGGGGGAGTTTGTTCGTCGTTTTGATTTTTTAAAGCAATATACCACGAATCGAAAAGTGCAGGCTAAAAAGATTTTTGAGACACGCCAAGATTTAATGACAAAAAAGCAACAAGTGATTTTCAAAAAAAATGAAGAGAAAAAAGTGCTGGTGGTCAAGGAAAAAGAAAAGGTGAAGTTAGAGGTCATGAAAACGAAGGAGGCGAAGGTGGTTACCGTATTGACCCAACAAGAGAAAAAATTAAAGATTGAGTTGGAGCGAAAAAAATTAGCAATCAGGAAGTTGGATAATTTAATCGCGGGGATTGTTCAGCGGGAGATCCAAAAAAGTATGGAGCGGGAACGCCGCTTACGTATGGCAGCACAAGCTAAGAAATTGGAAGTCATTAAGCCAGAGCTGCCTAAGCCTAAACTAGAAGAGGGCCTAGTTAAAAAATACGAAAAGCCTACTGACAAAGTAGACGAAAATTTGAAGTCAGAGCCCAAAAAAGAAATTGCCAGTGAAAAATCTGCAGCCAAAGAAGTGTTGGCAGAGCCTACGTTGGAAAAAAATACGTATTTCATGAATGCAGATGAGGCTAAATTAGCTGTGTCATTTGCAGCTTTACGAGGCAGAATGCCGTTTCCTGTTCCTTCAGGATTCATTTCGGATCATTTTGGAGTTCATAAACATCCCATTCTAAAGGGGGTTATGATTAATAATAATGGTATTGATATTCAAACATCCGCTGGTTCTGCCGTTCATACTGTATATGACGGGCTTGTGCAATCTGTTGTTAACATTCCAGGAATTAATACGGTGGTTGCGATCCAACATGGTGACTATTTCACGGTCTACAGTAAATTAGATAACGTATCTGTTTCCATGGGCCAGCGGGTACGAACGGGACAGCGCATAGGAACTGTGGCATCAGATGAGGATGGGACAGCCGAAATTAATTTCCAAGTTTGGAAAAATACGGTTCGACAAAATCCAGAGTCTTGGCTTAAAAGATAATTAGGAGAAGCGGTAGGTGGCTCTAAAACTTATGTTTTGCCCTTGCTCATCGGCAAAATATCGGAATCGATTCAGGTAATCTCGGTAGGATTGGTTGAATGCATTGGTGATGGAAATCCCAAAATCAAATTTAGGTGTTGAGATTCCCCAATGTACTTGCCCAAGCATATAAGCTTTCGGCGGAGGAGAAAAATCAGAATTTATTTCGACTCTCTTTTGCATAGAGATTTGGGTCATCCCGAAACTTACATATTGCTTGTATTTTTTGAATTGATAACGTACGAGGTAATCAAATCGGTCAGGAGGAATATTAACTAAATAGGCCTGATTTAATTCATCATAAGCCCGAACGATACTTGTTTTTTGTTGGAGGCTCCAGGCATCAGAAATATGGTAGGACACTTGGCCATCCATCCCCTTAAAACTGGCGTCAATTTGTTCGTAGGTAAATGCGGGAAAACTACCCCTCACTGTCGTAATAAATATGGGTTCTCCTTGGTCCATCAACGGCTTTAAATAAATGAAATGTTGGATGTTGTTATTATACAGGCCTATTTCTATTTCCAATTGTTCGGTACGATACAATGAGTTTAAACTGACATTATATGCCGTTTCGCCTTTTAAGAAGGGGTCTCCTAATTCGTATGCACCTGCACCGTGATGGACTCCATTTGAAAATAATTCATTAGGACTTGGAGCTCGAAATGCCCTGGCTACAATCAGATGATTTTCAAAATTTGTAGTCCAGTGGTATTTTAAACCTAAACTTCCTGATAGGCCCAGATAATTATTAATATCACGCTTAATGTTGGAGGAATAATTTTGAATAGGCCGATGAATTTCAATGTCTTTTGCGTCCAATCGAAGGCCTAGGTCGATGTCCATTTTTTGATTGACATACCTTTCTAACGCAAAGACGCCTAGGTTATTTAGGTAATAATTAGGAAGTAAACTAGACGTGAGCGTAGGTAAATTGACTCGATTGCCCGATGTGCGATTGCCTTGGGTTAAAAATGTTAGGCCAAATTGACCCTTCCATGATTTGGAGGAGTTGGCCTCGTCCATTAAAATTTCAGCACTTAAGGTCTCAAGATTGAAATTTAAGGTATTGATGTTTTTGCCTAATCGCATGACATCAAACTCCAGTCGTTGGTTATCTTGATGTGCGACATTCATCCGAATCGTACTATTCGACAGATTCAAGTAGGCCTTGAATTTGACCAATGAATGTGTGATATCTTGGTTCGGTCGCTCGGTTTCTCGGATAAAGCTTGTAGGTGTATAAATCTCAAATGGCCGGTCGCTGGCAATGGCAATTTTGAGGTCATTCACATTTCCGACATGAGATCCTGAATAAATACCTATGACAGAGTGGAAACGACTGATGAATAGATCGGTGCCCCACGTCTGATTTTTAAATCCTAAGGCTGTTGAAAAATTTTGTTCTTCGATGCCCGTATTGGCTAAATAATAATTGGCCGTTTTTATATTTCCTCCATTTTTTAGGGTTCCTTGGACTCGCCAACCCCACCCATTGGCCTTTTCAATTCCACCTTCTAACATGCCTGAAGTCACGAATTGCCTTCCGTTAGTAAAAAATATGGTTTGAGCCTCTCCAGTGATTCCACTCGTGTCTGGCAGGGAATTGGGTTCCATTAATATGATACCGGCTATGGCATCGCCTCCATATCTAAGTCCAGCTGGACCTTTAATTACTTGTATGTTTTTTGAGACAAACGGATCCACTTCCGGTGCATGTTCACTGCCCCATTGTTGGCCTTCCTGACGGACGCCTTGATTTAAAATGATCACTCGGGATGAGTGCATGCCATGAATAATCGGCTTGGAAATGCTGCTTCCTGTTTGCAAACTCTGGACGCCTGATATTCCTTTTAACATGTCACCTAGACTTAATCCATTTCTTTGGGCGCGCTCCTCAGCACTTAATTCGCCTTTGAGTTGGGACGTATTCTCCGTTTTTTTTCCGTTGACCAATACCTCCATCAAATGCTCATCATGTGTTTCTAGGCTCAGATTTTCCGTTAGTTCATCATGGTCCTTTAAGGTAATGGATGCTTCAATTTTGTTGAAACTACTCATTTCGCAGACCAAGGTATACGATCCAGGACAAATTTTTTCTAACTTAAAATTCCCTTTTTCGTCTGTTTGAACCCTAGTTTTTTGGCCTTTTAAATAAACGTATGAACCCTGAATGACCTCTTGATTTTCTTTTGAAATTACTTTTCCCTTGAGTGTACAATTGCATGCCGACTGGGAAATGCCTTGATACGATGCAAGAAAAAAAACAAATAAAAGATACTTATAGGTGGGCATGAAAAAAAAATTCGATTGGCTAAGAAAGTAAAAATAAGAATAATGTATCGAAAAAGTTCAATAAATAACCTTAAAAGGATTTCTTGTACAATTGCGGTGTCTAACGATAAAAATAGGTAGATAAAATTTTTTATTAAATAAATTGTTTTGTTTAATCTTTTCATATATTTGTTAAACAAAACAACAATTAAAAAATATGACGGCTCTAGAATTTTCTTACCAAGTAGGTAATTTTTCTAAGTTTTTAAAGCCATTTGCCTTGCGTTTGACTAGAGATTCAGACGACGCAAACGATTTGGTTCAGGATACTTTAGTCAAAGCCTATACCAATCGTGACAAATATTCAGATGGAACAAATCTGAAAGCATGGTTATTTACCATCATGAAAAACACGTTTATCACGCAATACCAACGTATGGTTCGCAGAAATACGTTCATTGATACAACCGATAATTTACACTTCATCAATTCAAGTGATTCTTTGCAGGAAAATAATGCCAACAATCTTTTTATCAAAGAAGATATAGATAAGGCACTTAGCCTGACCGAAGAAATATACAGAGTTCCCTTTTTAATGTATTTCCAGGGTTTTAAATACCATGAAATTGCTGAGGAATTAGATTTGCCGATTGGTACAGTCAAAAATCGAATTCATATAGCTAGAAAAACATTGAAGAGTTCGCTCAAAATGTATGCTTAAATTTTTATAGTTTTTTGGTTAACAGATTGTGTAAAAAGTCAGATTTTATCTGACTTTTTCTTTATATCGAAATCCAAACGCTAAATTTTATATATTTGTATAATCCTTTTTTGATGAATAAAAACAAAAAAATTATTGTCATTGGCGCCGGATTTTCCGGATTGTCTACCGCCACCGCCCTAGCTGATTTAGGCTATCAGGTCGAAATTTTAGAAAAAAATGAAATGGCGGGTGGCCGCGCGCGCGTATTTTCTGAAAAAGGATTTACCTTCGACATGGGGCCTAGTTGGTACTGGATGCCCGATATATTTGAAACTTATTTTGCTCGTTTTGGAAAGAAACCATCGGATTATTATGAATTAATTCGGCTTGATCCATCCTATGCTGTTATTTTGTCCAAAGACGAAGTAATCGATTTGCCTGCAAACTATGGCGAATTACGTGATCTTTTTGAGACTTTTGAAAAGGGTGCGGCTCATTCACTGGATCAATTTTTAGACCAGGCTTCTTACAAGTATAAGGTCGGTATTCAGAAGTTTGTTTGGAAACCCTCACGCAAAATAACAGAATTCTTAAGCCTGGGTTTGTTGGTCGATGTACTAAGGCTGGACGTTTTTCAATCATTCTACACCCACATCAGAAAATTTTTCAAATCGCCCACGCTCTTGAAACTAATGGAATTTCCTATTTTGTTTTTAGGGGCCATTTCACAAAATACTCCGGCGATGTATAGCTTAATGAATTTTGCCGAAATTAAATTAGGAACTTGGTATCCGATGGGAGGGATGCATTTAATCGTCAAAGGCATGGTTTCGCTAGCGGAGGAAAAAGGGGTTAAAATTACCTATCATTCGGAAGTGAGTTCATTTGTCATGGATGGCTCTCGGGTCAAAGGCCTTCATACAAATTCAGGTTTTCATGAAGCTGATGCCGTGGTGGCAAGCGCCGATTACCACCATGTAGAAGAAATTTTGGGCGAGTCCTACCGAAATTATGATGAGCAGTATTGGGATAAAAGGGTTATGGCGCCTTCTTCATTATTGTTTTATCTAGGTGTTTCCAAACGCATTCCTCGGTTAAAACATCATAATTTATTTTTTGACCGCGATTTTAAAGTTCATTCACACGAGATTTATACAGATCCACAATGGCCATCAGATCCTTTATTTTATGTTTCAGCTCCTTCAGTAACCGATTCTTCCGTTGCCCCGGCAGGTTGCGAAAATATATTTTTATTAGTTCCAGTGGCACCGGATTTGGTGGATAATGAGGAGACAAGAGAAAAATATTTTGGTCAATTGATGGATCGTTTGGAGGAATATTGTGGTGTCAACATTCGTGATTCGATCGTCTATAAACGTTCTTATGCACACAAAGATTTTAAAAATGATTACCACGCATTTAAGGGAAATGCCTACGGATTGGCCAATACCCTATTGCAAACAGCGATTTTGAAGCCCTCTTTGAAAAACAAAAATCTAAAAAATTTGTATTATACGGGCCAATTGACCGTTCCCGGACCCGGGGTTCCTCCCTCGCTCATTTCAGGATTGGTGGTTGCCTCAGAAGTACATAAAGAATTAAATTAGCGCGTATGGATTTATATTTAAAAGTATCGCTTGCTTCAAGTAAATTATTAACCCGAGCCTACTCCACGTCCTTTTCTATGGGAATTCGGACGCTGGATACCCAAGTTCATGATGCTATTTATGCCGTTTACGGCTTTGTGCGATTGGCCGACGAGATTGTGGATACTTTTCACACACATGACAAAAGGGAATTATTGGCCCGGTTTAAAGCGGATACCTACCTAGCCATCGAGGAGAAAATTAGTCTAAATCCCATTTTACATTCATTCCAATGGGCGGTTAATGAATTTAGCATGGAGCATGATCTCATCGAGGCGTTTCTGTACTCCATGGAAATGGATTTAACAGAAACAGAGTATAATCCACAGGAATATAAACGATATATTTATGGGTCTGCTGAGGTGGTGGGTTTAATGTGCCTGCGTGTTTTTTGCGCCAGCAACCCTTCGGAATATGAGACACTAAAAGCAGATGCCTGCGCCTTGGGTTCGGCATTCCAAAAAATTAATTTCTTGCGTGACATTCGTTCCGATTTTGAAGAGCGTGGTCGCGTGTATTTTCCAGGCATCGATTTTAATACCTTTACAGATGCTCAAAAGCGTGAAATTGAGGCCGATATCCAACTAGATTTTGATGCCGGTTTTCGAGGAATTAATGGTCTTCCTGAAGTTGCAAAGAAGGGAGTTTTACTTGCCTTTGAATACTACATTCGTTTGTTTGAAAAAATTAAAGCTTTGCCTGCAGCAAGAATCAAAGAAGAAAGAATCCGCGTTCCCGATTGGGAAAAATTTTATATTTATGTCAAATTATTGTTTCGTAAATAATAAAATATGTTCCCATTATTGTTTGATTTTGCATTTCAATCCGAGTCATTAGTACTTTTATTAGCGATCATGGCTTTTTTGTATGCCTCGGTCGGGCATGGAGGAGCAAGTGGTTATTTAGCTGTGATGGCTATTTTTGCCATCGCGCCTCCCATTATGAAACAGACTGCATTGCTCTTAAATCTAGGGGTTTCCCTCATGTCTTTTATTGCTTTTTTTCGCCAAGGCTTTTTTAGGTGGAAGCTATTTTGGCCTTTTGCTTTAGGATCAATTCCGGCAGCTTTTTTTGGGGCAAAGATTCCTTTGACCGATTCCACCTACAAACAAATATTAGGTTTTTGCTTATTGATGGCAGTGATCCGAATGGTTTGGCAACTCAGGGAAGAAAAATCGAATACCTTAAATCCTTTTTTAGGGATATTTATCGGGGGAATCATTGGTCTATTATCCGGAATGATTGGCATTGGTGGCGGAATCATTTTAAGCCCGCTATTATTACTATTTCGTTGGTCTAGCCTCAAAGAAGCCGCAGCCATATCGGCTTTATTTATCTTTGTTAATTCGGTCGCAGGCTTAGCAGGCCTGAAAACCTGGATTCCCTTGGACCAATCTCAAATGATTTATTGGCTCATCGCCTCATTAATCGGCGGATTCATAGGGGCCATTTGGGGTTCCAAAATTGCTTCGAACCAAAAAGTAAAGTGGATTTTGGCTTTGGTTTTAGTGATTGCGTCTCTAAAACTTTGGTTTGTATAAATAAAAAAGCGTCTGAAACGGAATCCATTTCAGACGCTTTTTGCATGCATACTATTTTTAGTTCTTAGAATCAGTTACAGCTCCAGCTGCTTCTTTCGCTTTTTTCGCATCCTGCATGGGATTACTATCCAGTGAGTAAGATTTCTTTTGTTCTTTAAATAATTGAACTTTGGTCGGTTTTGCCGGTTCCCGTGGGAATGCATTATCATCGGTATCGATATCAGCAATTTCATAATAGGGATCCAAAGTCCACTTGACTACTTTTTTACTGGTTGGAATTACTTTTCTTGCTTCCACATCATTCAATCGCCATACTTCAGCTGGAAACCTCATGACCTCTTCCGTACCATCTTCATAATTTAATTTAATGATGACAGGCATAGGTAAACCACCCTTATTTTTGAAATTAACCACATAAAAATTCTTCCCTTGCGCGACCAATTTTTTTTCATCTTCAGTTAAAGATGCTATGTAATCTTGATACTTTTTCTTGTCGGCCTCCGTGGGCGCAAAACGATCGTACGTATTATAGAAATCAGTTAGATCCGGATTCTCCTCGACAACCGTGGATTTAATATCTGTTTTATTACGAATACTGGAAATGGTTTGACGCTTAGCT
>Ga0209499_1001403_pt1 | contig 16801 bp, 27 predicted proteins | sample C_130208_EF_Meta_FD_187306 | JGI IMG/M metagenome (GOLD analysis project Ga0209499, IMG submission 187306) | Freshwater microbial communities from Lake Croche, Canada to study carbon cycling - C_130208_EF_MetaG (SPAdes) (version 2) | ecosystem: Environmental > Aquatic > Freshwater > Lake...
GGGGGGGGGGGGGGGGTAGAGATAAGCTGAGTCCAACTGGTTAATCGCTCGCCATCACGACGATGGCGGGATCATTTGGTGATCTAAGGAGAAACGATGGCGAAGAAATTGCACCGCGAAGATTCGAAGATTTCACCCGCCGGTCAAAAGCTGGGTTGTCAACTTTCGCCCGATGCTTCGGCACTTCTCGGAGCCTTGGAATATACGATCGGCGGCGGATCTGGCGCGATTGTCACCCGATCCATCGTGGCGCTGATCGACACGCTCCCACGATCGCAGGCGGATGGGATCGTTGCGATGATGCGACTTCGCGGGGCTAGTTTATCGCGGCTGAAACGGTCGATTCAGGCTGTCGAAAATGTGGCTGAAACGATGGTCGATGGTGGGGCAGGGGAGGGGGTTCCGGGATGATTCCGGGATGATTCCGGGATGATTCCGGGATGATTCCGGGATGATTCCGGGATGATTCCGGGATGATTCCGGGATGGGTCCGGGATGATTCCGGGATGGGTCGTGAAAATTATTTTGAGATTATTACATCAATAGTCTTGACTATGATACAGAGTGTGATAATCTATAAGTGTAAGGACGAGAAACGAAACGAACTCAAACGAAAGTAAGTAACATGATCGCAACAATGACCCGCCCTGGCAAGCTGTCCCGCAAGTACCGTAACACACTGACAACCGATGGTCGTGCCGCTTTGATGGCTCACTTGACACACGGTCGCCTGGCACTTGCCGGACGTCTTGATTATAACCCGAAACTGGTGGACCGAACATCAGCCCTCCGCAAGCTCAACGCGTCTTGCGTGGTCCGGCTTGTCCTAAATCGTTGCGTCTAACACCATCCGGCCCCTCTGCGGAGGGGCAAGTTTACTTGAGATTGATAACACCTAACAGGAGCCAGAACGATGAAGATCGAAACAGCAGCAGACCTTGCCACGGCCAAAAATATGAGCTTCGCCTGCGACCAACTCGCAGAATTGGAGATCGGTTGCGAGATCTGGCACATCAGCGGTGAGGGCTGGTCAGGCAGCATGTGCCGGTGGCCCGGTGGTCGTGGTGCGTTCATGGGCGGTGGCGATAGCAGTTGGGGCGAATGGGATGGCGGCAGTTTATTGCTTGACGATACCGACCAGGACGGCAGGATGATAACGGTTGACGAGGATGGAGAGGAGTCTATAGGCGAATGAAATCTGATTTTATCGTCTCGAAAGACCGCCCCAAAGTGACGCACTTGCCCACCGGCCTGATATGGGAGTTCAAGCGAACTCCAGAGGGCTATTGGGATGGTCTGGTGGTCAATATGGACAAGTGCCCCAAGTGGCCTGCCGATGAATTGGCCAGGCTGTGCAGTCAGGCTGGTGAGGCTTTGAAAAAAGAGTGGAAACTATGAGTGACCCCGTCAAACGTGGCCCCGGTCGCCCCCGCGTCGAGAAGATGCAACGGACGCCCCGCGTGTACAAACTGACCGAAGCGGCGGGTCTTGCCGAGCGGTTCGCGTTCAGCCTGCCGCCGCAGCTGCGGGCGAAGATCCGGCGCGTTGCTGCGGCTCGCGGGATCAGAGAGGCGGAGGTGGTGCGGGGGTGGTGTGAGGATGCACCGGAGTGATTTCGCTTCGGTGCGGTTAGTAACTCTAATTAGTGTGGAGCTGGGAAATGAAGATTGTTGCTTGGTTGCTGTTGGTGATTATCTGCCTGATGCTTTCGGCCACGGGATTCGGGATCTTGTTGGCGATCCCGATATTCCTTTTTGGCACAATCACGCTGATGGCGTCCGGCGTGAGCGTGCCGCCCAAGATGGGCTGGCTGCTCATCTTTGGGTTTATCGGTTCGGTTGTCTACTACTTCGGTTGATTGTGATATAATGTCCCCACACACAACCGGCGAAGGCCGGAGCGGAGCGTATTGATCGGTGCTTTCGTGCCAGTCAGTGATGCCGCAACCACGGAGCGTTCGGATCGGGGATGACGTATTCAAATAGTTAAGACACGCTTTTCACTAGAAGGTTTAGCGTGTTTTGTTTTTTTATTCCACCGTCACGTAAGTTTTTGCAGAGTCAGTCGTGCCGTCAGAATGATTGACGGTCACGGTTACGGTGTAGATGCCGATCGTGGCCCATGTGTGGTTGATGGCTGTACCGAGCGTCACGGTGTCAGATCCGCCATCGCCCCAAGTCATGTAGGCGCTGCTGATGCCGGTTGTCTTGCGAGTGCTGTACGGCACGGCTGTAAACGCGACTCCTGCGGATCCCAGCGTTGTAAGTTGAAATCCGCACGTCGGCAGGATGGATGGAATTCGCGTGCCGAACGGTAGGCAGAACATGTTGCCTTCGTTGGCGAATTCCGGGTTGCCAATCTCGTTTGTATTGTCGATATAGACACCTGAGCCGGGATACCCTCCGCTCCAGTGACCGTTATCGGTTGCGACTTTCCACGGTATTTTAGAGTCGTGCCCGGTCCCGTATGATTCCCGCGAAAACGATAGGAATTTCGTGCCCACAAGCGTCGAACCGGAAAAGATCTCGATGTGCATATAGGCCCAATTATAGCTGTTCTGCGAGAAACCGAATGACATTCCAACCGAATTTGCGTAGCTCGCGGAAACGCCGTGTGTCGGGTCTGGTGGTTCGTGCATTGTCGGGAATGCAACCGCCTGGCTGTAAACTACCTCGTCAGCGACTGGCAGGTCTAAGGATCCTTTTGCCACTCGGTGGGGGTCAGGATTAGTCCACGCACCTGCCGACCGCCTGAACCAGATAGACGCCTTTCCTTGAAGATTGTACCGATCCATTCTGCCCGTGTTGTTTGTACACCAATCTTCCAGATACTTGTGGTGGTATCCAGCCAACATAATGGACGATCCGTAAGTGATTACCCCATACTGATCTACAGACGACAGGCTTATCCCTTGCTGAGCTGAACCGGGGTAAGGCACATATCCTGTCGCTAGGATCCACTCGATATTCCCTCCCCATCTATATTGGCGAGTCGCTGTATTTTTGAAAATGTGGTCGCCGAAGTGAGCGTGCCAGCCGTTGGTTCTGATTCGGATCCCACGCTGACCATCAACGATAATCAGAGTGTCTGAGCCAGGCGATATTTTCACTTTGTTTCCGCTCGGAATTATCGAGCCGAGATTTCCCCAATTTTCAATCGTTGGAGCGGTTCCGGAAAGTTCTGCGGTGCATTTACTGAGTAGGTTGAACTTCATATTTTGATAGATTTTGTGATCGACGCTGTCACCGTGCGGGCCGTACAGATATCCCGTCCGGATCGGCCCGGGGTAGCGATCGAAATCAATTTCGCCTGTTGGTGCTCCTGTTGGGTGATACCCCTGCGAAACGAAATAGTGTCCACCGAATTCCGTTAATCCCATAAAAAGATGCTCTACACCGTAGAATCTTAGAGTGGGGCTGGAGGTTCCGTTTGCATATCCTGTGGGCTTATTAGCCCACCACATAATCAAATCGTGCCAGTCTGTCCGACCCTGCGTCACGTCCATTTCATCGTTGGCCGTGTCGTTTACTTCGACCTCGGATGTCGATGCACTGGCCTGAAAATACCATCCGGAATAGCCACGCACTTGATAAGTATTGCCATCATCGCCTTTCATGACGGCGACTCGCCAGTCCTGAATATGCTTTAAAGGTAGCTTATCAGGCACCGATGGATTGATAATGTAATTGCCACCGGCGTCCACTTGATCGAGATAAACAAATTCTATTATTCCACCGAACCCGAATAACGCCACTGGCCAGCCGGGATCGGTAGGAGCGGTGCAGGAATTCGCTCTCAAAAAAAAAGCGGTTGCCCCGTCGATTGATCTCGTTTAGCCTGATAGACAAAGCCGATTGTCGCATCCTGATTATTCATCTCAAAAGCAGGATCATAACCCGGCCCGCCGCCCTGTGTGCTGGCTTGATAGCTGCCATCGGTGGCCCGCGTGACCATCGTCCATGTGTACTGACTGACGCCGGCAACAACCGTTTTTGCGGATATCTTAATCAGAAAGACACCATCGCTGATTTGTTGAAGTGTCAGCCCGTTTGGTGTGACACAAGCCCGCATCCCAGAGACATTCAGTGATTTGCGTTTCATGGTTATGTGGTCGGCGGTGCCGATCCTCCTGTGACGATAGCTAATTGTGCGGTTGTGGGGATGCCGACCAAAGTATAATCAAATGCAATCTTTGTGATATCGTTCACATCGGCACTGATTTTCGCGCTCGAGAAATAGCCGAAACCGGCGTAGTAAACCGATCCGATTAAGACCTTGAAATAGTACCGGCTGGAGGTGAACGAAGTAGTCACGCCTGAGACAGTCGGCACCACAGATGATGGCTGAATGTAGCCTTCTACAGAGCCTGAGATGGTGGTGCATTCGCTCCAGCCGTCAACAAATCCGTTAAACGCTGTGGTGGGTGCAGTTGCAACGGGCGTGTTTTGCTCGATTGAAATCGAGCCGTTTGTCAGGCTCGTGAGTGTCGTTGGGATTGTCCCGTTGGCGGGGTCAAGTGCGTACCCGAACCACTGATAAGAAACACGCTGCCCGGCAAGGTTGCGAAGACCTGCGCCGGTGAATACGGTTGTAGTGTAGACTATTGCTGGCACGGTGTCACCTCAAGTGTAAGGCCAAATGGCAGGTGTGGCCCATGTTGCGGAAGGGTCGAAACCGTAATAAAATAGAGTTGAAACCGCCGATGTCCAGAAGTCAGCGTATTGATAGACGCGATTTAAATAACTGTCGTAGTTATTTGTCATGGTCAAATTAGGGTACAAGCCAGCCGGTTGATAAGTCGCGTTAGAACCGTTGCTTGTCGCTGTTGGCGGGCGATATGTGGCCCAACCGTAACTCGTTTGCTTCCAAGTTACATTGGAACTCGTGCTGGATATGGCCGATGGTGTGATCGGGATTAAATTCCAGTCACGATCTTTTGCGGTAAAGTGGTGGGTGATTTTATAGCCCATGATTCCTAGTGGTGAGATGGCCGATTCAACGTCAGAACCCTCATACAACAGTGATCCGGCAGGCCATTGGACCGTGTCGTGTAAATTGATTTTTCCACGCAACGATCGCATTAACGAGAGGTTGACGCGGCTTGATGCCACCCACGGATATTCGATCGTGATCGAGTCTTTTGGCTCGATTAATGTCTGCCCCTTTGAGAGCGGGTAGAGTTGCAGGTACGACCAAGTTGCATTTCCCCAAGTGGTGGTGTTAGACGGTGTGCAGGCTGTGATGACCGAGATTCCGTCCTTACCGGGCGTGTCGAGCGGATAAGTGGAACTGCTGATATTCCCGCTGTAACTGCGGGTGTCTTGGATCGTATAGCCTGTCCGGTCTGCACCCATCTCCTGAAATTCACCGGTTCCGTTGACGCTGACATAGGCGCAATTGATGCCGAAACAATTCGTCGGTTTGAGCATCCACTCGACATCGACAATACAATTTCCCGCGTTTTCAATGATATTTTTGGCGGTTGCATTTGAGGTCCACAAACCATCGTTGGAGTTGCCTGTCAGCGTGTCCATTGAATAGCCGTTAAAATCGTTTAGCGGTTTGATCGTCATTCGTTGGGCGGTTAAACCAGCAACTAGAGAATGCTCGATTTGCTCTTTATAACTGTACGCGGGTGATGGTGTTCCGATCGTTGCATTTGCAGCGGCCAGGAAACGTCCTGCGGGGTCGATCAGGTTACGTGCCTGTGTGAGTGTCAGCGTGCTGTAAGGGGCACGCCAGCGGCCTGAATAGGTTAGCGTGTTGGCTTCGCCTGAATATCCAAAGCCATCTGTGTGCGGAATCCAGCCGTCAAATATCATCACAGGATGCCGCCTCCGGTTTTGGGTGTTGCAAGTGTGGCTTTATTCGTGACCGATGCAGCTCCGGTGTCCTTTGGTGTCGTGTTGACTGCAATTTGTTGCATCACGGCCAATTGTTTGTCTGGCTTTTGAGCGAACACACCGGACAGCAAGGAATTGAAAGCGGAGGAACTGGCTTTCATGGATGTGGCGGCGGGTGCGTTCATGCCGAGGGCACCGGCACCGCTCATGGACGGCATGGAGGCGGTGAATTTGTCCTTCAGGTCAGTGACTTGAACGTCGAACGATGCCTTCGATGCCGCGATGCGTTCTGACGCAGCTGCGTTTTCATCGTAAATCGCTTGCTTGGCACCGCCCATGTCTTGCTTGGCAATTAGACCGAGGCTTAACTTGTTTGCAACAGCGGTGAGCGTCTCCCAGATGGTCAGGAGGCTCAATGCGATACTGTTTGTGATCAGTTTCCACGTGTCGGCAGGATTAGCCAAGAACGCGGCCACCTGCGCGGCATAACCTGATACGGTGGTCAATGCTTCAGTCAGTGCGTTTACGATTGGTCCGATAAGAGCGTCGGCAGCAAGTGCGATGTACGAAAACGCGGTGTAAATGTTTTCACCCAACTTCTTAAATGCACCACCCTCAGCGACCTTCATAATGGTGTCCATAAAGCGACCACGGAAATACTGAAACGCTTGCCCCACAATTAATAAATCCTGCCCCACGCGGGTCGATACGGCGGTGGTCTTGGTGTCGGATGCCCGCCCAAGGTTGGCGTAACCGTATTTGGTCCGGTCAAAATCGCCTTCGGATCGCTTGGTTTTGGCCATGAACTTGCTGATGACATATTCCGAACGGGTCTTGCCGCTCGCTTGCTGGTCTTCTGCGCTCGCGTCCACACCGTATTTACGCAAGATCTGAAATTCACCGGCCATCGCTGATGCCAAGTTTTCACGGATCATCTTGGGGTCGGCGTTGTCCTGACTGGCAAGATCACCCACCCTGACCTCCAGCTGCTCGGCAAGGTTCTGGGCCATCTGCTTACCGACGCCCTGATTTGTCAGTTGGTTGACACTGGCCAGATAGCTTTCGAGTATTTCGGCTTGTGATCCAAGCCCCTTCGATTCCAAAGCGGCGGAAAACTTTTTGGCTTGATCTGCGGAATTGCCCAATAAGACATCCGTCTTAGAGAGCGTTTCATTGAGTGCGCTGGCGTTGCTGATGCTGTCGCCAATGCCGTTGGCGACCATTGAAAAGGCACCGCCGATACCTTTGGCGAGGATGGTCCCGAGCGCGACCGATCCGACCTGTTTAGCGAATCCACCGATCGCGGAAAACGCCTTCGATAGCCCCGATGTCAAGCCGGAAAGGTTGGTCCCGATCCGGACGTAGAGTTGAGAGACTTCGTTACCCGCCATGATAGATCCTTTCCAGCGATCGGGTGATAGAGAGCAGCGTGTCAGGTTGCAATAGCCCCGGTGGGTCCGATTCCTCAGTCACCAGGGCGATGGCTTGGAGCGGCGTCAGTTCCAGCACATCCCGATAAGACAGGTGGCATTCGACGACTAAATGGCGAATCAGTTTATGCCAGTTGACGGGGTCGCCTGATCCGCCTGAGTCGGGTTTGGATCACCCGGTCGCTTGCCTGTCCAGGCGTAGGTCGCCAGGTCAGCAAACCGCATAGGATCCATCACATCCACGATGGCGGCGGCCTGTGCTGACGAGGTGTCCGGCTGAAACTTCCGCATCATCTCCGCAACCACGGCCACCTGTAGATCAATCGAGCGGAGGATGAGTGCCACGCCGTCTTCGGAGTCAATTGCGGGCGGGAAGTAGGCTCGCTGGCGAATCGCAACTTTGAAGATTTCAGCGACCACGGCAGGAGCCTGACCACGGCTGGCGATGTTGGCCAGATCCATCGGATCATCGGCCACCTTGCGCACCGTGGCTTGGATCCGTGACCGGCCACCGATCGTCAAGGGGGACAACTTGTAAGTTGCCCCGCTGGATTCGACTTCGATATAGTCATCACCAAGTTCATTGAGATGAAATACGGCTGGCATGATCTAGCCTCAATTGGATACGAGGGTGGCGTTTTCGGTGGTGAGATCGCCGTGATTTTGGAGGCTGAAATCCATATTCAGGATATCATTTGGGTCGAGTGCGGTGGCGTACTTGGTGACCATGAAGGTGCCTACTATGGAGAGACTTCCGGCAGCGATATTGGCTGTCAGATAATCACCACGGCGGAACGTCCACGCCGTGCCGTTGGCGAACGGTGTTGTGAGGTTAGCCTGGCTGACATAGCAGGAGAGTTCCAGCGTGGTCTTGGCGTTACCATAGGCCACCAGAGTGCCGTTCTGGTTTGTGGGTGCCTCAGCAACTTCAATTTCGCCGTCAATGGAACCGGACTTAATCACGAGCGTCGTGTTGCCAGTGCTATTGGCGACAAGATTTTGCGTGATCGGTGAGATTAAAACGGTACCGTTTCGGAACGTCTGCGGATTGCCTTTGAGAGCCATTTCGATAGCCTTTCAGGTCAGGATGGGGTAACGAGGAAATCAATCGAGAATTCAAACGTCCAGATGTTAATCTGACCCGTCGAAAATGGAGTCGCAAACTGTTCCGGCTCGCTCGTCAAATTGACAAGCCCGGCACAATTGAAACCGGTCATCATGGTGATCGCTGCGAAACCGTTTGTGTAGGCTGAAACAGCGTCGATATCGAGTATCGAAAACTTGTATCTGTAGGTGTCCATATAAAATGGATTGTTGGCATAGTCACGGCTGAACCCGGCAGGCGTGACCACGGCAACCGGTGGATCGTCGGTAGCGGGTGCATATTCCAACCACAAATCAGGGAGCGAGCCTTTGTTTGCCGTCCAGTAAGTTTGGATCAACTGTGGGAGGTTCACGCCGGCACCGCCAGACTAGGTTTGCGGCGGATCACTTCCACTTCGGTGTGATGATTTGCCAGCGATGGCAACCGGACTGAGTCCACCTGGGCGACAAAGTCAAGCCCGGTGTCAGATTGGAGTCGCATCCAGAATTTCTGCTCGACCGGTTGTATTTGGACACCCGGCAGATAGACCGTGTAGCGGCCTAGGGTCTGCTCGAAATTGCCCTTTTGGACATATCTGAATGTGCTCTTCTGATCGACCCGGCAGCGACATGCAATCACCTTGACGAGAGCCTGTGCAGGCTGTCCCATCGCTCCCTTGGTGTTCACCTCTTTATAGATCGTCGCGGTTGCATTTAGCAGGTTGGCGGGCAAGCTCATTTTGTCCCCGCTTTCTTGAGTGCGTCACGAATCTTTTGTTGCATTATCGGCAGTGCCTTCTGGAACGCGGGTCCGAGGTACGGGCGTGCGGGCAAGCCTGACTCTGCATCACCAAACTCGTGTACGCGACCGTATTTCATCATGTCTTTTGGACCGACTTTAGAGGACAAACCATCGGGGGCAATTTCGAACCCGATGGAACTCCGCAGGTGTCCGGTTTGCTTGTGCGGAGGCGTGCCCGGTGCCGATGGGACACCGTTTCCAGCGGGTTTCAAGATTTCTTTTGTGAATTCATCCATCTTCCACGTGCAACGCTCGATAGCCTTGACCATCGCAACATGGACGTTGCGAGAATATTTATTACCACGCCATTTGACAGTGATATTTGTGGCCATTTTTTTTAACCTGCCGCCATGATTCTATAAGGTTGAATCAATGTCGAAAGGAAGGGGGGTAAACCCTTCATGAACGCTGTATTCAAAACATAGCTATAGTCGCCAATAGACTCGCTGGAAGCGACCGATGATTTCGATTGCATGTCGAGCATCCAGCTCATGAACGCACCTATGAGCATATCCTGCACTGTCTGGTCAAGCCCATCGGATGTGTATGTGACCACGATATTTGCGACGCCCGGTGTCCAGCCTAAAAGCTGATTTTGAAAGCCTTGATATTGTCGCGATAACCGACCATCGGTATCGAATTTCAATCCGGTGATGTCTGCTGCCGTTCCGCTGATGACCACGGATGTGATGGCGGTGACGGGCGAACAGTTGAGCCACAATATCGACTGGTTTTCGCCCTTGAAAGTTTGTATTTTAGTTCCGGCGGAAATCTCGCGGCCCAACGATTGCACCAGAAACGATTCGGCGGCCATTGCAAGAGCCTGTAAAGGCCCCGGCGCAAGTGCTGCGAGTTGTGGATACAAGTTGGTGACCGATGGCGAGATTGGCACGGTGGTATCTCTTGAAATAGATCCCGCCTGCACGGGGAAGACATGCAGGCGGGACGGGGCGGCGGAGAACTAAGCAACTAATAAATCAACTGACCAAGACACGCCCGGCGTATGGCTGTACGATCCGACCACCGCGACGGGCGCGAAGGACGAATTCGTATGCACCATTTTTGTAGGCGGGTTGGTCGTTGACTTTGATGGTCGGGCTAACCCGGTCCAACATGTAGTAAAGCGACTTGAAATCGGCGTAATACAGGCCGCGGTAAGTGGCTGTGCCGATGTCTGGGACGTTTTCGCTGATGATGATCGGCCGGCCCAAAAGGCTACCATTAAGCCAATTTGTGCCACCACCAGGAGTGTCACCAATGAAGCCGTAATTCGGCAGGAAAATGCCACGACCGGATGTATCGACAAGGCTGGCAATCTTGCCCAGCGTGGTCGAATTCATCAACCACGAACCGTTGGCACGGAACTGCTGAGGCACGCCGTAGAACAGGTTCGTCAGATCTTTGTAACCGATTTTGTCGCCTGTACCTGTGACCACCGCGGTCGTCGGGAGTACGGATGCTTCGGTCAACCCGTTAGGCTGGCCTATCCCGGTCCCCGTAACGATAGCAGCATCGGTTGCGACCATCAACGACTTCTGAAAGATATCGGGAATCAAAGTCGAAAGGCCGTAAGCATTATCTTCCAGCAATGAAATTGAGAACAGGCCGTAAGCCCATACCTCGTTGACGTTAATGTCGATCTGATCAACGATCAGTGCGCTACCCTGATCAGTCTGGTTAGCATTCGTGGGCGTTTCACCGCCCCACAAGACTGTGACGGGAGAGGCTGGAAGGATCGGATAGTTGCCCACAAGAGCGGTTCGGACCCGTGGGAAGCGAGTCGTCAGGGCGGTTGTCGGAATGGTTCTGACAGCGTCTTGCAACATGCCAGCCATCGGAGGCGTCATGATCAGTTCGGACCACTGGATCGGCACCAGGGCAGCACCACCACCGGATGTACCGGCGGCAACGCCTTCGGTAAATGCCTTGCGGACGATATCACCGGCACCAGCGTAATCACGCCCGCCGCTCCTCATAAATTTGATGATTTCGCGCTTGTATTCGGGCGTACACGCCTTCTCGATTGTTTCGAGCGAATAACCTTCGGACAGGTACGCTTCGACTGTCGCGCCTTTAGGCTCGATTTCGGGCAGAAAAGCCTTGTTTACAAGGTTAACTTTGTACCCACCATTAATCATGCCGGGCTGTGGCGTGTAGCCAGGCGGAGTGCCCTTGACATCGTAGACGGATGCCGGTCGATTGGTGGCGGGAACTTGCGTTTCCCAGCTATTTTGGGCTGTGACGCTGGTTTGCAACAGACTACGGACAGTCTCAAGTTCTTGCGACTTGGTGATCGCGATGTGGATAGCTTGCATCCGCTTTTGGACGGATGTCATTTCAATCGCCTCTTCAGGCGTGTAACTGGCTTTAGCGAGGAGTTCCGAAGCACGTGCCTTTAGGCCGGTGGCTTCGGACTGCAAATTGGCAATCTCGGTATTCATGCTTCAGTAACCTTTTCGCCGGGCTAAGTTAAGTCTGCGGCCTGCCCGTAACGGCCACAGATAATCATGTACCTACATTATCACTTAATCTGGTCACAACGCAAGAGCGGTGTAAGTCGTCATAGTTATTCCTCGTTTGAAGTGCCTAACATTCGGCCACGAAACAGATCGTGACCATCAAGTCCGAAGTGCGGGGGGAAGAGTCTGCGGATCTGATATTGTCGCCAGAACACAGTAGGAGTCGAACCCCGTGCCTCTGGTCGTCTTTTCAGCACAGTTGAAATAGCCGTCGAACCTCCCCCACTTAGGAGACCACGAATTCCTCGTAGGGACTAACCACTTATATTTCGCGGATCGTTTCAACGCGAATCCAGCCGATACAGCGTGATTATGAATCCCCGGCCTGTTGTCCGGAACGCCTTCTTCGTCTAAATTGTTGAACCCCGTATTAACGGGAACCGAAAAATTGAACGGTATCCGCATGTGGGCCGCGACAACCATCTCGCGAAACGTGGTGAGTCTGCATCCGATTTCAATCCGATATCGGCCACGATTCGCCAGTGCTTCAGGCGTGAGTTGATTGGGGTCGATTGTGCCATAAGGGACGAACGACTCTTCGGAAATCCCATAATTCGATACCAATTGCAAAGCCTCGGCGATAGACGACCCATCGTCTCGACCGTTGCAAAGTGGAGCGTAGACCGACCAGGCGGACATGGGCTTGTATGGCTGGCCTGAGATGTACCAAGCGTCTTCAAAGCTGGACGCTGCGGAGTGGCCGTTGCAAGCTCCTCTGCCGTCCTGATCCTTGACCATCACCGGATAGTCTGGATTGTCTCGCAGATCGTATTCTTTGAGTTCCGAGTCAAGTAGGTCGGGCAGGGTATATTTTGTCGATAGCATTAACCCCTGCGGCGGCTGCTTGTTTCCGAGATATCGCGGATCACCGTTTGGGACGATCCATACACTGAGTTGGCTCATTTGATCGCCTCCAAAATCGCCATAATATCGGCCAGAATAGTAGGCCGAATCGTCTTGACCAGCTTTCCGTTAGCGTCCTGAAGGATCACGCACGGCGTGCCGGTCGATTGCAATAACGCCCTGAATCCAAGGCTGTCAACGTCCGATTCGGTCGTCAGATACGACCGGTAGTTGATCGCTTTGCGTTCGACTTCGCTCCTCAGAGCGGAATCGGTCCGCCACGCCGCTTGATCGGGGCTGGACGGGTCAACGATCACGGACATCCACTTGACGCCCGTGAGAGCGTCAGGGATCGGGATCGGGCGTGGTTTTGGGCGTCGTTCAGGCTCGTCACCAGATCGCAGGATCAATACCGAGCCGGATTGTTTACCGATCAAATAGGTGTTGCCTTGATCGGTGAACGTCCATGATGCCTCGGACATGGCGGGGAGCGATGTCGCCTGTCCTGTATCCGCCATGACTGGCATGGCGGATAAAGATATCAGCAGTGTTACGAGCGGTTTGAGCATGATTCCTGCCGATATCAAGAGGATTAGTTTAGAGGCCCAACCGACTTTTTAAGGCGGTCAGCAACTCAAGATGAGCATCCTTCCGAATCTGAGCCTTTTCATCTTCAGACTTTAATGCCGCTTCTGCGAGCTTGGCATTTGCGGCTGCAACGATCACGTCAATCTGACCGAGGATTTCTGGATCCATTGTCATTCCCCTTTGTAAACGGCGTGCATCTGCGTTTTCTGACCTTCCACCAACTCGACCAGCTCATCGGCACTGATCGTGCCTGGTTCACCGGAGTCAAGCGTGTCGGCGATCTTTCGCAGCAGTGCTGGTAACACCGACTGGATCAACGGCACAGCCACCAGCCTGATCAGAGGCCACAGGATGGCAAATGGGATGAGCGGGAAGCCCATGTTGTTGCGGTCTTCGGTTGATGCGGTTGGTGTCATTTGCATTTCCAGAAATTGAACTTGCCAAATTTGAAAGGACCCTGGTATTTAGCGACTCTCCCGAAGGTCGTGACGTAAGCGACCTGAGCAGCCGGCGGCCCATTGATGACAGTCACGGTGGTGGCAACTACCGAGGATTGCACGGCAGGTGGACACTGACCGTTCTGACACGCTTGGGCGGTGACGATAAAGAGTTCTGCGAGCATGTGTTGAACCTTGTTTTTAAGGGTAATAGAGGATGTTCCCGAAACAGATTTCGGGAACACCATTTGACGTGGCTTCATCCCAGCAGGCGGGCCACGGATTTCAATCTGGATCAGGGAAGCGTCGCTCAAGTTCTTTGAGTTTCAATTCCTTTTCCATCGCCATTTTTTCGCGTTTCAAGCGTATCGAATAGATCGCCTGTATGACTCCCGCCGCTGTTGCCAGCATAGCGGGGATAGACCGAATGAATGCAATCACAACTGATTCCTCCGGCTGAATTGCGATATCCGCAACAGTCCAGGTGGAATATACAAACCAGATGGGAATGGTGAGAATCGAATAATCAGCCGGTGTCGGAATGTCAGTCGGTTGCATTGGTGTTAGCTCAACGATGGTGGGAGTTTATCGCCTGAAGCGAGGTACCGGGCAAGTTGAGCGGCAGCGAATGTAATTGCAATTCCCAGCGGTGCAATTACGTCCACAATCTTAGGCAGATCCGATTGGATCACGCCCACGGCTGTGATAGCCCCCACAATAGCAGCACGGATGATCGTTGCACGTGCTTGGTCAAGATTAACCTGACCCAAAATATCTTTAATCACTTTTTTTCACCTTTCGTTGGTGGCCTACCGGCTTTCCGAAAGTCCCAAGGCGCAACCGCTTTGGGATCCGACCACAGACCACGTTTTGCGGCTCTGGCCTGTGTCTGAGCGGATTGTAATTGGGTGTCGTGTTTAGCATAAGCCTCATACCAGTGCGCCATGCCCAGCTCGACCATTGTCAAACTGGCGTCTTTACCACCGATTTCAACTCGTGCCAGAAGTCGCCCGTAACGATCTTTTTTATCTGGCTTGACCGTGACAACTTGACCGAATACCAAGCCCGACATGGCTTGTTTTGAGGCCTGTCCGAACGGCTGTTTCAATTCTGGCGCGTCAATTCCGTTGATGCGAATCTTGATTGTTTCGTCGGTCCTGACGGTGATGGTGTCACCATCGTGGACGCTGATTACCTTGGCCTCAAACGGTGGTGCGAACGTGAGTAGGAGCGTGGCGAGGGTTGCAAAAATCATCGAATCATTTCCATTCCGCATAGGGTTAAGAATGCATTAAAGCCGGGGTCTGGACTACCGAGGACGATGCCGGGAAGGTTGCCTTCAACGATGATCCCGCTGTTGATCGCCATATACCACGCCTGAGCGGTGATAAGGCATGGGCGGTTAATTTCAGTTTCAACGTAGTAGTTCCCGTTGGCTCCCCACCATTCGGCACCGGTTGCAATCTCTCGCAACCTAATGCCAGCCTCATCAATATTGCCAGAGAAGCAATTTGCGAAGGTTTCGCGTGAGTTCGGTAGAATCGCGAAATAGATGTTTATGGGGGTCATGGTGTTGCCCATTTCGCTTTTAGATAGGCTTCAACTTGCGATATCTCAGAACCAGACAAGAGCCTTGGATAGATGATGGTTTCGCAGGTTTTGCCATCGTGGTAATCGTTGGAAACCCCGCTAAAACCTAGATAGTATATGGCCGATGATGGCGTGATCGCCTGATTTGCGGATGATGTTGCAACTGACACACCATTTAGCCGAACGGTCGAACCTGCTGAGCCAGCAACCGCCGTAACCAGTTGGGCTGACATGCTTGTCAGCGTTCCATAAGGCCCGGTGGCTCCAACTGACGCTAGATTACCGTACCCGTTTCCTGTAGCCAAAAGGTACTTTCCGTACCACGAAGGGGCATTGTCGCCACCTGTCGTCATGACCGCCTGTCCGGTTGTGCCGCTGTAATTGTGGCCGAAAACAGCCCGATACTGACCTGTCGTCCAACCACTCGTCATGACCGAAAACGCTGTGTATTCGCCGAGCGAGGCCGATGCGGTCGTGAAATACCATCCCGTGTTGCTGTGCTGGATGGCTGACAAGCCGTTGACGCCGTTGACAGGCGTCCTGTAGGTGGGTCGGTTGCCAAGCGTGGTCTGAGTTGCATTAAGCCCGTTGCCCGATAAATCGTTGGCTGTCTGGATCGCTCCACTGTCAACCGTGACGAGTGCGGGCGTGGCCGAACCGTCGTACAAGGTGTCCCATCGGCTGCCGTCAAGCCAGAGTGCTGCACCTGTAACGGGTAAGTCAACGCCGTGGTCAAGGTCGAAGCCGTAACGGGCGCGAAGGTAGGTGTTTAGGCTTGCTTCTTCGGATCCGGATCCGGTTGTCAGTTCGCGATTGCAGACGATGACTTCAGCAATTTGGGAGCCTACGGAGCCGTAATAGTTTACCCCAATGCTGAAACCGGCCCCGAGTGCAATATTTCCAGCGGTCGGCTGGGTAATCGCGGACGTATAAGTTGTCTTGTATTTGACAGAGTCGTAGGAGGCTCCACAGGACACCTTCGTGACAGCATAATTCGCGGTATAAGCACTGTTCCCCCAATCAGTTGCGCCGTACTGGTTGCGGAGAACGACAGAGCCAGCCGTCGGGTTGTCACAGAATTGATTGATAGAGCCAGCCCCAGATCGAGGCCCAATTGTAAACGCGCCCCCGTATTGAGTGCGGACAGGCAAGTTCCGCGAAATAATGTAGAAGCTGAACCCATCGCTGTCTGAGCCCAAAAACGCGGTATCTTGGATAAATCTGGGAGTAGCTGACGATGCTGCAAACTCCAGCACCGGCAGGCCATTGACGCCGTTCGCCGCCGTTCGGAACACGCCCTGATTCGCCGTTGTTGCCTGTGCCAAGTGCTTCCCGTTGCCAGACTGGTCTTGCCACGCTGAAACGGCTGCACCGTCAGTGGAGACGCCAGTCCCGACTTCCGCCTTGTACCAGCCATAAAGCGGCAATGACAACGGTGTCCATGCCGCGACTGATGCACCTTGCTGAAATGCGAATGGCATTAACATTAAGCAAAGCCTTTCAAGGCCGTGCCAAACAGTGTCGTGCCGTCATAAATAAATGACACGATATCCGTTGCATTTGCCGCCGTCGAAAGCGTTGGAGCAGCACCCGCAGACCACTTGACGGCCGTCGCATATGTCACAATCCTTGAACCAGTTGCATCTTGCTTGACTATCAGATTGTA
>Ga0209499_1001405_pt1 | contig 16770 bp, 10 predicted proteins | sample C_130208_EF_Meta_FD_187306 | JGI IMG/M metagenome (GOLD analysis project Ga0209499, IMG submission 187306) | Freshwater microbial communities from Lake Croche, Canada to study carbon cycling - C_130208_EF_MetaG (SPAdes) (version 2) | ecosystem: Environmental > Aquatic > Freshwater > Lake...
CAATATAGTTTTGGGCTGCTGAGCGCTCAATACCTAAATTACCGGCTAGGCCAAAGGCACTCATGCCATAAATTAGGCCAAAGTTAATGACCTTGGCATAACGACGCTGCTCTGAATTAACGCTCTCGAGCGGCACGCCGAAAATCTCAGCGGCAGTTGCTTGGTGCACATCCTTACCAGCAGCGAATGCAGCTAATAAGTTTTCATCCTCTGCAATATGCGCCATGATGCGTAATTCAATTTGTGAATAGTCGGCCGAAAGCAACTTACAACCCTGGGCCGGAATAAACGCCTCCCGAATGCGACGACCCTCTTCCGTGCGCACAGGAATATTTTGCAAGTTCGGATCACTTGAAGCCAAACGCCCAGTCACCGCAGTCGCCTGAGAAAAACTCGTATGTACTCGTCCTGTTTTAGGATCCGCCATACGCGGGAGTTTCTCGATATAGGTCGACATCAATTTAGCAAGACTGCGGTAGTCCAAGATACGCGCAGGTAAGGGATAGTCTTCCGCCAACTTCTGCAACACTTCCTCGTCAGTCGATGGCGCACCGGATGGCGTCTTCTTAATGACAGGGAGCTCTAACTGCCCAAATAAAATCTCTGCGATCTGCTTGGGAGACTGAATATTAAATGGCTGTCCAGCTAACTTATGAATCTCACCCTCAAGAGCAAGCAGACGTTTGCCAACTTCTTGACCTTGCTGAGATAACAAGGCAGAGTCAATCCGAATGCCATTACGTTCCATGATGCCCAGAACCCGCATTGCTGGCATCTCGACATCTTCATAAATGTATAAAAGACCTGGACTTGTCTGAATTTGTGGCCATAGCATGTGATGCAAGCGCAAGGTAATGTCAGCATCTTCTGCTGCATAGTCTGCGGCGATCTTGAGATCAACTTGATCAAAGCCAATCTGGTGGACGCCTTTACCGCAGACCTCTTCATACTTAATGGTCTTCATACCGAGATGTCGCTCAGCTAAGTTATCCATATTGTGCGGCATATGCGACTCGAGCACATAAGATTCCAGCATGGTGTCAAAGGCAATGCCTTGCAAGGTGATGCCGTAGTTTGCAAAGATATGGCTGTCGTACTTCAGGTTTTGCCCTACCTTAAAATTGGTAGCGCTTTCTAGCCAGGGCTTCATGCGTGCTAAAACCAGTTCGCGGCTGAGCTGAGCCTCTCCATTGCGATGCGCTACTGGGATGTAACAAGCCTCCCCAGGGGTAACACAAAGCGAGATACCGACAAGCTCAGCAGCCAGTGCATCTAAGCTAGTAGTCTCGGTATCCACCGCCGTAAGATCAGCGCCCTCAATTTTTTTAATCCAACGATCTAGTGTTACCTCATCCACTACACACTCATAGTGTTTTGCAATCGCACCTTGCAGATCTGTTGTTTCTTGTGACAAGGCAGTTGTTGCTTCTGTAGCAGTGGGGCCAAATTTCTTGGCCTCGCTTTTTACACTTTCCTCTGAGTTATTTTTTATGGGACTACCGGCTAAATCAAAGTTGCTGTTGGCTTCAGGAACAGTACCACCCAACTGCCTCTCCACATCACGCAACCAAGTCTTAAATGCGTAGCGCTCAAACAACTCACGCAATAGCGGTGCATCTTCTGGTTTCGCATGCAGGTCATCTAGGCCTGGCAGATGAGGTGATAAATCGCAATCGGTTTTGACGGTAATGAGTTGACGCGCTTGTGGCAGCCACTCCAAACTATTTCGCAAGTTCTCGCCAACAACACCCTTCACTTGGTCGGCGTTTGCCATCAAGTTGTCTAAGTCACCAAATTCAGCCAACCATTTGTTTGCCGTTTTAGGACCGGCTTTAGGAACACCCGGTACGTTATCAACCGTATCACCAATGATGGAAAGGTAATCTACGATGCGCTCCGGAGGTACGCCGAATTTTTCAATCACACCATTGATATCCAATTTCTCATTGGTCATCGTATTAATTAAGGTGACTGAAGCATTCACTAACTGAGCCAAATCTTTGTCGCCAGTAGAAATAATTGTTTCCCAGCCAGCTTGGGTTGCTTGGCTAGCTAAGGTGGCAATCACATCATCGGCCTCAACCCCAGAAACCATCAATACCGGCCAGCCCAAAGCTTTCACCATCGCATGGATCGGCTCAATCTGCCTTACCAAATCTTCAGGCATGGGGGAGCGATGCGCTTTGTACTCGGGATACATTTCATCACGGAATGTCTTACCTTTGGCGTCAAAAACACAGGCAATGTGATCAGCCTTGAGTTCTAAGCGAGCTCGGCGCATCATATTTACCATCCCATAGATAGCCCCCGTTGGGTCGCCTGCCCCATTTCTGAGGTCTGGCATGGCATGAAAGGCGCGATAGAGGTAGCTAGAGCCGTCTACCAACAAGAGTCTATGTTTAGTCATACCGCAATCGTACAATCTAGTTGCTAACTGCCTACATATCAGGTTCAAATCCTCCTGAAAAGAGGCCTAAAAAGGTGAAAAATGATGCACGCTCTAACTAACTTACTCCACGCTTCTGTGAGCCAAACCCTTGTTCTAACAAGCTTTTTAGTGGCTTTTGCCTCTTTTGGCCTGCATACAGCGCACGCCCAAAATAATTCTCAAGCGCTGAGCCCCTCCGAGTTGCAGCGCATCAATAATCAGCCCTTAGCGCCGCCAGTGAGCGCTTCTCAGGTAACCAATGCGCCCGAGGGTCGCAAACCGAGCTTTCAGCACAAAGAAGCCACTGGTACTGAAATTACCGAATACAAAGATACCAATGCGCCTACTCAGGTGGATGTGAAGACACGCTATACCAGCTACGAAATGGCGCCCCCAGCAACAGTGATGCCTGGCGTACCAAAAGAAACTGACCTGATCAGCGTACCGAGTATCAGAGTTCCTTTTTAGTCTTTACTCATGGCCGTTTTTACCCCCATTGAACTAAGTGATATCTCTGCTTGGATCTCAAGCGACTTTGATATTGGGAAGGTCATCGATATTCGTGGAATTCATGGTGGGATTGAGAACTCCAATTTCTTTCTCGATACTGAGAAAAATGGCAAGAAACAAGAATATGTTCTGACGATTTTTGAAAGACTATCGGCAGAGCAACTTCCATACTACCTAGAGCTAATGCGCCATTTGGCGAATAAAAGTATTCCCGTACCTAAGCCGCTTGAAAATAAACAGGGGCAAATTTTATTTACACTCAAAGGTAAGCCTGCAGCCATTGTGAGCAAGCTTCCCGGCCTTTCTATGCTCGCACCCGAAGCCAAGCATTGCGCCCTGGTTGGCGAGTATTTAGCCAAAATGCATTTGGCCAGCAGCGACTTTAAGCTCACCCAAGAGAATCTTCGCAGTCTTACTTGGTGGCAAAAAACAGTTCCGCAAGTGTTGTCACACTTAAGTGACACACAAAAAGAATTGCTGACTAGCGAGCTCGCAACTCAAGAGCAATTCTTTGCCTCTGAAGCCTATAAATCATTGCCACAAGGGGCAAGTCATTGCGATCTCTTTAGGGATAACGTGCTATTTGATCCTCAAGGCGCAAGCGATTGCTCTCAAGATCAGCTGGGTGGTTTCTTCGACTTTTATTTCGCTGGAACAGATAAGTGGTTATTTGATTTAGCAGTTACTGCAAATGACTGGTGCCTTGCTGACAACAAACAAGATTTAGATCCTGCTCGCTTCAAGGCGCTGATGGATGCCTATCAGGCTGTTCGCCCACTCACTAGTGAAGAACAAGCAAGCTGGCCCCTGATGGTGCGGGCTGCAGCTCTGCGTTTTTGGATCTCCCGACTGTGGGATTTTTATTTGCCACGTGATGCGCAAATGCTCACCCCGCATGACCCTCGTCATTTCGAAAATATTCTTTTAAGTCGCAAGGCAATATGAAACTCAATTCCGTCACTCCAAAAGAGGGTTATACCTGGATACGTCAAGGCATTTGGCTTTTTAAACAAAATCCTTTGGGTTTTTTAATGCTGGTATTCATGTACATATTTGCAGCGCAACTTGCAGTACTCGTACCCGTGATTGGTATTTTTGCCGTCTTATTACTCACGCCTACTTTATCAGTAGGCTTTATGACCGCCTGCCGCCTAGCGATTCAAAAAGAACGTATTCGACCCTCGGTATACGTGATTGCACTGCAATCGACCCCCTTGATTCGCAAACGCATTCTCCAATTGGGTTTGGTCTACGCCGCACTCATACTTGCTCTCAGCTTTATCTTAAGCTTGTTGGTAGATTTTGAGTTGCTCATTCCACTAATGACTAACGAAAAGCCGATTACCTCAGAAGCCATCAATCAGATTTACCTGATTCTCTTTTTTGGCGGCATTCTTTATGTGCCAGTGGCAATGTTGATGTGGTTTTCTCCCGTGCTCGTTGCTTGGGCTGATATGTCTATAGCGCAAGCACTCTTTTCCAGTGCTGTTGCTTGCTGGACCAATCGGGGCGCATTCTTTTTATATCTCGCAATTTGGGGTGGAATCTTAATCGCTATTCCTCTAACGATTGGCTCTATTTTTGATGCTCTCGACTTAGGTCAAGCCGCATCATTCATCATCGCCCCTATTTCCATGGCGGGGCTCACTGTGATGCACTGCTCTTTCTTCGCTACCTGGAAGGCATGCTTTGCTGAAAAAGAAGCGGCTACTTTAATCGCTTAATCTATCGCAGCTAGCTTAGCAATGCTGAGCTGAAGCCATTTAACGCCATGGCGCTTGAAATTCACCTGAGCACGTGCATCAGCATCATTACCCTCGAGGCCTGTAACGCGCCCTTCACCAAACTTGGTATGGAATACATTTTGGCCAATCGTAAATGGGTAGTTGCCGCGTGGTGGCGAGGCCATTCTGGTCACGGCGGTTGAGGCAGATCCTACTCGGCCAATTTGCCTTGCAGGTCGCTCACGCTCATTACTACTGTCAAAGAAATCATTCGACCCAAACTCGCGCTGACGGGTATAGCCATCCTGCCAAGTCGATTCTGAGCGGTCGCCATTTCCACTACTAGTACCACCCCAACGGGCATCTTTCACTTTGGGAGTGAGCCACTTCAGTGAATCCGATGGCAACTCTTCCAAGAAACGAGACGGCATGTTGTAGCGAACTTGGCCATGCAACATCCGTGACTGGGTATGAGATAGGTAGAGACGCTCTTTTGCGCGAGTAATCGCAACATACATTAAGCGTCGTTCTTCTTCCAAACCATGCTGCTCATTAATACTGTTCTCATGTGGGAACAAGCCCTCTTCTAAGCCAGTAATAAATACAGAGATGAACTCCAAGCCTTTGGCAGAGTGCACCGTCATCAGCTGCACAGCGTCTTGGCCTGCCTGAGCTTGGTTATCACCGGCCTCAAGTGAAGCATGCGAGAGGAATGCGGCTAATGGTGAGACCTCGACTACACCAGGCGCATTCTCACCCGGTAGTGTGGCGGCAGTGGCATCCTGACCATAACCTTCTTCCGCAATAAATGCGGTTGCAGCGTTAATTAATTCTTGTAAGTTTTCTACGCGGTCCTGGCCTTCGCGCTCTGAGAGGTAGTGCTGAATCAAGCCACTATTTTGAATCACGAATTCCACTGTCTCAGGCAATGTGTTGTGACGAGTAGCTTCACGCATATGATCAACGAGGCGCACAAAGCCACCCAAGGAGGCGCCAGCTTTGCCATCCAATGTCGATGCCGCCAAATACAAAGAACTGTTTTGTGTACGAGCTGCATCTTGCACAGCTTCAATCGATCTCGCCCCAATACCGCGTGTTGGGAAATTGACCACGCGGGAGAAGGAGGTGTCATCATTTGGATTTTCTAGCAGACGTAAATACGCTAAGGCATGCTTAATTTCAGCTCGCTCGAAGAATCGTAGTCCACCATAAACCCGATACGGAATCGCTGCAGAAAATAAGGCGTGCTCGATGATTCGTGATTGAGCATTACTGCGATAGAGCAAAGCAATTTCAGTACGCTTGATGCCGCTATTCACTAAAGCTTTGATTTCATCTACAAGCCAGGCAGCTTCAGCGTGATCACTCGGCGCATCATAGATGCGCACTGGCTCACCATGACCTGCATCGGTACGCAAGTTTTTACCAAGACGATCTGTATTGTTAGAAATGAGGTAATTGGCTGTATCCAAGATATGACCATGCGAGCGGTAGTTCTGCTCAAGCTTGACCATCATCGGGTGATATTGCTTTTCATACAGACGCATGTTCTCCACATCTGCGCCGCGGAAAGCATAAATACTCTGATCATCATCACCCACCGCAAAAACTGCACTGCTTCCCATGCCGCTGACATTGACGCGACTAGCATCGTGACCAGAGAGTAATTTGAGCCAAGCGTATTGCAAGGCATTGGTATCTTGAAACTCATCAATCAAAATATGCCGGAAGCGTTCTTGGTAATGCGTCCGAATAGCCTCGTTATGTTTGAGCAACTCATAGCTACGTAATAGGAGTTCAGCAAAGTCAACTACACCCTCACGCTGGCATTGCTCGTCATAAGCCTCGTACAACTGGGCCATCTTGGCCTGAAAATCATCCCCTACCGATAATTCTTTGGCACGCTGACCACGCTCTTTGGCGTGGGCAATGAAGTATTGCAACTGCTTAGGGGGGTATTTCTCATCATCGACCTTTAAGCCCTTCAAAAGTCGCTTAATGGCGGAAAGCTGATCCTGGGTATCCAAAATCTGAAAAGTAGACGGTAAACCTGCTTCTTTGTGGTGCGCACGCAATAAACGGTTACAAAGACCATGAAAAGTGCCAATCCACATGCCTCGGGTGTTAATCGGCAACATGGCGCTCAGACGCAACATCATCTCTTTAGCAGCCTTATTGGTAAAGGTCACCGCCAGGACACCAATAGGTGAAACCTGACCTGTTTGGATCAACCAAGCTATACGGGTCGTCAGGACGCGGGTTTTTCCACTACCAGCGCCAGCCAAAATCAGGGCTGACTGGGCCTGGCCATTTTCATTTACCGGCGGGAGGGTCACTGCCTCGCGTTGTTCTGGATTAAGGTTTGCGAGTAGGTCTGAGTACATCGCCCCAATTATAATTTGCCTCTTATGCCAAATGCTTCGAATACCCCTAATTTACCCACTTCCCCTAACTCTCCAATAGCGAGTTCTGTAGACGACCTAGCCAAATCCTACGAACCCGCCCCAATTGAAGCTTATTGGGGTCTAGAGTGGGAACGCCGAGGTATTGCCGACGCCACCCTAGATGAGGGCAAGGGCGATTTCTCGATTCAGCTGCCGCCACCAAATGTGACGGGCACACTGCACATGGGTCACGCTTTTAATCAAACCATCATGGATGGCCTGGTACGTCATGCCCGCATGTCTGGCAAAAATACTTTGTGGGTTCCGGGTACAGACCATGCCGGTATCGCTACACAAATCGTCGTTGAGCGTCAACTCGATGCTCAGAAAATCTCTCGCCATGATTTAGGTCGTGAGAAATTCTTGGAAAAAGTGTGGGAGTGGAAAGAAACTTCCGGCAATACCATTACTCGTCAGATTCGTCGCTTAGGTGCCTCAATTGATTGGGGTAAAGAATATTTCACGATGGACAGCAAGATGTCCAAAGCGGTTGTCGAAGTATTTGTTCGTTTACATGAGCAAGGATTAATTTACCGCGGTAAACGTTTAGTGAACTGGGATCCAGTTTTAGGAACTGCGGTCTCTGACTTAGAAGTGGTGAGCGAAGAAGAAGATGGCTCGATGTGGCACATTCGCTATCCATTAGCCGATGGCTCCGGACACCTGACCGTTGCTACCACGCGCCCAGAGACTTTATTGGGTGACGTAGCCGTCATGGTCAATCCAGAAGACGAGCGCTACAAATACCTCATTGGTAAGTCAGTACAGCTACCGCTGTGCAATCGCGAGATTCCGATTATTGCGGATGACTATGTTGATTTAGCTTTTGGTACCGGCGTGGTTAAAGTGACACCTGCGCATGACTTCAATGACTATGCTGTTGGACAACGCCATCAGTTGCCACTCATCAATATCTTGACTCTCGATGCCAAGATTAATGAGAATGCACCTGCGGTATATCAAGGTCTTGAGCGCTTTGCTGCCCGCAAAAAAATCGTTTCTGACTTAGATGCAGCTGGCCTATTAGAAAAAGTGCAGCCACATAAATTAATGGTGCCACGTGGCGATCGCACCCAAACCATCATTGAGCCAATGCTCACTGACCAATGGTTTGTCGCGGTATCTAAACCAAGTCCAGATAACAAATATCAACCAGGCTCCTCTATTGCTGGCGCAGCGCTAGATGCAGTAAAAAATGGTGGCATTAAGCTCGTTCCAGAAAACTGGATTAGTACCTACTCTCAGTGGTTAGAAAACATTCAGGACTGGTGCATCTCTCGACAGCTCTGGTGGGGACATCAAATCCCTGCTTGGTATGGTGAGGATGGTCAAATTTTCGTAGCGCGCTCTGAAGAAGAAGCGAAAGTGAAGGCTAGTGCTGCCGGTTATAGCGGCCAACTCAATCGCGACCCCGATGTCTTAGATACCTGGTTTAGCTCTGCACTGGTGCCATTTAGTTCATTAGGCTGGCCAGAGGAAACGCCAGCTCTAAATCACTTCTTACCATCCTCAGTATTGGTGACCGGTTTTGACATCATCTTCTTCTGGGTAGCCAGAATGGTCATGATGACTTGCCACTTCACTGGCAAAGTGCCTTTCCATACCGTGTACGTACACGGCTTAGTCCGTGATGCTGAAGGTCAGAAAATGAGTAAATCCAAAGGAAATACTTTGGATCCAATCGATTTAATTGATGGCATCAAGATTGAAGACTTAGTTGCCAAGCGCACTACTGGCTTGATGAATCCTAAGCAAGCAGAAAGTATTGGTAAGAAAACGAAGAAAGAGTTTCCGGAAGGGATTCCTGCATTTGGTACGGATGCCCTACGCTTTACCTTCGCCTCACTCGCGTCACTGGGTCGTAACATTAATTTTGATCAGAAGCGCTGTGAAGGCTATCGCAACTTCTGCAACAAACTCTGGAATGCCACTCGCTTTGTGCTCATGAATTGCCCTGGCAATAATGAAGATAATGGCTTTGCGCCGTGCGACAAGCAATGTGGCCCAGAAGGGTATCTCGACTTTTCAGCAGCAGATCGTTGGATTGTTTCTCAACTGCAAAGAACCGAAGCTGATGTTGCTAAAGGCTTCCAAAACTATCGCTTTGACAACATTGCTACGAGCATCTATCAATTTGTTTGGGATGAATACTGCGATTGGTATCTAGAGCTAGCCAAGGTACAGCTCCAGACTGGAACGCCTGCACAGCAACGCGCCACTCGCCGCACTCTCTTGCGTGTTTTAGAAACCATCTTGCGCATGGCTCATCCACTGATTCCATTCATTACTGAAACCCTCTGGCAAACCGTTGGGCCGAAGGTTGGTAAAGAGCTGGCTAAACAAGATAAGCAAACCATTGCGCTCCAGCCATACCCAGTTGCTCAACTCGATAAGATTGATGAGCAAAGCGAAGCTTGGGTAGCCCAGATTAAATCGATTGTGGATGCTTGCCGTAATCTACGCGGCGAGATGCAAGTCTCTCCTGCACTGAAGGTGCCTCTCTGGATTTGTGGACCACAAGATTTCTTGGAAAAGGTAAGTCCCTACCTGACTGCTTTAGCCAAGCTATCTGAGGTCAAAATCTACGATGATGAGTCTGCTTTAGAAAAGGATGCCCCTGGCGCACCAATAGCCCTAGTTGGCAATCTGAAGTTATTACTCAAAATTGAGGTGGATGTGGCAGCTGAGAGAATTCGCCTAAGCAAAGAAATTGAGCGCCTAGCTAGTGAGATCACCAAAGCACGCAGCAAACTTGGTAACGAAAGCTTTGTAGCCCGCGCCCCAGAAGAGGTGGTAGCTCAAGAAAAGCAACGTCTTGCTGGTTTTGAGCAAAACCATGAGAAGCTTGTTGCACAATTAGAACGACTGAAATAAAACATCAATAAAACTGATCGGAATTGCAATGCCATTAAGCACTAAAGCCGTTACTAAAGCCGTCTTCCCCGTTGCAGGTTTGGGCACACGCTTTTTACCAGCCACCAAGGCTAGCCCGAAAGAGATGCTCAATGTCGTGGATAAACCACTCATTCAGTACGCGGTTGAGGAAGCGATTGCTGCTGGTATTACCGAAATGATTTTTGTAACTGGTCGTAGTAAGCGTGCAATTGAGGATCACTTTGATAAAGCTTATGAATTAGAGGCTGAACTCGAAGCCAAAAATAAAACTGCTTTACTGGAGATTGTTCGTAGCGTCAAACCCAGCCATGTAGATTGCGTTTATGTTCGCCAACCTGAAGCTTTGGGCTTGGGTCATGCGGTCCTATGCGCAGAAAAGCTCGTACGTGATGAGCCTTTTGCCATCATCCTGGCAGATGACTTACTCGATGGCCAACCACCAGTACTCAAGCAAATGCTCAAAGTATTTGATGAGCAAAATGGTTCCGTCTTAGCGGTGGAAAAAATTGATCCCTCTAAAAGTAGCTCCTACGGCATTATTTCTGGAGCAGAGGTATCCAAGGGCATCTATCACTTAAATGGCATTGTAGAAAAGCCACAGCCTAAGGATGCGCCATCCAACCTAGCGGTAGTGGGTCGCTATGTTCTGTCTTCAGATATCTTTAATCACATTCGTAATCTGAAGCCCGGTGCTGGCGGTGAAATCCAGCTCACTGATGCGATCGCCTCTTTACTCAAAGAAGAGCCTGTATTTGCTTATGAATACGATGGCGTGCGCTATGACTGCGGTAGCAAGCTTGGCTACCTCAAGGCTTCAGTAGAATTTGCTTTGCGGCATCCAGAAGTCAGTACCGAGTTTGCAGCTTACTTAAAGAGCCGTTCTTTAAGCTAGGGTTCACAGCCAATCTCCAAGGTGAGAAAAGCAAAAAGGCAGAAATTACTTCTGCCTTTTTCTTTAGTGCCGAGTATTTCGGTACGCCTTATCTTCTCTTAAGAAAGAAAACCAATACGTCACCCTCAGTAGTGCTGGAAAGTAGTTCATTACCAGTCTGCTTTGCAAATGCAGGAAAGTCATGCGCAGCACCAGCATCTGTGGCCTTTACTTTCAAAACCTCGCCTGATTGCATAGTCGCTAAGGCCTTCTTAGTGCGCAAGATGGGAAGCGGGCAATTCATGCCAATCGCATCAACCTCAAGATTAAATTCGATGACATCGCTCATTTAGATGCCACCCAATCTTTTACGCCAGCCAATGCCGCACCTAATTTACTTGGATCAGTACCGCCGGCCATCGCCATCTCCGGCTTACCGCCGCCCTTACCGCCAACTTGCTGGGCGACGAAGTTCACTAAGTCACCTGCTTTAACTTTAGCAATCGAATCTGCAGTCACACCAGCAATCAAGCTGACCTTGTCACCCTGCACTGAAGCCAAGACAATTGCTGCAGTCTTTAACTTTCCTTTCAGGGCATCCATAGTCTCGCGCAAGACTTGAGCATCTGCGCCATCTAAGCGCACTGCCAATACTTTGATGCCATTGATATCAACTGCTTGCGTTGCTAACTCATCGCCTTGGCTAGCAGCGAGTTTGGAGTTGACCTTATCTAGCTCACGCTCAGCCTGACGCAAACTATCTTGAAGTTGAGTAACGCGACTCACTAAATCACCAGGGTGAGTTTTCAGTACCGCAGCAGCTTCATTAATTTTATCTTCTAAGCCTTGCAAGAAGTTCAAGGCATTTTTGCCGGTCACCGCCTCAACACGACGGATGCCAGCCGCTACACCACCTTCAGACACAATCTTCAAGCTACCGATATCACCCGTACGTCCAACGTGAGTTCCGCCGCACAACTCTCTAGAGCTACCGATTTCTAGTACGCGCACTTCGTCTGCATACTTTTCGCCGAAGAGCATCGTGGCACCGGTTTTCTGAGCATCGTCTAAGGACATCACTTTTCCGGAGGTCGCGGTATTTGCCAAAATCTCGGCGTTCACAATACCTTCTACCCGACGAATTTCTTGTGCAGTAATGGGTGCGTTATGAGTAAAGTCAAAGCGGGTTTTAGTGGCATCCACCAAAGATCCTTTTTGCTGTACGTGATCACCCAATACTTCACGCAAGGCTTTATGCAAAATATGAGTCGCACTATGGTTACGCATGGTTTCAGTTCTTTGTTCTATATCCACCAAGGCGTTGATTGCGTCGCCAACCTTGAGCTCCCCCTCTTGCACTTCGCCCTGATGTCCAAAAACATCTGCCTGAATCTTGAAGGTATCTTCAACTGCAAAACGTACCGCTTCATTACGCAACTCACCTTTATCGCCAACCTGTCCACCAGACTCGGCATAGAAAGGGGTGTTATCTAAAACGACCACTGCGGCATCACCAGCCTTGACAGACTGCACTGCAGATCCGTCAACATAAAGGGCAGTGACTTTGGCGCCCTCATGCTTCAAGGTGTCGTAGCCATGGAACTGGGTTGGCTTACCGGAATACTCCAATCCTTGAGCCACCTTGAACTTACCAGCTGCTCTTGCTTGATCACGCTGCTTTTGCATTGCCAAGTCGAAACCTTCTGCATCGACAGTGACATCGCGCTCACGGCACACGTCAGCAGTGAGGTCCAATGGGAAGCCAAAGGTATCGTGCAAGCGGAAGGCAGTTTCACCATCAAGTGTCTTGGTGCCACCAGCAAGCGCAGTCTCTAAAATCTCCATACCGTTAGCGATTGTCTGGAAGAAACGCTCTTCCTCCTGCTTAATCACTTCACTCACTTTATCTTTCGCTGCCTGCAACTCTGGATAAGCCTGACCCATCTCTTTTACGAGAGCGGGGACGAGTTGATAAAAGAAAGGTTTGCGTGCGCCCAATTTATAACCGTGACGAATCGCGCGGCGCGTAATACGACGCAAAACATAACCACGACCAGCATTACCTGGAATCACACCATCCACCACAATAAAACTACAGGCGCGAATGTGATCCGCAATGACTTTGAGAGACGGGCTAGTTGGATCGCAATTCTCACCACCAGCTAAATCAACTGCTTCTTTGGCCGCTTTGAGCAAATTCACAAAGAGGTCAATCTCATAGTTCGAGTGCACATGCTGCAACACTGCCGCAATACGCTCAAGGCCCATGCCGGTATCGACGCTCGGCTTAGGCAATGGATTCATTTTACCCGCTTCATCGCGATTGAACTGCATGAATACGTTATTCCAAATCTCAATATAGCGATCGCCATCTTCATCAGGGCTACCAGGAGGGCCGCCAGCAATATGTGGGCCGTGGTCATAGAAGATTTCAGTACAGGGGCCGCAGGGCCCTGTATCGCCCATCATCCAGAAGTTATCTGAAGCGTAACGAGCACCTTTGTTGTCGCCTATACGAATAATGCGCTCAACTGGAACGCCGATTTGCTTGTTCCAAATCTCATAAGCCTCATCGTCTTCCGCATAAACGGTGACGAGCAGCTTTTCTTCTGGCAGCTTAAAGACTTCCGTCAATAGGCCCCAAGCAAACTGAATGGCATCTTTCTTGAAGTAATCCCCAAATGAGAAGTTCCCCAACATTTCAAAGAAGGTGTGATGACGGGCTGTGTAACCAACGTTATCTAAGTCATTATGTTTGCCGCCAGCACGAATACATTTCTGGGCGGTGGTAGCTCGGTTATAGGGGCGCTTATCAAAGCCTAAAAATACGTCCTTAAACTGATTCATCCCCGCATTGGTAAATAACAGGGTTGGGTCGTCTCCAGGCACCACAGGGCTGGATGGGACAATTTGATGGCCTTTTTGGGCGAAGTAGTCCAGGTACGCCTGGCGAATTTGAGAGACTTTCATACGAATAATTATCGCATTGGCACTTGTCGGGGGCAAACCCTTGGTAAAGCACCTCAATCCTGCCTTACAATCCCGTAACGTTAATAAATAGATCGACCTTTAAGTCGATATAAGGAGCTCAACTTGAAAATTCGCAATCAACGGGATTTTGGTGCTGGAATCATGTATATGGTTATCGGCCTGTTCTTCACCATAGTGGCCACTCAGTACCCCATGGGCACTGCAGCTAAGATGGGTCCAGGCTACTTCCCATTCTGCCTCGGCATACTGATGACTGCTTTAGGGCTCTTGGTCCTAGTCAAGTCTATGGGTGCCAAGGCTGCTATCGAATCTATCCCTAAATTCAATTGGAAGATCATTGCGCAAATTACTGGCGCAGTAGTCCTTTACGGCTTACTGCTACCTAAAATGGGATTCTTAGTGGCTGTAGTAGTTCTGGTATTTGTATCAGCGAGCGCAAGTAAGGAATTTACCTGGAAAGGCACCACAATTAACGCCGCCTTTTTAGTGACCTTCACTTACTCAGTCTTCGTTTTGGGTCTTAAGCTTCAGTTCCCACTACTACCTTTCTTCTTACAACAATAACGAACCGGGACTCTAAAAATGGATTTATTTGCTAATTTAGCGCTCGGTTTCGACACAGCGTTTACCTTACAAAACCTGATGTACTGCCTGATTGGCTGTATTTTGGGTACCTTGATTGGTGTTTTGCCAGGCTTAGGCCCAATTGCAACCATTGCGATGCTCTTGCCAGCCACCTACGCATTACCTCCAATTGCCGCTTTGATTATGTTGGCAGGTATTTACTACGGCTCGCAGTACGGTGGCTCTACTACTGCGATTTTGCTCAACATACCAGGGGAAACGTCCTCGGTAGTGACGGCGATTGACGGCTACCAAATGGCCAGAAATGGTCGAGCAGGTGTAGCCCTCTTTACTGCTGGCATGGGTTCATTCTTTGCTGGTTGCGTAGCAACACTGGTTTTGGCTGCATTTGCTGCACCACTCTCCCAGCTGGCATTTAAGTTCGGTCCCGCTGAGTACTTCTCCTTAATGGTCTTAGGATTGATTGGTGCGGTCGTACTGGCCTCAGGCTCATTGATCAAGGCGATCGGGATGATCATCCTCGGACTCTTGATGGGCTTGATTGGTACTGACGTGAACTCTGGCGTATCACGCTATGCTTTTGATATTCCTGAATTAAGTGACGGCATTGGATTCGTAGCCGTTGCCATGGGTGTCTTTGGCTTTGCAGAAATTATGGGCAACCTGGAAAAGACTGGTGATGACGAGGGCTTCCTCAACAAACTCACCACCATGATGCCGACCAAGACTGATATCAAGCGCATGATTCCTTCGATCTTGCGCGGCACAACTATTGGCTCCATTCTGGGCATTCTGCCAGGCGGCGGTGCTGCTTTGGCAGCGTTTGGCGCTTACTCAGTTGAAAAGAAATCCTCCAAGTACAGCCATGAGTTTGGCAAGGGTGCGATTGAGGGTGTAGCAGGTCCTGAAGCAGCAAATAATGCTGCTGCTCAAACCTCTTTCATCCCTTTACTGACCTTAGGTATCCCACCGAATGCTGTGATGGCCTTGATGGTTGGTGCGATGACAATTCATAACATTCAGCCTGGACCACAAGTCATGACCAGCAACCCAGCCTTGTTCTGGGGTCTGATTGCCTCGATGTGGATTGGTAACGTGATGTTGATTCTCTTGAACTTGCCACTCATCGGTATTTGGGTCAAGCTCTTGAAGATTCCTTATCGCTTTCTCTACCCAGCAATTTTGGTGTTCTGCTGTATCGGTGTGTACACCGTCAACAACACTGTATTTGACGTTTATGTCACTGCAGCCTTTGGTTTAATTGGTTACCTCTTCTTCAAGTTGGGTTGCGAGCCACCCCCATTGCTCTTAGGCTTCGTACTTGGGCCAATGATGGAGGAGAATTTCCGTCGTGCCCTCTTGTTATCACGCGGTGACTTCACAACCTTCTTAACCCGCCCACTCTCTTTAGGCTTGCTCATCGCAGCAGCCCTATTGGTTGTGATCGTGGCCTTGCCAGCGGTTAAGAAAACCCGTGAAGAGGCTTTCGTAGAGGAGTAATTCTCGAGCGCCTCCCATAAATGAGCCCGCAGCAGTTTGCGGGCTTTTTCTTTACAGGCGGGGGTTTTCTCTACAATGGGCGCATGTCCCAAGATAGCAAACCATCTAAATCGCCTGCCGGCACTCTTGCTGAGCCCTCTAATTTTTTGCGCCAAATCATTGATCATGACCTGGCAAGTGGCGCCTACCAGAACCGCAGCAATCGAGATGGTCAAGCTATCCCTTCGATCATTACGCGCTTTCCACCAGAGCCCAATGGCTATCTTCATATTGGCCATGCTAAAAGTATTTGCTTGAACTTTGGCTTAGCGGCTGATTACAACAATCAAGCAGGTGGTGCGCGTTGCAATATGCGCTTGGATGACACCAATCCAGTCAAAGAAGATATTGAGTACGCCGATAGTATTTTGGATGCGGTGAAATGGCTTGGCTTTGATTGGGGCACACATCTGTATCACGCTAGTGATTACTTTGATCAACTGTATGCGTTTGCCGAAATTCTGATTCAGAACGGCAAAGCCTATGTTGATAGTCAGAGTGCGGAAGATATTCACACTAATCGTGGCAACTTCGGCCAAGCTGGAAAAAATAGTCCGTATCGCGATCGCACGCCCGATGAGAGCCTCGCTTTATTTCGCGAGATGCGTGATAGTAAATATAAAGATGGTGAGCATGTACTGCGCCTGAAGATTGATATGGCGCATCCGAATATTGTGATGCGTGATCCTGTGGTCTATCGCATTCGCCATGTAGATCACCACCGCACTGGTAGTAAGTGGTGTATCTATCCTTTATATGATTTCACACACTGCATTTCTGATG
>Ga0209499_1001411_pt1 | contig 16747 bp, 25 predicted proteins | sample C_130208_EF_Meta_FD_187306 | JGI IMG/M metagenome (GOLD analysis project Ga0209499, IMG submission 187306) | Freshwater microbial communities from Lake Croche, Canada to study carbon cycling - C_130208_EF_MetaG (SPAdes) (version 2) | ecosystem: Environmental > Aquatic > Freshwater > Lake...
CCAATGAAATGGATTTAATTTTAAAGTAATATTACAACCAGAATATTTTAACCAATTCATTTTACGCCTTTGAGTGTGTAGTTTGTAATCTTATCTTTTACCATAGAAGGAATATCCAAGTATGGCCATTCCAAATAAAAAGGACAACCACCATCACCCCAACTTAATGAGTGTAGATATTTACGAACAATTTTTAAATCATCTTTACTACTAGGTTCAAAATAACGGCGTTGATTTAAGCTCCAAGTTTCTAATCTATTCATTTCACATACTCCAAATTATCTTTACGCAACCAAAAAGTGTGTTGTAATTTTTTGCCGTCAGGCATATCTCTCACAACGGGAATAAATGTAACACCCTCAATCTCTTTGGTTTCCCAATGACGATAAGTGTAATAGGTGTCCGAATTCGTTTTGGAACGAACCTTTTGTAGGACAGTAGTGATGGCTGTGCCACCAAATTTAAAGTTTTTCATGATATAAAGTATAACTCAAAGAAAGGGAGCCGTCAAGGCCCCCTATATTATTTACCGTTTGGGTAGTTTAACTGTTCCCATTCTTCATCTGTAACAGGCCACCAGTTCATTTTTTACCTGAACCGGTATTCACAAATGCATACATCTTTTCTGCGGCAGTCAATACCTCATCAAGACCTGGAAATGTTGGCATACCGACTGTGGTAACAACTTGGCCAGTTTTCTCATCACGAGCAACTGACATTTCCCAACCGGCAAACTTTGAATGGTATTCCTCGGTGACAAGACCTTTGGCCATATCGAGGACTTCTGTGCGGATCTCATATCCGTTTTTGCTGAACTTAACTTCTGGCATTGTTGATGTTTTTAACATTTTGTTTCCTTTATGTGTGTGTGTAAAATGTAAACGCTTTATGCATCTACAAGTATATTTATAACACAAAGGGAATCAAAAGGCAATACTATTTTGGTATATATTTTATAACAAATGAGAATCGGTTCTCTGGAGCCAATCTGGTGCTAGGTCGCATGAGATGTGGTATAGTTCCATCAAATAATACCACTCGACCGGGTCGAAATTGGCTGGCATAATCAATCATTAGGTCATCTTCTTTTAGGAAGTAAGTATCACCACCCCATTCAATGTGCCAGTTTAGATTGACATAGTATAACATGGTCCACATTGGTCCATGGTGGTCAGTATGAATATGGAAAGAATCATCAGGTCTGCATAAATTGGCATATGCAGCCACAGGTTTGAAATCTTTTAAATCCACAATATCGGTGATTTCTTTGGGTAAATAAAACCCCATCGATTCAATATCACCCTCATTATATTTACTGGTGAGGGTTGATGATTTACGGTTCTCCAAGATTGCGCCATCATACTCACCAACCCTATACAAACTATTGGTTACATATTGGTAGAATCTGGTTCGTTCTGCAAATTCAAATACATCATCAAAGATGTGTATCTTTTTATGTGTAATTGGACTTACAATCTCAGTATATGCCATAATATATTTACCAGTTTAATACTCTTGAGGTTTTTTACCTATGTTGTATTTTGGTACCAATTCCCAATCGTGTTTTTCCTTATGTGATAGAACCTTAATTTGTGATAAGAAAATTGGAGAAGGATTCTCCGCCTGATCCTTATTTACAATTACCACAAGACCCCAATCAGCCAAGAGTTTAGCGATTGCGTTTCTACGAGATAAATCGTTTTCGGAAATATTGGTTGGTTTACCATCTAATGCAAATAGTTCTTTGAAATGCACGATATAATACTTACCTTGCTTATGTAAAATATGGCAAGATTGATAGAGTATCCTATCTTTTTTCGAAGCTACACCAATACGAGTGAGGGTTTCTCTAACTTTTAGAAAATCATCTTTTTCGTTTAATGTAACTTCAACTAAATCAATAATTGAAATCATTACTTGTTCACTCCGCCTTTTGTCGTTTTTGCTTTTATTTCAGCGACTTGTTCATCAGTAAGAATACGGAGGGCTTCTTTGGCTTTTTCATTTGAATAACCAAAATACTGCTTTACACACTCAATATCTTTATTGACCTCTGATTTCTGCCACGCTTGGAATTTGCGTTTCATAGGTCTAATACTATTTAGAAGATACTGGTATTGTATGTCCACATCTAAGCTGTTGTTTATGTTCATTTCATTGACATATAACACACAGTCCATGTGATAGGATAAGGCTCGGTTGATAAGGAAGGCTTTGTAATCTTTGTAATCCAGGTCATCACGGAATACAGATTTCTTTTTCTCCAGTATGGAAGGTACGATTTCTTTGAATAGGTCAGGCATTCAATACCTCAACCGGTTTAGATTTATAACCTCGAATAAACTGTTGGTTTAGTTCTCTATTATTTTTTAAACTATCCAATACGGAGTCCAAAGAAATGCCTAACATATTTGCAAAAGTTTCTCCGTTTATGTGAATAAAATTTGTTGTTAAAGGCTCAACATATTTACCTCTTTTAGAGGGTTCAAATCCAAAAAAATTAACCAAATAAACTGTTGTATTATACTCAGGTAAAATTTCTACAAAATGTTTTTTTATTTTTGCACCGGTTAAATTTTCTGTTTGGCATTGTTTAGAGTCCATATTGAATACATTGGTTTTAACCTCAAAAACATCTACTGAGAAGTTGATTGGATCAATCGTAATAAAATCTGGTTCCACACCAACAATTTTTTGTTTTCGTAATAAATATTTTTTCTCTAAAGGAAACAAACAAGAAAATAATGAATCATAATTTTCAACCGGAAGATTAATTAATTCTCGTATTTTTTGTTCTAAATAAGTTCCGAACTTAGATGTTGCTGAAGCCAAATTACTATAAAATTTTGCGGTTTCTAAATCACCAGTTAAATAATAGATTGGTGCAAAAAAGAATTCACCATCATCAGCGTTTCTTTCTGTAATAATCATTTGAACTCACAATCAACCATAATTTCGGTCAAACAAGCCACCATATTAATTTCATGGTCTGCCACAAAGGCCGCCTGATATTGATACTTAGCAAGAATGAGAACCAATTGTGGAACTGATTGTGGTTTCAATATTTCATAAAGACCATCATAAAGTTTACGATAAATCTTTACTGGATCATTGTCCAGATTTGAGGTAACCCATTTGCGTGTGGATGCAAAATCTTTATTTTTTAATGCGGAGATAAGGTCACCAAGTTGAACATCGGCAACATTAGAAAGAATACCTTTATCAATTGAACCCGAAACGGCATAACGTTGCAGTTCATTAAGAACCCTACGATTGTCAGGAAAGTGTTTCATGATAACAGCAGCAACTACATCTTTATCGTATTGAACTTTTTCTTGTTCAAGGATCCATTCTACTCGCTTGAAGAAAGCTGCAGCCATCTTTGCTTTAGAACCATTGATTTTAAAGTCAATAACGGAACAACGAGAATGAATTGGGTCAATGATGCGGTTCTTATAATTACAAGTAAAGATAAAAGAACAGTTTGAGGAGAACTCCTCGATGGCACCACGCAATGCAGGTTGAGTTGAATTTGGATTTAGATAATCCGCTTCATCAATGATTACAACCTTTCGGCCGCCCGCAAGGCTAATTGACGAAGCGTAGTTTTTAATTTTATTGCGTAGAACATCAATACCAGATTCATCAGAGCCGTTGATAACAATATAGTCACAACCAACTTCGTTACAGAGGGCTTTAGCAATCGTTGTTTTACCAACACCCGCCGTACCTGATAATAATAGGTTTGGTATTTCTTTTCTAGCAACATATTCCAGAAATGTGGACTTGATTGCATCCGGTAGGATACAATCTTCCACTTTTTGTGGTCGATACTTCTCGACCCATAATAATTGTTCCATCACATACTCCCATAATATAATTCATAATAAAATAATAACATGGGCCGAAGCCCATGTCAAGCACATTAGAAAGCTTCAACAGAGAACATCCGGCGATTGACTGGATGTAAATCTTCAATGAACTCTTGCCATTGTTCGCAACTTTCAGGAATAGCATAGTCACCATTTACCTTACGACCACGAATCTTAAACTCTCTCACTAAACAATATTCATTAAATAATATTACCCAACGAGAAGCAAAAAACTTTAACGACTTAACGGCTGAAGTTGAAGTTGTAATATCTTCTTGTGTCGTTAACTTACCTGCACCATTTAATTTACGGCGTTCTTGAAAAACATAATGAACAAAATCATCCAATGAATACTGTAAAGGATTCATTTCAGAAATAGCTTCGATTCTTTCTCTAAAAGATTTAAGAAATAAAACTAGGCCTACGAAACAATAACCTTTAATATCCTTTTCTATCAAATGTTTCGACAAAACACTTAAACATTCTTTTGCAATTTTTTTATTTGGAGTATCATCAGTTGAAAAACCTTGCAACAAGTAAGTATATGATTCAAAAGTTTTTGTTGCGTGATATTTACCTTTATGTGTATCAGCAATAGAAATACCAAAAGGTTTTACAACTTCAACTAATTTTATATACTTCTCATCTTTAGCAACAAAACCACCTTTGAACCTATCATATTGGTCCATGTTCTTACGATTATTATTATCAATCGTAAAATCAGTAGCTTCAACTTGAACGTATTTTTCTTCTTCGGTTTCGGTATGAACTCGAACATTAACAACAACCAAAGCATCAGCACCTTGAGTTAAGTATGCCATAGAAGCTCTATGGTTGCCTTGAGTTAATACAAGTGTTCCGTCAGGTCGAATAAAAGCAACCAAAGAATTTGCATGATTGTATGAGAATCCTTTTGCAAACTCTAAACTCTCCATTGCTTTCTTTAAATCTAAGTAAATAATCCTGTTGTAATAATCGTCACTAAACAATAATTTAACAGGCACCAAACAAACAAAAGAACTTCCAGTTTTAAACACTCCAGACCTTAATAAATCTGTAAATTTAGGAAGGTCATTTGGTTTTGTATCTATTGGATTACTTAATTCTGACCTAAAATAATTTAATTTTTTTTGAGTTAATGCTTTGTGGCCATCGACCACATCAATTACACGATGTAACATATTTTTTCCTTTATGAGGGAAGTTAGAATAAATTGAAGATTTAAAATCTCCAATATTAAACTCATTATGAGCCTAATTTTTTTAAAAAGATATCATTTCACTTCACTAAGAACTTCGAATAGAGCTTCAAACTCTTTCTGTTCTGCAACTTCTGTGGAGAAGTTTTGTTTGTATTTCACCTTTGCCATTCTAGCAATAATCTTTTTTGGAATCTTAAAGTTATCAAAGGCAACATCGATGATTTCTTTTTGCACCTGTTTCTCAAAATCAATCTTGGTCTGAGATATATTGATTTCATCGATGGCGGACTTAATGGCCTTCAACTTTTCTTCGTTGTATGTTCCGTATAAGGTTGTAATTTCTGTAGCCATTATACTGCTGCCAATTGGCCCAAAACAGTTAAGATATCTTCTTCAACTGCAACCATGCCATTGGTTAAATTTAGAACAGTTTTACCTTTCAAATCACTTTCTGTTGCAACAAAAACAGCAACAATATTAACTGTGTTGACGGCAATAACTTCTTTTGATTTTGCTTCTGTAAATTTTAAAAACATTATTCGCTCACTTTCGATTCTTTGGCTTCAAAGGCAATCCAATACTGAACATCTTCTTTAGTATTTTGGAAATGGCCAATACCTTTAAATGAAATTTTTACATCATAACTTCCAGGAATTAATTTAATATTCTCTGTTTTAAACACGATAGAAAACTTCTTACCGTTACCCGCACCAACTTCAGTCGAATTTGTGTGTGCAGAATTATCTGAAGCATCGGAAGTAATAACTTCAATAGATTCACCATCAGATTTAATTGTGATATGTGGGGAAGAAAGGACAGATGCTGCCTTCATAATTGAATCGTAATCTTCAGCCGACAAGGTGAATTCACAATCAACAGAAGGTAATGTGATTTCTTTATTAGGAGGAACAACAATCATATCTGGTGCGGTCATGCGATAATTTGTTTTCTTCTTACCACTCTTAAATACAACATCAGATTTGGTAAAGTCAAGTTCGGAATCTTTATTCAGATTATAAACTGACAAGAATTGATTCAAATCATAAATGCAAAACTCTTGTGGAAATTCATCGTTCAAGTTTGCTTGAGCAAGGACAGTTTTACTTGATGAAACTGTGGTAAGTTTTTTACCTTGTTTGAATTGAATGCCTTGATTGATTGTTGAAAAGTTTTTCAATACGGTTAGTGTTTCATTTGACAGCTTCATTTTACTTCTCCATTATTTAAAGAATACATTATATCATGTTCATACAGAAACATCAAGCAGCACATAGCGTGTGCCAAGTGATGTATACCAGATTCGGTATCAAATTGTTCACCTTCTTTCCATGCCCAAACATGGCGTTGAAGTGCATCAAAGTACCTGCGTTTTGAATCTGGTACCTTTTGCCAATTATCTCGCTCATATTTCTGAGCACCGAATGTTAATACTTTTACTACTTCTTTCAATGCAAGTGGTGGTAACAAACCATATTCTAATTTGCCGCCATCAAATTTACGACCTTTTTCCATTTCTAGATTTGCTGCAGCCCAAGTTTCTGGATAAGCTTTGGAATTAATTGGTGAAATACTGGAACCCATTGCAGCATCTTCATAACCAGGATGATAAGGTGCTTCTGAAACCAATTTACCAATTGCTTTTTCTGCTTCGGTCAATTCGGACATAACAAAGGTCGACATTACATTTCTCCAACGAAATTGGCAACAGCTGGCATATCTCCCGAGAAATGGTAGGTACCAATGTGTGAGGTTTTCATCCATGGGCAAAGGTAGATATCTCCACCAATTTTACGCCACATTTGACAGAACATATAATCTTCTGAAAGATAGCGGTCAGAACCACCACCAACGATTGAATCTTTGGTATCGATGACTGTATCAAAGAAAGCATGAATGTATCGTGTGCCATCAAAGTTTGCTTGACCTACATGGTCAGGTTTATATCGAATAGTAGGATACGCTTCGGTCATTTTGGTAAACACTTCACGTTTAATCATCATGAAGCCTGTACCAATTTCTAATACTTGTAATGGTTCAGAAACGGAGAATTGTGCGGTGCCTTTAACTGGATTGAACACATAGTCACCAGTAACTTTTTCTAATTGGCCAGCATCAATGTTTGGATTCTTTTGAACTGCTTTGATAACAGATTTCCATTTGATGGCTTTTTTAGGATAAGGACCACCAGAAACATCTTTATCCATTGCGAGTAATGCAATTACATCTTGTGGATTAAAATGAATATCAGAATCGAGGAACAACATATGAGTGCAATCAGAACGGTGAATGAACTCGTCAGCAAGATAGTTTCTTGCTCGTGTAATTAGGGACTCATTAAACAGGAATGAGAATTTGATTTGGACGCCATACGCCATACAAATTGATTGTAAATCTAAACAGGCTTTCATGTATAAACCGTGGTTCATACCACCATACATGGGCGTGGCAACAAATAGGCTTTTCTTTTGTAGCTCTTCTTTTTTGATTGAGATTTCCATTTGTTCTCCGAATAATTAAATAAAAAAAAGAGGGGTTTTATCCCCTCTTATTAGAGCTTAGGCAGTAAAAGAATAGCCAGCTTTGAGTGCTTTTTGAACCAATGATTTGGTTGGGGTTCCCATACGATAGAAAGTAATCTTACGACCATCTTCCAAGGTACGTTTGTTCGTGTAGATTACATGGCCTTCTTGGCGCAGTTCATCGATACGGGCAGAAACATTAGAAATGCCGAAACGGCTTTGTGCTTGAGCGGTGGTGAAAGTGTTGTAACCTTCAGTTTTTTTCAAGGTTGCCAACATTTTTTGTTTAGCGGATAATTGCTTCTTCATAGTAAAACTCCACAGTAAGTTAATAAAAAACCTTGCGTAATGCAAGTTCTCACATCATATCATTATCTAGGTGCATTTGTCAAGTAAATGTGTGGTATACTTGATTATCTGCCAACTTGGGGCAAGTATTTTGCCTTAGTTTCTTCCCAAGATAACCAAATCAAATCATCATAGAAAAGGGTTTCATATGAAACATTATTCTTTTTCTGTAATTGCCTGATTCGACCCTTAGCATACTTGGTTTTCCAAATATTAGTAAGGGCTTCTTCGCTGGTATCAAACGACTTTACCAGTTCAGAATCGGTAATCTCCTTGCGGAGAAATTCATTAGTGTTATTGTATAGTGGACTAAAATAAATTCCACGCTGGTGTTCGGTACGAATCAATTCTTTTGGTATCTGTAACTTAGAATATGCAAAGTTTAGAGAACGATTCTTGTGGTCACGTTTGAGTGGAAGTCCTTGTTGATTCTTGGCTTCCCACCATTCAAAATATTTACGAGTATGGTTTTCTTTAATCCAATCAAACACTAATTTTTTAGTTGCTCTTGATGGTTCGAAAGCTACCGAGCCAGAAGAAAAGCCCATAGGATTCCAATGCTCAAGGCCATCATACTGCGAAAGGCCCCCAGCTTTTGTTTTTCCATATAATGACGTTGTAGTAACGCCAACAAGAGTGTCGCCATATTGCCTTTTCCAATCTGCTTGAACTGTATCAGATAAACACATCAATGCCAACAACTTACCACCCATATAATTATAACCAAGTGGTTGTAACGGAACGATGGTGGATCCAATTGCTGTATGATTAATCATGTGTTGCTGTGTTTTAACATCTCTCGACCATCCGATTGCATTATCTCTCGGAGTCAAGTCCAGAAAGTCAGAGGAGATACAGATAACTCCAAGATATTTACCAGTTACTTCATCAGTTAAAACATAAAATAGATTACGACCAATGTTAGAATTATTCTTCATTGTGGAAGAAAAGGTACGGATGGCATTCCATCTTTCGGCATCAGGACCATTTGAAAGAACCATTTTAGGTTTAAGATTTTCAAAGTCATCAGGACTTTGTGGTACCCAAAAGTTCTTTTTAACTTTATCAACCAATTTGTTTTGTTCCGGATCCACCATCTGAAGTTCTTGGCCAAACAAAGTAGAAACTTCTTGAACCGGATATCTTTCTTTTACTTCACACCACTTTTGGTATAAAGTATATTCACGAACATCCATTTGAGAAGCATAAGTTAGGTCCTTAATAAGGACTTCTTTCATATGTCCTTCATCAATGTGTTCAAACTTCTCAGGAGGATTGGTCGATGACCATTCGTCCCATTGTTTCTCTACAAATTCAATTGGAGTTGCCATTATTAATTAATACTTTCTTTATAAATATACTTATGAGTATACACACTATCTACAAAATTGTCAACAATATAACTGGTAAAGTTTATATTGGATATGATTCCAATTGGCCAAAGCGAAAACAAAGTCACATATATCACACAAAATTAAGAAAAAGGTCCAAATCAATGAAACGAACCTTGCAACTCAAAAAACAATTACTTCAATCCAACCTTTTTCAGTAACTTGTTACGTTTTTTCATACCTTGTTGTAAAGCCACCGGTTTTACTTTATTGGTATAAACAATTCCATTCATGTGGTCCAATTCATGTTGAAAACAACGTGCAGATATACCACCAAAGGTTGCCTGTTTCCACTCACCTTTGAAATCTTGGTATGTTACCGCAATTTCTTCTGGTCTTGTAATGTGTAGTCCTAAGAATGGAAAAGATAAACAACCTTCTGCCATGTGAACTTCTTTTTTTGAAGCCAATACAATACTTGGATTAAAGAATGCCACATATTCATCTTCATATCCCATTACAAATACACGATATGGTAATCCGCATTGATTGGCGGATAATCCATAGCCTCTGTGCATACGGCAAGTTTCTACAAGAGCCGATGCCAACTCTGTTGCATCCATGGGTGGGTTTTTAAAATCCCATTCAGGCATTACCTGTGAAAGTATAGGATGATTTTCTGGTACCAATTGATAAACATTTTCTGGTATTCCATGTAAACCATTTAATTGTTTTTGAACTTGTTGTTCCGTATTAAAACTAATAATATCATCACTCATTTTGCCACCTTATCCAAATAATTTTCAAATCTATCCTTATTTCTCTATCTGACTGAAATTATTAACCTTTTTAAATTTAATAACTGACCTAAACTTATCAAACAGTTGGTCGCCTTTATGTGAAATGACAAACACATTTGTATCTGTTCCCATTTCATGAATCAACTTCAAAAACTCCTCTGTACCAACAGTATCTAAACTTGAATCAAATACTTCATCTAAAATTAGTAGGTTGGTATTGGTACTATTCTTCAACTTGGCAATCTGGCGCCATGTAAACAACAAAGCCAAGTCAATACGCATCTTTTCACCTTCTGAAAAATTGGCATAGCTGAACTCATCACGGTGCCTAGATTTAATCGTTTCTTCAAATGAATCATTAATATTAAAATTCACAAAGAAATCCATGGCAGTCAAATACTTATTAATCAACTTATTCATTATAGGTAAGTATTGACGAATAATCTTTGTTTTGATACCAGTATCTTTTAATAAAGAACCAGCAAACTCATAGTATTGTTTCTCTACTGAAAGTTCTTCCTGTTTTTTTACTAACGCATCCAACTGTTCACGATGTTCTTTTAACTTAGTATTTTCTTCTTCCAAACTTTCTTTGTGTCCAGAAAGTTCTTTAATTTCATTTTGAAGTTTACTAATATATTTGTTAACGGCAGAAATAGTAGAATTGTGTTTAACAATTTCGTTGTGGTGTTCCGTTATATGCTTAATGATTTTATGGATTTCTTCTATTCGGTTGTTTGCTTGAGCAATTTGTGTTGCAATTTCCTCAAGGCCTTGCCGTTGTGTAGTGACTTTTGATTTACGTTCGGTGACTTGTTTGGTTTTGAATTCTCCGTCAATCGGTTGTTTGCAGGTTGGGCAGTTGTCGTGTTCTTCATAGAATGTTATGTCCTTTTCATTTTTCTTAATGTTGGTTTCAATTTTAGATTCTAACTGCAACAGCTTCTTATTTTTACTTTCAACAGAAACCTTATCTTCAATTTTTTTCTGGAGAGAGGTAATATGTTTTTGAATTAATTCAATATCTCTTTGTAATGTAAATGTTTGGTCAATGCTGGTATTGATTTCTTTTTTCTTCTTATCAATTTCTTCATCATTACGATTTTTGTGTTCTTCGATGTTTTGTTTTTGAAAATTAATTCGTTCGGTTGTTAGGTCGATTTCGTATTTGGTTTTTGTATTGAGGTCTTTAATCTCCAACATCTTCTCTTTGACCAATCCATTCATTGATGAGAAGATACCAATGTCTAATAAGTCCTCAATGATTGCTCTGCGGTCAGCAGGAGTTAATTGCATAAATGGAACAAATGAAGCCGAACCTAAAATAACCACTTGAGTGAATGATTTATAATTTAATTTGAGAATGAACTTCTCTAAGAACTCTTGATAATCTTTTGCCTTGGCATCTTGGTCAAGTAATTTATCACCAAGATACACTTCAAATGTGTTTGGTTTAATACCACGAACCACTTTATAGTTCTTTTGCCCAATGGCAAATTCAATCTCTACAACAGCGGCTTGCTGATTGATGGAGTTAAGTAGTTGTGGTTTGTTAATCTTACGAAATGGTTTACCAAAAAGACCAAAACATAGAGCATCCAGTATGGTGGATTTACCTGCACCATTATGTCCAATGATGAGTGTGTTTGGTGATTTTTGAAAGTTGATTTCTGTAAATGCGTTGCCCGTTGATAAGAAGTTTTTCCAACGGACCTTCTGAAATATAATCATGCCTGTTCTTGGTTTAGTGCTTCAACATACAGTTCTTTTAATACTGTTTTGAGTTTATCATTATCAATATGTTCTTCTTGAATACCATCCACAAATTTATTAATAATCGTGATAGTATCTTCAGCTTCATTAATCATATCATTTTCTACGCCTTCTGTCAAGTCCACCATATCTTCAGCAATGGTAATATCGATTGGATTAACATTATATAAGTTGTTCATAAACTTATCAAACAGATAGGGGTTAGTTTTGTTGACTACCACAACCTTAACATAGGTACCGGTAAACTTGTTTAAATCTTTATTGGTAATTTCAGTAATGGATTCTTCACGGTCATCATAGATAACTCTGTGGAACATTACATTTGGATTAGGAATAAAAGTGTTATCATAAGTGTCCAAGTCAAAAATATGAAAGCCTCTTGGATCATTGTAATCTTGCCATGTGAGTTCGTAAGGGTTACCAAGATATGTGATATTGTCGCTAGTGCTACGATGGTGATAATGGCCACTAAACACACGGTCAAATCTTCTAAAGATGTCACGATTAAGTCCTTCTAAGGATGGCATACCACGATGCATGGCAAAACCAGAGATTTCAAAATGACCCATACAAAGGTCTGCTGAAGTATTTTCAATTTCTGCCAAACACTCGTTGTAATTCTCCGGACAAATCCAAGGAATCATGCAGATTTCAGTACCAATTGTTCCATGTGGAATATGAATAACTTCAGGAGCATCAAGAACAGTAACATTCTTATACTCACGGAGTAATAGGTCTACCGAATTAACATCATTGGTATTTTTGAAGTAAGTATCATGATTACCTGCCAACATATAAACTGTAATGTTTCGTTTGGCTAACTCATCAAAGAACATCTCCTTGGTTCGTTTCAAGGAGTAAAAGTTTACATATTTTCTGCGGTCAAATGTGTCACCAAGAATGAGAACAGTAGTAATGCCATTATCGTCAAGAGTAGGAAAGAATGTGGACTTATAGAACTTCTCATAATAGTCCAAAAAGTGGATTGAATCATTCCTAGCGCCAAAGTGTTGGTCTGTTATTAGTGCGATTTTCATAATGTTTAATTTCAATAATGGATTGCATAGGCTGTATTTGAGCCCAATCGTTTGTTTCTTTCAAGGTAGAAAACTCTTTTTTTCGTATCGTGGCGGTGCTGTTGCCATGATAGTATACAACCTGATACATTCTATTCAGATTCCAACTTCTTAAATGTAATCTTGCCTTGGCAATCAAACATACCAACATCTGCTCTACTGGCAGAAGGAGTTAAAAATGCACAGTTGTATTTTTTAGCCATAATATCATATACTTGTAGGTTAAGCCTATAAGTTACATACTCATTAATATCTTTTATGACAATAAAAAATATAGCTAAAAACAATATTACTTTAAATAATTCTCTCATTGTATCACTCTCCTAAGAACTTTTCAATACCTTTTGGTTTCTTTACCGCTTTCTTAGCGGCCTTGGCTTCTTCATAGTTTTCAATAAATTTACCAATATTATCATAGAGTTCGAATTGTTTGGTAGTACCATCTTCAAACTCCAGCATTTCAAACTCATCAAGTATACCAATCATCTCTGTGGCTTTATACTTAACATAAGTTTGTTTTTTCTCTTTACCAATTCTTCGTAGAAAGGCAAAGTAGATTATCTGTGTAAAATAAGCAAACGGATTCTTGGACTTGGTAGGATCAAAATTAGAAAAATACATTAAACAGTTTTCAATACCATCCGATATCATTTCATCACGATAGGTATAGTTAATGAAGTTTGGTTTGTGTGATAAACCTTCTGCTATCTTCATAAAGCACTCACCAATGTAATTAGGAATAGGAGGAGGTTCTACTTTGTTCTTTTTGTTTACCTTACATTTATCTTGATATTCAACCAATGCAGCCAAAAAGTCCGCATTATTAACATATTGTTTTGGCTTCTTAGGCGGCTTGGAAGTAGGTGTTGTGGTCATTCAAATCTCGCATATTCATTGTGGTGTTGTTTTCTAAATTCATTAATTACTTGTGTTGCCATTTCAATATCTTTATAACTACCAAGATAATATCTTATTTTGTTTGATTGCAAATATGTTTTCCATTTTTTACATCGTTTATCCCAAGTAATACCTTTGATGCCTGAGGTATTATCTTTTCGTTTTTTGGCATTCATATTGTTTTGAGATTTTGTAGAAGCTCTCAAATTTTCTATTTTATTGTTGGACTTGATACCATCAATATGGTCTACTTCCTGTGGAAAGTATCCATTAAATATAAAGTATACCAATCTATGAGCGTAATATCTTTTATTGAATATTTTTACTTGTATATAACCTCGAGCATTAGTATGGCCTGCTTCCGATCCAACAGGAATAACAGAACTTGGTTGCTTCTTCCAAAACAATTTTCCTTCTTTATAATCGAGATATTCTTTTAATTTATCTTGTGTTATCATATTTACCAGATTATTCTATTGACAAACGCTTGACAAGACTATATTATTGTCTATGTCCCGGTTTGAAAGAATATAACCAAACCTAATGTAATGTATTCCCATCTTGTTCTAATTCTTCTAGTGCATCCATAATATCATTTACTTCGTCATCATCAAGTTCGTCCACAAGGTTTCTCGCCTTAAGCAAGTTATGGATTTTTTCCACAGTATTCACATAATACTCTGCAAAGTCGGCAGAAGGTTCCAAAACACAAAGAACATCTGATTGTTTAATATTAATTTCGTTATGTTTAACCAACTGAATTGGTAACCAATGTCGCATAACAAGTCCAGCTTCTTTACCACGATAATCTACATCTACGGTCATAGGTTCAATTACATCGTATGAATCATCAACATTAATTAATTGACCAACTATATCTTCACCATTTTTTAAACGAACTATTCGAATGTTTTCCATTTTTAATCCTTTGGTGTGAAGTAATTATACCCAAAATCCTTATCTCTGTTTTGCCATAATTGAACACTAAACGGTGTAACCATTGCTCTCAATTTTTCTATACGACCATAACTATTAATTTCATACACCATTCCTTGCCATAATTCACTATTTTTTAAATGGTCACCAGTTTTTTGTTTTGCTGTGTTCCAAAACTTGGTATCAAAAATAGAACCACCATGATAAAAGAAACAAACCACATTTTCTATTCTTTGTGCAGAATCTACAAGGTATTTATTTACTTCTTTTTCAGTCATATTTGCATAAATGAAATCAACCATTAGTCGATTGATTTGAGTGTAGAATCCTCCACTAAATCCTTCTAGTGGTTCTAAAAAAGCTGCTCGGTTTCCATTGACCATAATTCTGCCGTTAAGAAACTTATTAGCATAGAAATTTTTAAAAGTAAATTCTTTTGGTGTTAAATTTTCTGGTTCAATGTTTAAAACTTTGGACATATCTTCTAAAGCTTCTTCTTTAGTAGTGATGGTATCATTATAAAGATAACCCCATCCTTGCCTTGTTTGTAAAGGTATACCAAACATCCATCCATTTTTTGTTGCTTGATGGTATGTGTAGTTCCAATCTCCTGGTTCTTTAATCATTTGAACCAAACAATGATTCAATGGCAAAGTATCTAACACAGTATAATCATCATATGATTCTGGCCAACCACGGCAATCTACCACATAATCAAATGAATGTGTTCCATTATCCGTTTCAATCTCAACACACTCATCACGATTTGTTAGACCTTTTACTTCCGCTTCCTGTATAACAAATCTTTCTTTGAATTTCTTTTGAAATCTAGGATAAAAAACATCTTTAATTTTAAGATTGTTTAAATGCATACCATAAGATGGAGGTTGAACTGGTGCCCAAATTTCATGTTCTCTCCAATTAACAAAACGTGTTCCTAATTTAACGGTTGCATCTAATTCACCGGCGTGTTCGAGTAAATTAAAATCTGCACCTTCCCAAAAGGCTTCTATTTGTCGAACTGCGGTACTTTCACCAATACCAAAAATAGGAATCTTTGGATCATATATTGAATATACAGTAAAATTATCCGGCAAATAGGTTAACATATGAGCTATCGTCAGGATGCCGACCGTTCCTGTTCCAATTACGGCTATTCTTTTTTGTGGTATCATTTTAAATTAATTTTATAAATTTTAAAGGGAAACTTTTCTTCTGTGTATATCTTGACACGTTCAACAAAATGTTTTAAAGTATGGTTCATGTGCTTACCAACTCTCATGTCATCCGAAATGTCATACAAAGTGGCTATTTCTTTGCCTTCACTTTGTCGTAGACCTCGTCCAATAGATTGCAAAGTTCGAATGCTCGATTTTGTTGGCATTGCAAATATAATGTTATGCAAATTCCTAATGTTAATACCAGTAGAAAAAGTACCAAAACTAGCAACAACAATTGCATCTTGTTCAATCTCCATAATTCTTCTTATTTCTTCTCTATCATTGGCATCAACACCACCATGCACAAAGAAGATTTTTCTATCACCAATGTTCTTGGTGTTCTTAATCATATCATACAGTATTTTGCCATGTTTGTCAACCATTTGATATAGTACCAACGTATTTTTACCTAAGCTAACCGCCAGATTCTTAACGAATTTGTTTCTTGCCTCACATGAAATCAGGTAAGCAATTTCATCTTGATATGTCGATTTTTCTTTAATCTCTCGACATATCTTTTCGTCATGTTTAAGGCATAAACATTTAATGTCAAAGTTGGATACTTCACCTTTATCTATAAGTTCTTTGGTGGTGATTACCTTCTTAACAGGACCAAACAATCCTTCTAATACCAATTTGTGTGTTTTAGTTCCATCTAAAGTACCTGTCAAACCAAATCTATACTTGGCATTGACACAAGAGGTAAGAATTGTAGTAAGAGATTGTGCTTTGAATAGGTGAGCTTCGTCACCAATGATATAATCAAACTGTTCA
>Ga0209499_1001413_pt1 | contig 16741 bp, 19 predicted proteins | sample C_130208_EF_Meta_FD_187306 | JGI IMG/M metagenome (GOLD analysis project Ga0209499, IMG submission 187306) | Freshwater microbial communities from Lake Croche, Canada to study carbon cycling - C_130208_EF_MetaG (SPAdes) (version 2) | ecosystem: Environmental > Aquatic > Freshwater > Lake...
AAAGAGATTGGTAAGATCGTGGCAGAACTTGGCTAGAACTGACAAATAAAATCCGAATAAAATCTGAATAAAATCGGGATAAAATCCGAATAAAATTGGAATGAATTTCCTGGGGAGCGGCAATGCCATCGATAGCGGAACGCATCACGCAGCACAGTGCGCTGACTACGGCAGATCGCGCGCGTTTGATGGAGTTGCTCGCTGAGTGGCAGTTGCTTTCAGATCTTTCCTTCGCAGATTTGATCCTCTGGGTCCCAAAGCGCAAAGATTATGTAAGTTGGCCAGATGGACATATCGCCATCGCACACATTAGACCAACAACAGCAGCAACAGTTTTTGCTCATGATGTAATTGGTGATGAACTTACTTGGGGTGAGAATCAACGGATAGATCAGACGCTTTCAACTGGCGAAATTAATCGAGACTCGGAGCCAGAATTAGTTGGGGATATTTGGATAAAGGAAGAGAGCGTTCCAGTCCTCTTCGATAATCGGGTAATAGCGGTTATTTCACGCCACCGAAATTCTGAACTAATGCGTTCACCATCACGTCTTGAACTGAACTACCGTGAGATCGCACATCGAATTTATCGGATGGTTGCGGAAGGTACCTTTCCAATTCAAAACAGCATCTATCGAGCTGAATCGGCACCACGAGTTGGTGATGGCCTGATTAGATTAGATTCTGCGGGACAGATTTTGTATGCAAGTCCTAATGCCCGCTCAGCATTTAACCGTGCTGGTTGGAGTGGGGAGTTAGAGAATTTCAATCTTGGTGAAATTATCGAGAGCGTAAAGCCAAGTACCGCGACACCAACTGATGAATCCTGGCGCAGCATCATGAGTGGCAAACATTTGCGGCGAGAAGAATTTGAAAATGAAGCGGGAATATTTGACCTCCTGACCATTCCCTTGATTGAGAGTGCGGATCAAATTGGAGCAATTGTTCTCATTCACAACGTCACTGAACTAAGACGGCGCGATCGCGCACTTGTTACGAAAGATGTGACAATCCGTGAAATCCACCACCGCGTTAAAAATAATTTACAGACAGTTTCGGCGCTATTACGTCTGCAATCGAGGCGAGTTGATGATCCAATAGCCAAGACCGCATTAGAAGAGGCGGTTCGACGGGTTGCTTCAATTGCCTTGGTTCATGAAACCCTTTCAACGAGCTCCACAGAGACTGTTGCATTTGATGAGATTTTTGACCAGATTGTTCATAACGCCATTGAGTTAAGTAGTGGGAAGATAAAAGTGGAGAAAGTCGGGACATTCGGAATTTTCGACGCTCAAATAGCAACACCACTTGCCTTGGTGATAACCGAGTTGATTCACAACGCGCTAGAGCATGGACTCGCGGAACGTGGTGATCGATTGAGTGTTGAGGTGTCGCGATCTGATGGTTATTGCACCGTTAGGTGATCGATTGAGTGTTGAGGTATCGCGATCTGATGGTTATTGCACCGTTAGAGTTATAGATAATGGTGTTGGACTACCAGCCAACTTTGAATGGAACGCATCTTCTAACCTTGGGCTTCAGATCGTAAAAACCCTTACGGAGAACGAGTTAAAAGGTGAGATCACATTGAACCGAATCGGCGATGAGACACAGGCACTGTTGAAATTTAAGAGCTAGTTTTTAGAAATTTTTTAGAAAGTGTTTTGATTTTCAATCATACGAGCGCGATTACGAGCGGCACGACGTTTAAGTGCCCGACGTTCATCTTCTGAGAGACCACCCCAAACTCCGGCATCTTGACCGCTTTCAAGCGCCCAAGCCAGACACGGCTCTTTAACAATGCATCGATTGCAAACCTTCTTCGCCTCTTCGATTTGGGCCAAGGCAGGACCTGTGTTGCCGACCGGGAAAAATAGTTCCGGGTCTTCATCACGGCAAGCAGATTGATGTCGCCAATCCATAGTCCAGTGGCTCCTCTTTTAAAACTAGGGAAAAGATAGGGAAGTAAAGGGCGCAGAACGCCGCTTACAGGTTCATATTCTCCCGCGTAATGCACAACATAACAAGGACATTATGAGTTTCATTTCCAATTTCAATCCAATAATTGCGTGATTGTCATTACTAAATTGTGAATTGTGTTTCAGTGGATGTACGGACCGAGAGGAAAATCTAAAAAGCCGAAGAAATGAGTGCCCCCGGCAGGAATCGAACCTGCGCCCCCGCCTCCGGAGGGCGGTGCTCTATCCCCTGAGCTACGGGGGCATGATAGAGATCTGCTTAAAACTATTGAACGGGCTAACTCTATCGTGCCAAAGAAGGCAAGACCTGAGAGAATAGCGGCGTGAGAAATGAAACTCGTGAGATCAATGAAGGTATGGCGCGCGCATATTTTGCCACTGGCTGTTTCTGGGGCGCCGAGCGGCGCTTCTGGCAATTGACCGGTGTTCTTGAAACGAGTGTTGGTTATCTGGGTGGAACAACGTCAAATCCTACATATGAGGCAGTTTGCACTGGCAAGACCGGGCATGCCGAAGCAGTGGAAGTTGTTTTTGATCCAGCAGTTATCACCTATCAAAGATTGCTTGAAGAGTTCTGGGTCATGCATGATCCAACTTCACTAAATCAACAAGGCGGGGATATCGGTACTCAGTATCGGAGTGCGATATTTACTACTACCCCGGAACAACAAGCTCTTGCGATGGCAACAAAGGCGGAATATCAAAGTGCGCTCGCAAGTGCCGGAGCTGGGGAATTTGGTGAGATCTGTAGTGAAATCCTGCCAATTGGTGATCAGACTTACTGGCTTGCTGAGGAGTATCACCAAAAATATTTGGCAAAAAATCCAAATGGCTATGACTGTCACTCGAGCACAGGTGTTGCCTATCCAAATTCAGTGACGGCACAATAATTATGAGTTCTGATCAAATTTCTGGGCTCCGTCCCGACGGTACGCCGTATCCAATTCAAGTTGATGAGGCAAAACTTGCCACGCAATTAGATCCACTCTCTTATGAAGTACTTCGTAACGCAGCTACCGAGCGACCTTTTACGGGTGAATATACCGATGCCGAAACTATCGGCGTATATAAGTGCAAAGCTTGTGGGACTAAATTATTTAAGAGTGAAACAAAATTCCATTCTGGATGTGGTTGGCCATCTTTTTACGCACCAACAAAAGATGACGCGGTCGTATTGATTCAAGATTTCTCACTCGCCCCAAGAGTTCGGACTGAGGTTCGTTGTGCTGGTTGTGGCTCCCACCTAGGCCACGTATTTGAAGGGGAAGGCTATGACGTTCCTACCGATCAGCGCTGGTGCATTAATTCTGTTTCACTAATCCTGGAGCCCAAGCCTTAATTCAGTAATTATTTCTAGCTGATTAATAATTACCAGTTCGAGCTATCGCCATCAGTGGCCCGCCAGCAATACCAAGCTACAACACTTTGATATCCGGAAAAATTAGCACCAAGTAGGTCTAACTCTTTTTGGGATATTTGTTCTGGAAGATTATGCAATTTCTCCCAACCGCGACGTACTGCCAAGTCGCCCACGGGCCAAATATCGAGCCGACCCAAGTGGAATATTAGAAACATTTCCACAGTCCAGCGCCCAATTCCCCAAATTGAAGTTAGAAGTTCGGAGATCTCTTCATTCTTCATCTTTGGAAACTTTTTAAAATCTAGCCTGCCAGACATAGTCGCATCGGTAAGTTCGGCAATCGCTCGAGCTTTAGCGCCAGAGACACCCGCACTTCGTAGTTCGGTAGCGGTTAAATTCACAATGTTCTCGGGCGTAATTGCACCACCTGCCAACACCTGAACACGTTTAATAATGGTATCTGCCGCCTTGATAGCAAGTTGTTGTGAAATTATTGAATTAATTAACGTTTCATAGTGGCCCCGGCTATATTTTTTAGATGCGATTGTGCAAAGTGGCGAATTCTTTATCACAGGGATAAATGCTGGATCAGCCCGTCGCAACTTTCGAACAATCTTGGCCATCTCATCGGGGGTCGTTAACGCCACAAGAGCAAACTACTGTATTTTAGCGACCATGAGCGCAATGGCCTGGACAGTCACCTTAGTTGGACTAACTCTGGTCTTAGGCTTTGATTTTATATTTGCTTTTCGCAACCGAAACAAAGTAACCACTATGAAAGCCGCTGCCGCTTGGACATTTTTCTATTTGTCACTTGCGATTGCCTTTGGCATCTCACTTGGGGGATGGGCAACCGAGCAGGCGCGTCGTGAGTTTTTTGCCGGCTGGTTAACCGAGTATTCGCTCTCATTTGATAATTTATTTGTTTTCATATTAATCATCGCTCGCCTTAAAGTGGCAAAAGAGCGTGAGGAGATTGTGCTATTTATTGGAATAGTTTCATCACTATTCTTGCGCGGTATTTTCATCGCGGCGGGCTCTGCAGTAGTTAATCGTTGGTCCTGGATTTTCTTCTTCTTTGGTGGCTTTCTTATCTACACCGCAATCACTTTGATCCGAGAGAGTGAAGAGGAAGAGTGGCACGAGGGTCGATTGATTAGTTATATCAGGAAGCGCGGAGCTTCTACCTTCGTCGTAGCTCTCGTGGCGATCGCAACCACAAATGTGCTCTTTGCCTTTGATTCGATCCCAGCGATTTTTGGACTGACGAAAAATGCTTACATAATTGTTACCGCAAATATCTTTGCTTTAATGGGATTGCGCCAACTTTATTTCTTAATTGGTGGACTAATGAAGAAGCTGGTTTATTTAACCGAAGGCTTAGCGTTGATCCTGGCCTTTATAGGGTTGAAATTAATCATTGAAGCTGGCGCATCTCAAGGTTGGCACAAAATTGCGGGCGTTCACATCCCCGAAATATCACTTGAAGTAAGTTTGGGATTCATTGTAGGAGTGTTAGCTCTGACGGCTATTTTGAGTCTTTTCAAGTCAAATAGGGATGAAGCCAAGACAGAGTCCTAGAATTTCATCGGACTAAGTGGAATACTCCACACATGTTTAAATCAAATTCTGGCCATCCCACTGTCGATGGCTTGCCGTTAGCGCAGCTTCGAACTCGCAAAAGTTTTAAGTGGCGGGGTTTCCCACAAGATGTGTTGCCGCTACCAGTTGCCGAAATGGATTTTGAGATTGCTAAACCAATTCGCGATGAACTAATTAGCATGTTAGAAGTTTCGGACACTGGTTATCTTGGCCCGATTCCTGAGTTAGGCCTTAACTTCGCCTCATTTGCTGCGGCACGCTGGGATTGGAAAGTTGATCCAGAACAACTTTTCACCTGTACTGATGTTGGTGTTGGTATGGTTGAAATGGGTCGGATGGTCGTTAAACCTGGTGATTTAATTATGTATAACACCCCGGTTTATCACAATATCTTGAATTGGATTAACGAACTTAAATGTGAAGCGGTTGATGCGCCACTAGCAAAAAATGGTTTGCACTACACCCTAGATTTGTCGATCGTTGAGGCTGGTTACAAGAAGGGGGTTAAGGCGCACTTTCTATGTAATCCACACAATCCAGTAGGAACGGTATTTACAAAGTCGGAATTAGCAGCCCTTGCCGAACTTGCTAAGAAATATGGCGTAACCATATTTAGTGACGAGATTCATGCACCGCTAGTCTATGAAAGTGGTGCATTTGTTCCATTTTTATCGGTCAGCGAAACTGCGCGAGAAGTAGGAATTTGTGTCACGGCTGCTAGTAAGAGCTGGAATTTAGCTGGGCTAAAATGCGCAACGATCATTACGGCCCACCCAGACCAAAAGGCTCGCGCCGATGCAATGCCGCTTGCTGTTCATTACCGAGCCTCATTATTTGGTGCGGTTGCAGCTGCAAAAGCCTATGAGTGCACGGATTGGTTGGATGCTGCACTTGTTACTCTGGATCGGAATCGCAAATTTGTTGCAGCGCAACTTGCTGAAAAACTTCCGACAGTTGGTTATCGAATTCCAGATTGTTCATATCTGGCTTGGCTAGATCTATCCTCCTTAAATCTTGGTGAGAAGCCAGCCGACCTGCTTTTGGAGAAGGGCAAAGTTGCCTTCAATCCTGGAATTGATTTTGGCCCTAATTCGGCGCAATTTGTCCGTCTAAATTTTGGAACCAGCGAGGAGATCATTGCGCAAGGGATTGATCGAATTCGCACCGCTTCTGAAGCAATGAATTGAAATTAGCCGATTACTAAATGTCTGAGATTGAGTTTGATGTTGTAATTGTCGGCGCGGGCCACAATGCGCTAGTTGCCGCTTGCTATCTGGGTAAAGCCGGACTCAAGGTCGCGATTCTTGAGGCAACCGGTGATATCGGTGGGGCCAGTGTCAGCCAGAAAGTATTTCCTGATTTCCAGGCTCGCCTCTCTAGATATTCCTACCTGGTTTCACTTTTACCGGATCAAATTGTTAGTGATCTTGGCTTAAAGTTCCAAACAATATCTAGATCCGTTGCCTCTTTTACACCTGAGAATAAGGCTGGAAAAGATATCGGTCTGCTTGTTTCAACCGGCCTAGTTGGCGCGAGTAAGAGTGATTTTGCGAAACTAACTGGATCTGATTCTGAGTTTGAGGCTTGGCAGAAGTTCTATGCCGATGTTGAGCGAATCGCCAAAGTTATTGCCCCAACCATGCTTTCGAAACTTCCAACTAGATCAGAACTGAAAGCGCAGGTTAACCACCCAATTTGGGAGGCGATAATCGAGCGCCCACTCGGGGAGGTAATTGAAGCAATATTTAGCGATGATTTAATTCGCGGCGTTGTCTTGACCGATGGCTTAATTGGAACTTTTGCTGACGCTCACTCGATGCAATCAAATATATGTTTTCTCTATCACTTGATTGGAAATGGCACCGGCGAATGGAAAGTACCAAAGGGTGGAATGGGTGCGTTAGTTTCGGAGTTACACGAAGTTGCAAGTTCAGTAGGAGTTGAAATATTCACAGATTCTCGAGTGACAAAAATTGAACGAATTGATGGAAGTTATGTCGCGAGCACAGCAAACGGGCAAGCGTTTAGTAGCACCTTCTTATTAGCAAATTTTGCGCCGCAAGCACTTGCCAAAATATTCACAGATTCTCGAGTGACAAAAATTGAACGAATTGATGGAAGTTATGTCGCGAGCACAGCAAACGGGCAAGAGTTTAGTAGCACCTTCTTATTAGCAAATTTTGCGCCGCAAGCACTTGCCAACATCATGCGAACCAGGCCGCCTGCGAGCCTAGATGGCAGCCAAGTAAAAATAAATATGTTGCTAACAAAACTGCCCCGATTGAAATCTGGCGTAGATCCAGCGCAGGCTTTTGCTGGGACCTTTCATTTTGATGAACGCTACTCCGATTTACAAAAAGCCTTTGCCCAGGCAATGGTAGGACAGATTCCCGATCGCATCCCTGCCGAAATGTATTGCCACACTCTGAGTGATCCAAGCATCCTCGCACCTGAATTAAGCGCCCTTGGTTATCAAACCTTGACGTTATTTGGCATACATACTCCAGCCGCACTCTTTGATAAGGATCATGACGGCGTTAAAAAGATTATTTTAGAACGCCTGCTATCCCAACTAAATGAATATCTAGTAGATCCAATCGAAGAGTGCCTAGCAGTGGCAAAGGATGGATCGCTTTGCATAGAAATCAAGAGCCCATTGGAGTTAGAGAAAGATATCGGCCTACCTCGAGGAAATATTTTCCATAAAGATCTTTCAATGCCATTTCGAGAGGATGGTACTGAGCCAAGTTGGGGTGTGGAAACACAATTCCCAAATCTATTTCTGTGCGGCGCAGGAGCTATTCGAGGTGGTGGCGTAAGTGGAATACCAGGCCATAATGCTGCAGCGGCGGTTCTTGAGCAATTAAAAAATCAAAAAAGCATTCCACTTAGTAATAAGGTTGTGCCATGAATAACGAACATTCGCAAGAACTCGCAAAATTGCATCCAGATACCCAAATTGTTGCTGCGGGCCGACCAGCGCGCACACCCGATGCACCGCTAAACCCGCCAATTGAATTAAGTTCAACTTTTCATGCCGGTGGCGAGGTTGGTTATGGCCGCTTTGGAAATGAATCTTGGTTTGCCCTGGAAGAAGCGATTGCACTTTTAGAGGGAGCGCCAACGTTAACTTTCGCATCTGGTATGGCTGCAATAAACGCAGCGCTTTCCATACTTGCGCGTGGAGCAGTGGTGATTGCCTCTAAAAATGGCTATACCGGCGCAATGAAAGTTCTTCGAACCCTCGAGGAGAGCGGTGCGATCTCGGTTAGGTATGTTGATGTTTCAGATACCGAAGAAGTTCTCGCTGCGATTCCTGGAAGCGCCATGTTATGGGTTGAATCCCCAACAAATCCAGCAATTGAAGTTGCCGATCTGCCCCTATTAATCGCCGCAGCAAAGCAAGCGAAGGTCATAGCCGCTGTTGATAATACTTTCTCTACTGGATTGATTCAGAAACCGATCGAGTTGGGCGCAGATATTTCAATGAACTCAGTGACTAAATTTATAGCTGGACATAGTGATGTACTGATTGGATCACTTTCGATCTCAAACGCCGAAATATTTAATAAGGTAGTTGATGCACGTAAGTTCGGTGGTGCGATCCCCGGACCATTCGAGGCTTGGTTAGCGCTTCGGGGAATTCGCACGCTAGCGGTCCGGCTAGAGCGGGCCCAAGCTAATGCGATGGAACTAGCAACTCGGCTGGCATCCCACCCTGCTGTAGAAAGAGTTAGATATCCAGGGCTTGCCTCGGATCCGCATCATGAGCGGGCAGCCCGGTTTATGAAGGGGTTTGGCGCAGTTTTATCAATCGAAGTAAGAGGCGGCCCGGCGGCAGCAGATAAAGCTTGCGAATCTTCCAAGTTAATAACTTTTGCAACTTCACTTGGTGGGGTTGAATCGCTCTGGGAACGTCGCCACAGGTGGGGCAGTGAGAGTCCAACCATTCCGGTAAATCTAGTTCGAATCTCAGTTGGCATTGAGAATATCGAGGATTTATGGGCAGATATTGATCAAGCTTTAAGCGTTTCCCAGCGCTAGCCGCGAAAATAATCAGACGAAAGGGTAGATTTATCCCATTATGAAAGCCCTTCGTAGATTAATTGCCTTCTTCGCTTTTGTAGCGATTTTCTTTGGTGTGGTTAAATCAATGTTCAAGTGGCTAGCTCAAAGCGGTGATGACGACCATGAAATTTTTAGCGACGAAGAACACGAGCAGGTCTAAATAAATTGACCTCTGAAAGTGCAAATTTAAATTCCTATCAAGCCGGTAGTTGTAATATCGGTACCGGTGAAATTAGACGCCGGCAATTTGTTGCGCTAATCGGTTTAATTCTCACCGTCTCGTCAACTGCTGGTTTGATCAGTAACCACACAAGTCGAGGTGCCCGTCTCTCAGTTTTTGTGCCAGCTTTGGTCTTTTCAATTGGTTGGATTCAGTCACGTCGCAAATTCTGTTTAGCATTTGGATTGATGGGCACATTTAACTTTGGAAAACTAGGTCAACTATCAAAAGTTGCAAGTAAAGAGGATAGAGCTGCCGATCGTGCTACGGCAATTTCAATTTTGACGCAGGCAGTTATTTTGGCTGGCGCTATTACCGGCCTTATTTACTTCCTGCCGCTCTAGAAATTTTTAGTCTCACCAGCCACTTGTAGGTGAAATAAAGAATCGTTCCAATTGCGATTCCCCAGATTAGATCTACCAAGAGGACAACTGCGGCAGTTATAAGCAAAATTGTGGAATCTAGCCGAGTTGTCCGTAGCGCTTCTCGAAGATTGCCTGGACTCGCAATTCGATATGAGGTGCCAAGTAGCACTCCCGCAAGAGCCGCAGTGGGTATTTTGGAAATAAGTGGTGCAAGTAGTAACACGACCATAATCAAAAATAGCGAATGCACGATGGCAGCAAATCTTGATTTGGCACCTGATCTGATGTTGACACCGGTTCGAGCTATCGCACCGGTTGCTGGCATCCCACCCACCATCGATGCGACGAGTGAAGCTAAACCTTGTCCTACTAATTCGCGATTAGGTTTATACCGGAAGTTCTCTTCATGAATTTTCCCCATCTGATCTGCAACCCGCGCCGAGAGAAGTGATTCGATCGCCGCGAGTGCAGCAATTTCCAGCGCTCCGATAATTAATGGTGAAATTCCGAGTCCCGGTATCATAAAACTTGGCCGAGTAAAATGTGTAAAAATTGATTTTGGCAGTGCGCCAACTTTAGGAATCTCCACTTTGAAAATCAGAACAACAATTGTTGAAATTACAATTGCCAAAAAGCTTGCTGGGATATGAGCCTTAATTCGTAATTTAGGGGCGATTTTTGGATAGCTAAATTTAATTACTAAGGTCAGAGCCACGATGCTTAATGCGCGGGCGTTAAGACCATTATCTATTGCAAATTTCAAAGTCCGCCAAGCAGTTTTAACGGTAGATCCACCACTTACGGAAGAGACTGCTAACGCTGTTGGAAGTTGCTGTAGTCCAATCACCAGGGCGATTCCGAGAGTGAAACCTTCCATCACCGGCCACGGGACTCGATTTATTACAGTTCCCATCTTTATTACTCCAAGCAGCGCAACAATTAGCCCCGCGATAAAACCAAGTGGGACCAGCGCCGCAACGCCATACTTTGCAACTATTGGAACTAGGACAACTGTCATTGCGCCAGTTGGCCCACTAACTTGATAATTTGAACCACCAAAAATTGCTGCTATCAGGCCAGCGAATATCGCTGTCACCAAACCAGCGCCAGCGCCAGCGCCTGTGGTGATTCCAAAAGCCAGTGCGAGCGGCAGGGCAACTATTCCAACGGTTATCCCAGCAATTAAATCCGAACTCCAATTTTTACGGAAATTTCGGTAGTCATTTTTGCTAGGAAGCAATTGAGTTAAGTTACTCATACCTAAGCACCATACCCGACTTTGCTGAGATTCTTTAGTAGATTGACGCTATGGCAAACCCAAGAGCACTCCATATAGTTTTGAATGGAGTTACCGAAGATTCTCGAGTCTTAAAGTGTGCTTGGTCTCTTGGAAATGCAGGATGGGATGTAATCGTTTGTGGCGCAGCGCCAAAGCTAGCCAGTGATACCTTTGAGATTGGCTATGCCAAAGTAATTCGAGTTCCGCTCAAGCCAGTATTTTCTTATACCGTTCTCGCAAAGTTGCTTCGCTTAGCTCGCCGAGTTCAGCGTCGGATTGTAGAAAAATTTTTTGGAAAGGCTAAGCCGGCGGTACCAAACTTGAAGCGTGCCGTTGAATTAATAACACCGATTGCCCTTGAATTTAAACCAGATGTTATTCATGCGCACGATTACACGGCCTTGCCAATAGCCGGTTTGATCTTAGAGACCCTAATTAACAATGGCCATCACGCAAAGCTGGTCTATGACGCCCACGAATATGTTCCTGGAGTTTCCCACCTGACAAAACCACTTGCAAATATTTATACTGAGCAGGAAATCACCTACGTCGCGAAATCAGCAGCAGTTCTCTCAGTGAGTGAGGGAATGTCAGACTTGCTTATTCCACATTTAAAGATTTCCAAGCGCCCAGAACTAGTAGCAAATGACCCATTAGTTATTGGACAACAACCTGCTAAGCGCAACTTGCGTCATGATTGCGGTTTAGATGCCAGCGTTCCAATATTAATTTATTCAGGTGCGGTAGCGCCGCAACGTGGTATTCAAACCGCCCTTGAAGCCCTAAAAGATTTGCCTGGCGTGCACCTTGTAGTGGTAGCCAACCCAGCAAATCAAACGGTTAAAGATTTGCAGGCAAAGTATGCAAACCTATCCGAGCGTTTCCACGTTCAATCCTATGTTCCAAATTCTGAGCTGGTTTCTTATTTATCTGGTGCAACGGTCGGGCTAATTCCGATACTTCACAAACAGAATCATGAAATCTCGCTCATAACTAAATTTGGTGAATATATGCAGGCTAGGTTGCCCATCTTGGTTAGTGATGTGCGCACTATGGCCGCCGAAGTTAGAAGACTTGGTAATGGTGAGGTATTTATTGCCGAAGATGTGGCCGACTTCATTCGCGCAGTAAATCTAATTTTGATGAATCCAGCGAGATATTCTGCTGTTTATACTGATGCAATTTTGCGCGAACGCAGCTGGGAGTTACAGGCCGAGAATTTGCTACGTATTTATAATGAGATTGCTAATGTGAAGCCAGTAGCGCGGGCACTAAAGCCTTTTACAATCAGCGACCCGCAGGCGCACCAATAACTCGAAATGCAACCCCGCTAAAGTTTGATTTATCTAGGGTACGGCGACCGTCCACTAGAGCCTTCACTCCCGGAAAATCTTGCGCAGTTAGCTTCTTATATTCAGCATGATCAGCCTGCAAAATAACGCCATCTACTTGGCCGCCAATTTTGTACGGTGTAAATCCTAATTTGCTGATCTCTTCATCGGTATACATTGGATCATGCACTAATACTTGCGCACCTAGCGCCTGCGCCGCAGCGACAGTTGGGAATATCCCCGAGAATGCTGATTCTTTAACGCCACCGCGGTAAGAGATTCCAAGAACTGCAATTGTTGAGCCCTTGAGTGAGCCAAGTTCGCCTTCTAACATCGCAACCGCGTGCTCTGGCATTGCCGCGTTTGCGGCTCTAGCAGCGCGAACGACAGTTGCCGCCGGATCATTCCAAAGATAAAAGCGTGGATAAATTGGAATGCAATGGCCACCAACCGCGATACCTGGTTGATGAATATGGCTAAATGGTTGTGAGTTTGATGCCGCGATAACTTTAGCAATATCAATGTTGGCATCCTGTGCAAAGAGCGCAAATTGATTTGCGAGGGCAATATTTACATCGCGGTAGGTAGTTTCGGCGAGTTTTGCCATCTCACTGGCCTCACACGTCAATAGATCCCAGACGCCATTGGGTTGGGTCAAATCTGGTCGATCATCAAAATCAAGTACTGCTTCATAGAAATCGATCCCAGCCTTTGTTGATTTCTCATTAATGCCACCAACTAATTTTGGATACTTGCGAAGGTCGGCAAAGACGCGACCAGTTAATACGCGTTCTGGCGAGAAAACCAAATCAAAATCTACGCCAGCTTTTAAGCCGGAAATTTTTTCAATCGCGGGGGCAAATCTATTCCTAGTTGTTCCAACTGGGAGCGTAGTTTCATAAGAGACCAGAGTTCCTGGTTTTAAGCCAGCAGCAATTTTCAGGGTGGCGTCATCCATCCAACCAAAATCTGGAACGCCATCGTTATCAACAAATAGAGGTACTACAACGACAACGGCATCAGCATCGGCAACAGCACTTGTCGTATCGGTGGTTGCGCGCAGGTGGCCGGATCCAACAACCTCTTTCAGATATTCGGCAAGATGTGCCTCACCCGGAAATGGCTCGGTAGCGGAATTTACTAAATCAACCGTGTTCTGGTTTACATCGCAACCAATAACGTAGTGACCCTTCTTTGCGAATTGAACCGCTAGCGGTAGACCAATTTTTCCGAGGGCAACTAGGGCAATCTTCATAACGTCACACTCTGATTTGTTTTAGCGCTCTCAAGCATCGCACTTGCAACGGCAACTGTGGCTAAACCTTGCTCCATGGTCACGATTCGCTCAAGTGCGCCCGGAACTCCTAGTACGGCATCACGGAATGCTTCATGTTCAACGCGAAGTGGTTCTGGTTTGGCAAAGGCATAACGTATGACGTCACCTTCGCTGACACCACGAAATGCCGCAACAGAATCCCATTGGGTGGCTACGGAAGCGTTGGCATAGAAAGTTAAATCAGCGGTCAAAGTGTCAGCAACAAGTGTTCCACGTTCACCGGTAACAATTGTTAGCCGCTCTTTAAATGGAGTTAGCCAATTAACCAAATGACTTGTAATAATTCCATTTTCTAATTCACAAACCGCAGCAACCATATCTTCATGTGGGCGACCAGACTTGTGAGTAGTTTGGGCGCTGACTAATTTGTAGTTAGAACGAGATACCCAGGCGGTTGAATCAATATCGTGTGTTGCAAGGTCTTTAATTACTCCAACATCGGCTATTCGAGCCGGGAACGGTCCTTGCCGCCTTGTAGTAATTTGATAAACCGCACCAAGTTCACCGGCATCTAACCGGGCGCGCAATTGTTGAAGTGCTGGGTTATAACGTTCGATGTGTCCGACTGCGCCAACTAAACCGTTGGCCTTGAATGCTGAAGTAATTGCCTTTGCTGCGGGAGTATCCACGGCAAGTGGCTTTTCAATTAGTGCATGCACGCCGGCATCGGCCAATTTAAGTGCCAGCTCTTCGTGGAATGCGGTTGGAGCCGCAACCATCGCATAATCAATTCCAACTTTAATTAATTCCTCTACCGAAGTTAATACTTCGCGACCACCAGCAACACCGTGCGGATCACCACCGGGATCAGAGACCGCAACAAGTTCTACGCCATCTAGCGAACCAAGTACTCGGGCATGGTGACGACCCATCATTCCTAGGCCAACTAGGCCAGCGCGTAAGTTAGATTTTGCCATTTTTTATAGTGCCGCCGCGACTTCGTTCACGACTGAAACAATTGTTTCGAGCTCGGACTGGGAGAGTGCGGGATGAACAGGAAGTGAGACACACTCTTTAATTACTAGTTCAGTCTCTGGTAAATCCAACTTCAAATTAAAAGAGGGCAGGCGATGTATTGGAGTTGGATAATAAACGCCAGAGCCAACACCCTTCTCACCAATTCGCTTCATAAACTCATCGCGGACTTTGGCATCGCCACCAGCAATTCGAATTGTGTATTGGTGGTAGGAGTGCGTTGAATTCGGCGCAACAAATGGCGTCACAACCCCCTTGAGATTTGCTGTTGCGTCCAACCAGTCAATTTTGCGAGCTGAACTCGTCCGATGGCGGCATGAATATCAGTCATTCGGGTATTAAAACCAACTACTTCATTCTGGTAACGAATCTCTTGGCCTTGGTTTCTAAGCAGCTTGAGCATGCGAGCGATTTCGGCTGATTCAGTTACAACCATTCCACCTTCGCCAGCGGTCATATTTTTGGTTGGATAGAAAGAGAAGGAAGCAACAACGCCAAATTCACCGGAGTTCTTTCCATTAAGTGAAGCGAGGTGGCCTTGCGCCGCATCTTCAATTATTTGCACACCATGTTTCTTTGAAATCTCTGCGAAGCGATCCATTGCAGCGATATGTCCATAAAGGTGCACTGGCATGATCGCCTTGGTCTTCTTTGTTATTAAAGATTCGGCGTGATCGGGATCTAAATTAAAAGTCCTTGGGTCAATATCTGCAAAAACTGGAACACCACCCGCAAGTACAACTGAGTTTGCGGTTGCCGCGAAGGAGAAAGAAGGAACGATGACTTCATCGCCAGCTTTTATTCCGGCTGCGATAAAACCGAGGTGAAGTGCTGAGGTTCCAGAGTTCATGGCTACACAATGGCGACCACCGACAAACTTGGAGAACTCTTCTTCGAAGGCCGCTACTTCAGGACCTTGCGCCAACATTCCAGAGCGAAGTACTCGATCAACTGCGGCGCGTTCATCATCACCGATTATTGGTTTAGCGGCTGGGATCATTTAAGCGCTCGTCTCCGTCTTGTAAGTAAGTTGATCTAGTTTCGGTAGATCTATTTGGGTTAGATCTAGTTTCGGTAGATCTAGTTGGGCAGTTCTTCTAAAACGTTTGGTGAAACCTCTTGGTAAAGCGAATCGGTTACTGGACAACGGAACTTATTATCTCCAATTGACTCTAACGGATGGCCGGCACGACCCACCCAGCCGACTCTTTTTGCTGGAACTCCGACTACAAGAGCAAAATTTGGCACATCTTTAGCCACAACTGCGCCAGCCGCGATGAGTGCCCAGGCCCCAATTGATACCGGTGCAACGCAAACTGCCCGGGCGCCAATACTCGCACCATCACCAATCTTCACGCCGACGGCTTTCCAGTCAGCGCCGCTCTTTATTGAGCCATCAATATTTACGGCTCGAGGAAATTGATCATTAGTTAGAACTGCTGCGGGTCCGATAAAAACGCCATGACCTAATTCTGCTGGCTCGTACACGAGTGCGTAATTTTGAATTTTACAGTTATCACCGGCACGTACCCCAGAACCGATGTATGCCCCGCGTCCAACAATGCAATTTTTTCCGAGAGTTACGCCATCTCTAATTTGTGCAAGGTGCCAAACACTAGAACCATCACCGATGATTGCAGTGGAATCTACATCTGCACTTTCAACAATTTTTGTCGCCACGAATAGAGTCTACCTTGAGGAGGTTACTGGAAAAGTCAGCTTGCCGACTTCGCGCGCGAAGGCCGCGTATTGCTCATCACTATTTAGCGCAGATTTTGCCCAAGTGAGCGCTCGCTCCCGGATTTTTAATAATTGCGCATTATTTTCGGCATCTTCGGCCCAACCGTTGAGAATATTTGCGACGTCAATTGCGCTATCTGCCGTAACACCACCACCACTTTGCTTTAGCAGTTCTACACACCTTGGTAATGAGGTCGAGATTGTTGCAAGCCCGGTTGCTGCGTATTCGTAAAGTTTGCTTGGCACGGCTTCAACAAATGCCGGTGTTGACTCCAACAAAGTTAGACCAACCCAAGCGCCTTGCGCAAATTTCCAAGATTCTTGTGGAGATAGTCGGCCGTGAAAAACTACTCGATCTTTCGCCGGACTTGTTGCTAGCCACCCCTTAACAAATTCACTATCGGAATCTGAAATATTTCCGATGATGTCAAAGTTCCAAAGCGGAGCTAGTTCGGCACTTTCTAACATCATGTGCAGCCCACGACT
>Ga0209499_1001414_pt1 | contig 16737 bp, 19 predicted proteins | sample C_130208_EF_Meta_FD_187306 | JGI IMG/M metagenome (GOLD analysis project Ga0209499, IMG submission 187306) | Freshwater microbial communities from Lake Croche, Canada to study carbon cycling - C_130208_EF_MetaG (SPAdes) (version 2) | ecosystem: Environmental > Aquatic > Freshwater > Lake...
CAATTTAGTTTCCTTTGATTGACATTTTTGTCGAGCATCAAATATATCCCTATCAAGTTGCTCTCCAGCAGAGCTTGGTTCCGTTTTTATTTGACAAAACAAATATCTTAAATATGTTAATCAATCATAAAAACAAATTAAAAATAGAGCCTAAAAAATGTCCACTCGAATGAAAGAACAAAAAAATAGCCTAATTTTTGTCCATTACACCAAAAAATTAATAGTTCCTATATCTACAATTTAGAGTCGTATCTGAAATTTGAAAGTGAATACAAAGGAAAATTAGGGATAAAAAACAATTCACTTGTGAAGTATTTTAAAAACCTAAAAACTATCTGCAACCATGCTATTAAGATGGAATTAATAGAAAAGAATCCCTTCAATATATATTCCGGAAAAATAAAAGTAATTGACGCTACCTATTTAACTGCGGATGAACTCGTGAGGATTGAGGATAAAACTTTTTCAATTGAACGATTAGAGCGAGTAAAAGACATTTTCCTATTTAGTTGTTATACAGGTTACGCTCCCGTTGATGCACTTAAACTGACACGGAAAAATATCGTTCAGGATGCAGATAAAAATTTATGGATAAAAACCAATCGCCAAAAAACAGGAACTAAAGCGAATGTTCCAATCCTTCCTCCTGTTTTAAAAATAATTAATAAATACCAATTTGAAGGAGAAGAACTCTTGCCTAAGATATCCAATCAAAAAATGAACGCCTACTTAAAGGAAATTGCTGACCTTATTGGTTTAGATAAAAACTTAACCTGGTATGTAGCAAGACATACTTTTGCAACTACTGTAACCTTAGGCAATGGCATAAAAATGGAAAATGTGTCATCGATGCTGGGTCACACCACAATAAAACAGACGCAACATTACGCAAAAGTATTAGACCAAAACGTCGGTAGGGATATGCAAAATCTTAAACTGAAATTTCTTTAACAAGACTAAATTATTGCTACATTAGCAATTATAACCAACTAATATTTAGCATTATGATTAAATTTAAAGAGTACATCGAAAAAATAAAAGTCACTAGCGATTTTAATATTGAGTATGATATATCAAATAAAAGTTATCTGTTTAATAGCATTTACATTGATGAAATAAATTGCGATATATTCGAAACCTCTACTGTAGAATTAAAAAACTCACTAATTGATGTTTTGATTGACATTAAAGAGCCGAGAAAATATATTAAAGAAGTACTTCACGAAATAAATAAAATTGCAGTTTGGTATGAATCTGAAAAAATATTCGAATTTGAAAATTTCTATAAATTATCTAGTATTATAACTTGTACTAAAGACAATCCAATTAGCCAATCAAAATCAAAATACAGTTTAGAATTAATAAAAGATAGTTCCGAAGAATTAGATGATTCTTTTGATGATATATTTTTTTATCTGATTACACACAAATCGAAAACTAAAAATTACAGTATCAAAGATGATTTTGAAAAAGTAAAACTTCATTATGTAATAACTAAATATTTTGAATCAATTTATTCACTAATAGAATACTTATTAATGCTTGATGAGATTGTTTTTAAGTACGGTATTGAGGATTATAATCAATTTAGACCTATTCCAAAACCAAACTTAAGATGTACTGTTAAATTATCCAAAATTGAAACAGCAAATTTATTTAATATTTTTTATGAAAGTGGGTATTTCTTTTTTGATTTGAAAAGCGATAAGAAAAGAGAATCGGCACAAATGGAATTTATTAATAATAATTTTAACTACATAAACCAGCATGGTAAGATAGCTAATGTAAATAAAATCAATAAAGAATTTATAGAAATAAACACTTATGCCCATATAGAACATCAAAAGAAAGTAATTGACTCTCTTATTGATAAGCTGAAAGAGATAAGAGGAACTATAAAAATTCGCTGAGAATTCGCTGGAAAATCTCACTAAAAACTACATATTATATTCCTTTGCTTTTTAAACATAAAAAAAAAATTATGACAAAAGAAACAGAGGAATTTAGAATTCCAACGGTTCGCAGCATACAAATGCTGCTTGAGCCAATTTATGAAAGACTTAGCAACATCGAGGCAAGTCTAAAGAGTAAAATTGAGAAAAGTAAAACTAACCGGTTTTACCGCAATGCAGACCTAAAAGCACTCTTTGGGTTGTCGCCGAACACAATTATTAAATATAGAGAAACTGGAGTAATTCCATTCACCCGCTTGGGTGATGTTTATCTGTATGAAGCCACTCTGATTGAGCGCATTTTAGATAACAATAAAATAAGCGCATAAGATATGGAAGATATTTATAAAATAGACCCACTCACTGGTGAGCAGTTTATACCCATAAAATCGACACAGCGTTTTGCTTGTCCTGAAAATAGAATAAAGTACGGCAACAAGAAAGCATCTGTTTTAAGACAAGAAAGAGCCTTTTTAGATAAACATATCCACAAAAACCATATAATACTAAGGAAAATATATGAAGATGGAAAGGATAATATTTTTAATTGCTTTTGGTTAGAAGGATATGGATTTCGTTTTGAAGCGATAAACCGGACAATAATATATAAAGGATTATTACGAAATTGCGTTTACGAATTCATTCTATTGGAAATTCCAGAAACAGATAAAATTAAAATATTAAAAAATGATAGATTTTAGAAAAATTACCATGATACCTAGAGATTTGAACATCGAAAAAATGGTTTCGGATAACCATTCGCTTCGAAAAAATAATGAGGTCCTTGTAATAATAGCAATTTCTTCAGTTGTGCTTTTTACAAGTTTATACATTTATTTAATCAACGAACAAGATAAAGATCAAAACAAGTACAAGGTAATCTTGAATTAAATTAAATTAAATTATTCGATTACTTATCTTAAAAAGAGCATGAACATGGTTTGAAACTAAAACCAAGTTCGTGCTCTTCTATTTAAAAATATGAGCCTTATAAAGTATTTCCGTTTGGAAAACCGAAAGAAAACGAGAAATAAAAATATCTTAAACAATATTTTTTATTAATTCCAAAAACAGAATTAACAAAATAAAATTATTATAAATAATATTTTTTTATTTTTCAATATTGTCGAAACAGATATAACTCAGCAACAAAAAAATGAAATTTTTCAATAAAAACGAACCAAATTAATACGCATGAAATTTGGATTAATGCGCTTGCCATTTACTTAGAATTTAGTTCAAATTTAAATTTAATTTTTAGTGTTTTGTAGATGAATGATGAAAAAGGTATTACGAATGTAATCGTTTTTATTTTTATTAGTGTTTCACTTTGTATTAAAATGAATCAAAGTACATTTCTTGTATGATTAAGTTAACTATTCAATACTTCTACTCCATTTTCCATATTGATTTCTATTCCATAATAGTTAAAATCATTAGAAATTCCGTTTTTTATTTCTAGAATATTTATAGTGCTGTCTATTAAGAACTCCTTTTTATTCAATAAAATAATAAAACCCATTTAATTTATTATTTAATAAATTAAATAGGTTTACGGAAACCCGTAAAGCAAAGCGTTCTTAATGGACTACATTTATGCATTATTAATTTAAATCTTATTTTAAATAAAAAATAACTACAGCCTTAATTATTAAAGCTCAAGATTAATTATTAAACTAAGTAAAAAAAATCAAGGGTTGCTACGTAGAAAATTCCTATTTTTAACTTTTTTTAGATGTTTAGATAATCTTAATTGTCTTTTATTAATAACCACGGTTTTTATCCATACCAAATAGTAGCGGAAGACTAAAAAATATATGAAACACAACGAAGATACTAGAGTAAAAATACCCGCCTTAATTCATTTAACTCGTTTAGGGTATAATTACTTGTCCTTGAAAAACGCTATTTGGGATGAAAACACAAATATTTTCACTGATGTTTTTATATCCAGTATTTCTAAAATTAATCCAAATATTGACAAATCTGATTGCATCCGTTTATTGGATGAAGTTTCTTTATTGCTCGATAACGAAGATTTAGGAAAAGCCTTTTACGAAAGAATTACCGAAAAGTCTGGTATTCGATTAATTGATTTTGAAAACTTCGACAACAACACTTTCAATGTAGTAACAGAACTTACTTGCAAAAAAGATGACGAAGAGTTTCGTCCTGATATTACACTTCTTATAAATGGGATGCCTTTGGTTTTTATTGAGGTTAAAAAGCCAAATAATCAAGATGGGATTTTGGCTGAACACAAACGAATTGAAACTCGTTTTCAGAATAAGAAATTCAGAAAGTTCGTCAATATCACACAATTAATGGTTTTCTCTAACAATATGAAGTATGACGATAGCTCGCCAATGACAATTGAAGGAGCTTTTTATGCCACCGCATCTTATCAAAAACCATCCTTTAATTATTTTAGAGAAGAAGATACTTTTGATTTAAAGAGTCTCCTGACTGAAATGGATGACGCTAATGAAACTGCTATTTTAAAGGACAATAACGTAGTTGGAATTAAAAATTCACCAGAATTTATAACCAATAAAGATCCAGATTCGCCAACCAACAGAATTTGCACTTCTTTGTTTCAAAAAGAACGTTTGCATTTTATGCTTCAATATTCCATTGCTTATGTAAAGGGAAGTAATGGTTTGCAAAAACATATTATGCGCTATCCGCAGCTTTTCGCCACCAAAGCCATTGAAAAAAAGTTAGAAGCTGGTGTGAAGAAAGGAATTATATGGCATACGCAAGGAAGCGGAAAAACAGCCCTCGCCTATTATAACGTTAAATATCTAACGGATTATTTTCAAAAGAAAAATATAATTCCAAAATTCTATTTTATAGTGGATCGTTTGGATTTGCTAACACAGGCAAGCAAGGAATTTAAAAGCCGTGGATTAGTAGTTCACACCATCAGTTCCAGAGAAGATTTTGCAAAAGATATTAAATCAACTAGCGTTATTCATAATAACTTGGGTAAAGCCGAAATTACCGTTGTCAATATCCAAAAATTCCAAGACGACCCTGACGTTGTTCGCAATTCCGATTATCAATTAAATATTCAGCGGGTTTATTTCTTGGATGAAGTACATCGCAGTTATAACCCTAAAGGAAGTTTCTTAGCCAATCTAAATGAATCGGATACCAATGCCATTAAAATTGGATTGACAGGAACGCCTCTTTTAGGAACCGATTACAATTCGAAAGCATTGTTTGGAGAATATATCCACAAATACTATTATAATTCCTCTATTGCTGATGGGTATACGCTTCGATTAATTCGGGAAGAGATTGAAACCAATTACCAATTTCAATTGAAAAAAGCTTTAGAAGAAGTTAATGCAACTTTGTTAAAGGGACATGGTGATAAAAAAGTTGTTTACTCCCATCCGAAGTTTGTAGAGCCCATGCTCGATTATATTGTTCAAGATTTTGAAAAAGCCAGAATTACAATGAACGATAATACCATTGGAGGATTGGTGGTTTGTGATTCATCCGAACAAGCTAAAATGTTGTTTGAAATATTCGAATCGAAATATTCGAAAAAAGAGAACAGCAACGAAACTCTTTTGCTAGCTGCCGAACCATCAGAAAGCTATGGAGATAAAAAGAAAACAGAAAGTAAAGTAACTTCTGCAGCGGTTATTCTGCACGATATTGGAACAAAACAAGAACGCAAAGATAAAGTCGAAGAATTCAAAGATGGTAAAATCGATTTTCTCTTTGTTTATAATATGTTATTAACTGGTTTTGATGCCCCACGACTGAAGAAATTATACATTGGTCGTGTGATTAAAGCACACAATTTATTGCAGACTTTAACTCGTGTTAATAGGACTTATAAAGAGTTCAAGTATGGCTATGTAGTTGATTTTGCTGATATTCAGAAAGAATTTGACAAGACCAATCAAGATTATTTTAACGAATTGCAATCGGAATTAGGAGATGAAATGCAACATTATTCCAATATCTTTAAATCGCAGGAGGAAATCAACTCCGAAATAAAAGAGATTAAAGAGGTTTTGTTTCATTATGACACGAAAAATGCTGAGATTTTCTCTCAACAAATCACGCAAATTAACGACCGAAGTGAAATTTTAAAAATCACTCGGGTATTGAATAACGCCAAAAGTTTATACAACCTGATTCGATTATCAGGCAATTATGAATTATTGGACCAACTCGATTTTCATAAGTTGACTGTTTTATCTAGAGATGCGAATAATCGTTTGGCAATGATAAATGCGAAGGAAGCTTTAGAAAATAATGTTGATACTACTAATTTGTTGAACATTGCTCTTGAAGATGTTATTTTTGCTTTTGTAAAAGTAAAAGAAGAAGAAATGGTTTTGGCTGACCAACTCAAAAATATCCTTCAAAAAACAAGAGAAATGTTGGGTGGTAATTTTGACCAAAAAGCACTTGAATTTATTTCTTTAAAAGAAGAACTGGAACGCTTATTCAAAAAGAAGAATTTGAACGAAGTGACTAAAGAGGAGATGGAACACAACATTGCAGCATTGGAAAAAATATATACCCAAGCCAAAGAATTGGAACGCAAAAACCAATTGCTTAGAGCCAAGTATGACAATGACGAAAAATATGCGCGTTTACACAAACGCTTAATGGAGAAAGACCCTTTGACCGATAGCGAAAGTAAATTGTTCGAAGCTTTACAGGGTCTAAAAAAAGAAGTTGATTTGCATATTATACAAAACTCAAAAATGCTCGAAAACGAGAGTTTTATTGAAAAAATGATTATGCGATTGGTTATTGATCAATTCAAGAACAAACAGCACATTCCGCTGGATGCTGCCACTTCCAAACGCATCAACGGAATGATTGTAAAAGAATATATGAACGAATTTTATGGAAGAGTAGCATAATGGAAAATCAAATAGAAATATACAAATCTATCGACAATGCAATTGAACTTCAAGTAAATATTGATAATGATACTGTTTGGTTAACCCAAGAACAATTAGTGATTTTATTTCAAAGAGATCAGTCAGTTATTTCCAGACACATTAGAAATGTTTTTAATGAAAAGGAGTTAGAAGAAAAAAGCAATATGCAAAAAATGCATATTGCAAATTCTGATAAACTAGTATCTTTTTACAACCTCGATGTTATCATATCAGTGGGTTATCGTGTAAAATCAAAACAAGGAACTCAATTCCGTCAATGGGCAACCCAACGATTAAAAGACTATTTGGTAAAAGGATATTCGCTGAACGAAAAACGATTAAACGAACTTAATTATAAATATTCTGAATTACAAAATGCGATTAAACTCGCTTCAAATGCGGGTAATGTAGAAAATTTATCTTCCAATGAAGCCAAAGGGATTCTAAAAGTAATACAAGAATACGCTTATGCCCTTGAAACTTTAGACAAGTATGACCATCAAAATTTAACCATTGAAACGCTTTCGTCTGAAGAACAAATTAATAAACTCTCCTACGATGAAGCGATTAAGCAAGTGTTAATCTGGAGGGATTTTCAAAAGGCAGGGGATTTATTCGGAAATGAAAAAGACAAATCCTTTAAGAGTTCGTTAGAAACTATTTATCAAACCTTTGACGGTGTTGATTTATACCCTTCTTTCGAAGAAAAAGCAGCTAATTTATTGTATTTTGTAGTGAAAAACCATTCGTTTTCCGATGGAAATAAACGAATTGCCGCTGGTTTATTTGTCTATTTCCTCGATATGAATAACAAACTCCTAAACGAATCGGGAAACAAACGCATTGGCGATAATGCCTTAGTGGCTATTACCATAATGATTGCCGAAAGCAAATCGGAAGAGAAAGAAATCATGACCAAATTAGTGGTTAATTTGATCAATAATAAAAATTAAAAAAATAAAATGAGCACTACAATACAGTTCGAAAAGCAAACCAAAGCACTAATTGACGATTTAAAAAGCGTTTGTGCCAACTATGGTTTGGGAAATGACGGAAACGAATTTAAGATTATCACCCAAGTATTTTTATATAAATTCCTGAATGACAAGTTTGTTCACGAAGTTAAAAAAATTGACCAAAAGATAGCCCAAGCCGAAAACTGGGAAGAAGTCCTTAAAAAATTCAATGCCGACGATTACGAAATGCTGCTAATGCAAATGAGCGAAAGTACCGCCAGACTGCAACCCAAACAATTTATTTCGAGCTTGTTCGAACGCCAAAACGAAGCCAACTTCTCGGATATTTTTGACAATACTTTACTGGATATAGCCAAAGAAAATAGCGATTTATTCTCGGTTTTGACAGAAGGTGGCGAAAAAATTGTCTTATTCGAAAATATCAGTAAATATGTAACCGACAAACGAGACGACTTTTGCAGAGCCATTGTAAACAAACTCATCAACTTTAGTTTTGAGAATATCTTTCACGAAAAGTTTGATTTTTATGCGACCATTTTTGAATATTTAATAAGCGATTACAACACCAACAGTGGCGGAAAATATGCCGAATATTTCACACCGCATGCCGTAGCTAAAATCATGGCACGTTGTTTAGTCAATGGCGAAGTGAGCAATGTTACGTGTTACGACCCGAGTGCGGGATCAGGAACACTTTTGATGAACTTGGCTCACCAAATTGGCGAAGAAAAATGTACAGTCTATTCACAGGATATTTCGCAAAAATCCTCCAACTTATTACGACTGAATTTAATTCTGAATGATTTGGTACATTCCATACCGAATATTGTAAAGGGAAACACCATTCTGGAACCCTACCACAAAGACAAAAACGGCAAACTCAAACAGTTTGATTATATCGTATCAAATCCTCCGTTCAAATTGGATTTCTCTGATTATGTGGCGGATTTGGACAGCAAGGAAAACCACGAACGTTTTTTTGCAGGAATGCCCAATATTCCGAAAGCCAAGAAAGACAGCATGGCTATTTATCCTTTGTTTTTGCAACACATTATGTTTTCGCTTACCGCCAAAGGGAAAGCGGCTATTGTAGTACCCACAGGATTTATCACCGCCCAAAGCGGTATAGAGCGCAAAATACGGGAAGAAATGGTAGAACGCAAAATGTTGCGTGGCGTGGTGAGTATGCCCTCTAATATTTTTGCCACAACGGGAACCAACGTTTCTATCTTGTTTCTAGACAAAGAAAACAGCAAAGGCGATATTGTTCTGATAGACGCTTCTAAACTAGGAACCACCGTAAAAGAGGGCAAAAACCAGAAAACACTTTTGTCACCACAAGAAGAAGACACGATAATTAACACCTTTAACCAGCACGTGGCGAAGGAAGATTTCTCGGTGGTGGTTTCGTATGACGACATCAAAGCCAAAAACTATTCGTTAAGTGCTGGACAATATTTTGAAGTGAAAATTGAATATACCGATATTTCACCAAAGGAATTTGAATACAAAATGAAAACTTTTGAAACCAATTTAAGTGCGCTTTTCAGCGAAAGTAAAACTTTGGAAACGGAAATTCAGAATAATTTGAAAGGGTTGAGATATGAGTGATAGTAACAAAAAAATGATTCGCAATAGTACCGCTGAGTTTTTAATTTTTTCTAAACAAGCTGGGGATAATTCCATAGAAGTTCAAATTGAGGATGGAACAGTATGGCTTAGCCAAAAAATGCTTGCAGCACTTTTTGAAGTTGATGTTCGAACAATCAACGAGCATTTAAAAAATATATTTCTAAGTTCCGAATTAGAGGAGAATTCAGTTATCCGGAAATTCCGGACAACTGCAAAGGATGGTAAAAACTACAATATCCAATTTTATAATCTCGATGCTATTATTTCGGTAGGATATCGTGTTAATTCGATAAAAGCAACCCAATTCAGACAATGGGCGACCAATGTATTGAGGGATTTTGCTATTAAAGGATATGTTTTAGATAGAAAACGTATGGAAAACGGTAGTTTTCTAGATGAAGACTATTTTGAACGTTTATTAGATGAAATCAGGGAAATTCGTTTAAGCGAAAGACGTTTCTACCAAAAGATTACCGATATTTATACTACAAGTGTTGATTATAACAAGGAAGCTCCAACAACAAAAACTTTTTTTTCCAAAGTGCAAAACAAACTCCATTTTGCCATTCACGGTAAAACTGCTGCCGAACTTATTGTGGATCGTGCCAATAGTAAAAAAGAAAATATGGGACTTACCTCTTGGGAAAAAAGCCCAAAAGGAAAAATAGCGCGAACCGATGTTGCGATTGCTAAAAACTACCTGAATCAAGACGAATTGGATTCTTTAGGACGAATTCTAAATGCCTATTTAGAATTAGCCGAAGAACGCGCCAAACGAAAAATACCGATGACGATGGAAGATTGGGCAACACGTTTGGATTTGTTTTTGGAATTTGACGAAAGAAACATCCTAAAAGATACAGGAACAATAACTGCCCAAATAGCCAAAAAACATGCCGAAAGCGAATTCGAAAAATACCGAATCATTCAAGATCGTCTTTTTGAAAGCGATTTTGACAAAGAAATAAAAAAACAATTAGGCAACACAAACCATGAATAAAACAGATACCAATTTCTCGAAACTTTTGAGAATAATAGAAATTCAGAATAATTTGAAAGGGTTGAGATATGAGTAAATTGAATTCGATAACATTAGATAAATTAGGTAAAGTAAAAATGTGTAAACGAATTTTAAAAGAACAAACATCTAGTTTTGAAGAAGTTCCTTTTTATAAAATTTCTACATTTGGAGGAAAAGCCGACAAGTTCATTTCAAGAAAGTTATTTGAAGATTATAAAAATAAATACTCTTATCCAAAAGTTGGAGATATATTAATTTCTGCTGCTGGCACTATTGGCAAAACTGTAATTTTTGATGGAAAAGAATCATTCTTTCAGGATTCAAATATTGTTTGGATTGATAATGATGAGAAAAAAGTAACAAATAGTTTTCTTTATTATTTTTATCAAACAAGCCCTTGGCAAACTACAAATGGAAGCACAATAAAAAGAATATATAACGAAGATTTAAGGAGTGTTAAAATAACTTATCCAATTTCAAAATTAGAACAACAAAAGATAGCCAAAGTCCTTTCTGATTTAGATGCTAAAATAGAACTCAACAACCGCATCAATGCAGAGCTAGAAGCTATGGCAAAAACGCTGTATGACTATTGGTTTGTACAGTTTGATTTTCCTGATAAAAATGGTAAACCTTATAAAACTTCTGGTGGTAAAATGGTTTGGAATGCCCAGTTAAATAGATATATTCCTGAGGGTTGGGAGGTGAAAGAGTTAGGTGATATATTAAATACTGATCTTGGAGGTACTCCTTCAACTAAAATCGAGAAGTTTTGGGGAGGAAATATACCTTGGTTAAATTCAGGAGAAATTGCAAATTTTCCAATTGTTGAGTCAGAGGCTCATATTACAAGTGAAGCTATTTCAAACTCTGCAACAACACTAATGCCTGCAGGAACTTGTGTTTTATCAATTACTCGTCATTTAAGACCATCTATTTTAGCTATAGATGCTTGTGCAAATCAATCGGTAGTTGGAATATTTGAATCAGAAAAATTTAAATCGTCATTTATCTATCCCTATTTGAAAAATGAAATTCCAAGATTAATGACTTTAAGGTCTGGAGCACAGCAACCACACATAAATAAAGGAACAGTTGATGAATCTTTAATGATTAATCCTTCAACAATTGTCTTAGAAAAATATTACAAAAAAGCTAATCCAATCTATAAGCAAATTATTAATAATTCTTTCCAAAACCAAGAACTCGCTTCGCTTCGGGATTGGTTGTTGCCTATGTTAATGAATGGTCAGGTGAGTGTTGGGGAGGTTATCGCCCTTCGACAAGCTCAGGATGACGTGTTGGGCATGGTTGCGGAGAGTGGAGAAAGTTATGGAAAGTAAAGCTGCCCTTTAAAGTGGTCTTGAACCACTTTAAAGGGGTTGGGTAACGTGGTAAAAGTGGTCTTGAACTACTTTAAAGTGGTTGGGTAACGTATTAAAAGTGGTATTGAACCACTTTAAAGTGGTTGGTTAACGTATTAAAAGTAGTCTTGAACCACTTTAAAGTGGTTGGGTAACGTATTAAAAGTGGTCTTGAACCACTTTAAAGGGGTTGGGTAACGTATTAAAAGTAGTCTTGAACTACTTTAAAGGGGTTAGGTAACGTGGTAAAAGTGGTCTCGAACCACTTAAAAGGGGTTGGGTAACGTGGTAAAAGTAGTCTCGAACCACTTAAAAGGGGTTGTACAACGTGGTAAATGGTCAGGTGAGTATGGAGGAAGTTGAAGAGTTGAGTATGGTTGCGAAGGAGAGAGAAAAATATGGAAAGTAAACACCCAGTTACAGATATTACACTAACCATTCAATCTGGAGGAATGATTGAATTTGAAAAAACAGGTATTTATCCTGAGTTTTTACTGTTTCATTCGGCACAACTGCGCAGAATATGGCGATTCAAACAGATCAACGAAAAACAGAATGGCGTTTTGAAAGTAAATGGTCAAATAGCCTTTTATTATTTTTTTGATGGAATGGGTTGTAAAATGCAAACAGTAAAAGATGGTGTTGTAACAAAGAATTGGGAAATTGAAATGATTAAAATGGAGATGCGGGATTGATTGTAGTTTATGATTATAAAGGGTTTAGATAGTTTGGGGATTTTGAGAGAAGTTGGAGATGGTTGCAGAACCAAGTGAAATTTATAAAAAGTAAAACATGGAAATTTTAAACAGAAGTGCTATTACGGTAATGCCAAAACAACCCTTTATCGATTGGGCAAATGGTTTAACACCAGAATTTCCAATGGCGATAAATGTTCTAGGAGCATCACATACCTATTTAACGAATCCCGATTTTGAAGATGCCGAAAAACATATCAAAAAATATTTCAAGCAAATTTTCATAGAAGAATTGAACGGAATTTGGACAGATGACAACGACTGGCCTCAAAAAAGAGATTTCAAAACCTTTTGCGATTGGTTTCATTTCGAAATTAGCGATTGGGTACAAGACTTGAGTGAAAAGCCGTTGTTTGACGAGTTTTGATGTTAGGATAAATGGATGGTTCTTGGGGAGAATTATTAAATGAGTTTAAATTAAACTTTGATATCGATGTTGATCTTGAAAATGAATTTAAACCTTTTCCTTTAGATTTTGATGAAATACTACATCAAAAAGGAGGAAGTAATCGTTTTGAGAATTGGATAAACGCAATTTGCGTAAAGGAGTTTTTGCACTCTCTTTGCAAGAATATCCCCAAACCCTGACCGCTATCACTAAAGGTAAAAGGGGAATGAATACAGCGTTGTCTCTAAAAATCGAAAGAGCTCTCGGATTAGAAGAAGGTTATTTTATGATTTTACAAGTATATTTCGAAATTGAAGAAGAAAAAAGAAAGCAAAATAAAAGTTTAAGTAATTTACCCCAATTGCGACCTGTGTTGTTCTGGGACACTAAAATGACAACACTTGACTGGGAAAAACAGAAAAAAGCAATTATCAATAGAGTTTTTGAGCGTGGTAATGATTTGGAAAAAAAACGAAATTATCCGATTTTACGGAACTAAAACTGTTGATGACTTACTAAATAAACGTCTGCAAAATGCTTCACTATAATACGGTAACGCCATTGATGCGTAAAGTTTTAGAAGAATTAATGATTGCTTAAAAGGCAAATATTGGTAATTCATAAAACTTGATTTACTAGATTTTATAGAAGAAATTATACACATAAAAAATAGGTAGTGCAACACTACAATTTATTTTTCAAATCTAATTTCAACCTTTAATCTTCCAAACCCCCTACCATTTCCCTATCTAATTTTATTTTTTTAACTTCTCCTCTATCCCCTTTTACACAATAAAAATCATACAAAGAATCCCCTAAATCCTCTTGATATATCTCGAAAGACTTAAATATTCGAAGTTATTAATTCTTTAATGCGACTGAACATGATCGATATGTTCATCAAAAATTGTAAGCGAAACTTCAAATTCCTGTTCTGGAAATTCCTTTTGTAATTCCTTTTGTAATTCCTTGATTGTTTCCAATTGAGCATTGAATCCGTTTACTGTTGTTTCTCTGCAATTCCCCATAGAACCACTTTTGTCCAATACAAAATGGTAAAGCGTTTTTTTATTTTTCATAATAGTGTTTCGTTAAAATTATGAGACAAATTTAGAACGCCGAAGTTGAATATTGAATTCTTTGCAACCTTGCAATCTTTTTATCCTTTGGAGAAAACAAAACTTAATTAACACTTTTAACAACATTCAACTCGATATTCGCCGCAAAATTGCGGTGATTAATGAGTGTAATCGCCGCATAAATACATTGAAATATAATTTTAGTGCAAGTATCTACAAATAATATATAACATATTATCTATTTTAGCTATATTTTACTATATTTGTATATTATATTATATATTTATGTCAAAATATAGTGCTACAAAAACGCCTTCCGCTGTTATGGAAGAACTGATTCTAAAGGTTCAGCAATTACGTAAAAAAGACAAAATATCTCAACTTGAATTATCTAAACGATCTGGGGTATCTTTTGGAAGCGTCAAGCGTTTTGAAACAACAGGTCAAATTTCTTTGGAATCACTATTGAAATTGGCTTATTTTTTCAACCGCCTTGAAGATTTCACCCCTGTATTTCAGATTGATTCTGATTTAGAAAATGTTGCCAAATTATTCAGTAATAAAACTAGATAGTGATGAAACCCATTCAAAAAATTACCGTTTCTATTGATTTTGGAGTGAAAGAACTGCAAGTTGGAGAATTAATAAAGGAAGGCAGAGGTATTTATTTTAAATATTACACCGAATTTATTAAAACTGGAATTGAACTTTCTCCTTTTCATTTACCCCTGAATGATAGTATATACACTGCGCCCGCACTACCCTTTGAAGGATTATTTGGTGTATTTTCGGATTCATTGCCTGACGGTTGGGGACGTTTATTATTGGACAGGACATTAACAGCTAAAGGTATTCTATTACAAGATATTAGTCCCTTACAGCGATTGTCTTATGTTGGTTTAAAGGGCATGGGAGCTTTGACGTATCTACCACAAATTGAAACGACAGCCCAAGAATCATTACAAGTTGAATTAGATGCTATTGCCAATGAAATGACTATAGTACTTCAAGGAGCCACTTCTTTAGCAATTGATGAATTATATGAAATGGGTGGTTCCTCGGGGGGGGCAAGACCTAAGATACTCGTTGGTTATCATCCAGAAACCGAACATTTGATTCATGGCGTAGAGCCTTTGCCAGAGGGATACGAATACTGGCTTATTAAATTCCCATCCTCCAATGACCGAATAGATATCGCCGCAATAGAATATGCATATCATAAAATGGCTCTAGCTGCAGGAATTACTATGAATCCTTGTAAATTATTTGAAACCGAATCGGGAAAGGTGTTTTTTGGTACTAAACGATTTGACCGAACAAAGCAAGGTCGACTGCATTTGCATTCGGCAGCCGGTATGTTGAATGATAACTTCAGGTATAGTACAATGGATTATGGAAATTTGATGGATGCCACTTTTCGATTGGAGAATAATGTAGCTGGAGAGGAGAAAATACTAAGGATAGGCGCTTTTAATGTTTTTGCCCATAACCGCGACGACCACAGTAAAAACATATCCTATCTGATGGATTCGACAGGTAATTGGAAACTGGCGCCCGCTTATGATTTGACTTATTCTAATTCGTCACATGGCATGCACAGTACCACCATAGCCAGGGAAGGCACACAACCTGGGAAAAGCCATTTGCTTGAACTAGCGAATGAATTCCGATTAAAAAATGGAGCATTCATTATAGAACAGGTGACCGATGCGGTATCGCAATGGAAATCTTACGCCAAAGACTCAGGTGTTTCCAAAGAATCTATAGACTTAATTGAAAAACAGCTGAAAGGCACATTGAAATTATAAATACTCCTCGCGATATGTTGCATTACCTTATTTGGTACCTGAAATAATCGCCGCAAAGAAATCAATTCCTTTTAAAAAAAGGCATATAATGTGTGTTATTTCAAACATAAATACTGTTTTTGTATGGAATAACGAACATTTATTAAAAATGAACTAAAAAACAAATCATTTTTCCTAAGTATGACAAAGTGCTGGGAGAAATGGGAGAAAACATTAAGTTGGCTCGCAAAAGAAGAAAATTGACTATGATACAAGTAGCCGAAAGAGCAGATATCGCTCGGTCAACCCTACATTTAATTGAATTGGGAAAGTCAAGTGTAGCAATGGGAGCCTATTTCAATGTACTTAGAGTATTAGGGCTGCAGAACGATTTCTTAAAACTAGCTGCAGACGATGAACTAGGAAGAAAGCTCCAAGAACTTCAATTGTTGAAATAACTTATTTGTAAGTAAAGATATGCTAGAATCTGTCTGCGTAACAAGCAAATGACAGGATAATTCAATTAAAACTTTAAGAAAGCTTCTCTAATGAAACATTTCAAGTTGAGCAATTATAAATCAAGGACACATAGTTTAAGTAACTCTGAAAACAACGGCGATAATCGCCGTAATAAGCTAAACTTTTAAATTATGGCTATAAATGTGTTACGAAGAAAAGAGTTGTACGAAATAATGCCAGAGGGCTTAATAACCAATCATAAATGGCTTATGGAAAATAATTTAAGCCGTCACGCAATAGATAATTTGGTAAAAAGTAATCAATTAGAATCTATAAGCAAAGGGGTTTATGTTAGAAATGTTAGCAAAATAAGTTGTCAATCGTTGGTTTTCTCGTTGCAATCA